>Ga0208980_10002184_pt1 | contig 11856 bp, 7 predicted proteins | sample WetSurMetagenome_3_FD_187993 | JGI IMG/M metagenome (GOLD analysis project Ga0208980, IMG submission 187993) | Wetland microbial communities from Twitchell Island in the Sacramento Delta, sample from surface sediment Aug2011 Site A1 Bulk (version 2) | ecosystem: Environmental > Aquatic > Marine...
GAGATATGAAAAAAAATGTTGTATGTAGTACGTCGTATGTAATATGTAGTAAGGATTTGGTTATCTGCCGCTTTCCTTAATAATTACCACATACTACATACCACATAACACATTACTTCTTTACAACCCTTGCGAAATAACGGATTCCGGATTTATCGATAAAACGAACGAAATAAATCCCCGGCAATTCTTTTGAAAGATCAATCGTAAATGAATGGCCCGATTGTTCAATTGTTCCATTGTTAATGATCTGGCCGGTGGAGGAAACTACCGAAAAAGAAATATTTCTGCCTTCCGGAACCGAAATCGTCACAAATCCGCTGGTTGGTACCGGGAAAGCGGTGATCTCCCTGGTATCTTGCCGTTCATCGGTTCCATAGAAAATATCGGTACACCCCACCATGGTGAATTCGGCAGCTGATGCCCAGGGATTGCCGTTGACTTCCGACAGGCCAACAAACCGGAAATAACGTCCCACGACCGGTTCAGGAAGTTCAAGGGTCTGCGGGGCGGCAGTATTCACAAATTCCCCGATCATCACGGGTTCTCCCCAATCCACGTTGTCTTCGCTGATGTAAAGCTCATATTCCCTGACTCGGCCGTTCTCCCCATCCTGGCGGTTCAGGTAGGTAAAAGTGTAAATTCTGTAAAGATTACCCAGGTCTATCTGTATTTCATGCGGATAGGGATCATTCCCCGTACTCCACCTCGTGTGCCATATCGTTGCAGGATTGCTGTCAAAACTCATGACCGCCAATCCCGGATCATTGATTTCTTCGCTGTCAACATAGAGTAAAGACCACTGGTTTTTCGGCAATTCTGCCGGATTGTTGCAGTCGTCGATCGAGGGACAGGTAGTTGTTGCAACCATATCAGGAATGGTCTTCGAATAGGTCTGCCCGTTCTTTGTCACACTGAAGGCCACCGTGTATGATCCCGGAGAACCCAGGACAACTTTTGGATTCCGGATATCCGGATCGCTGATGTATGCCGGCGGGGGCGTGATCTCCCAGTGCCATTCTGCACCGGTATGGTTCAGAATGGAATGATCATCAAAGTAGAGCGTATCAGTCATGCAGTTATAAAACGATTTCTCCACCCAGGGATTGATGATCGGAGTGAATTCCGGCTCAAGCATCGGGGATTCCCATACGCTGGCGTTCCCTCCTACCCGCAACTTGCTGTCGCGGTAAAAAGGAAAGGCCATGTTGACGTGCATCCCGGCAGGATAATTTATTGAGAAGTCAGCCCAATCCTGCATGCCTTCTTCCCGGTAGTAAACCTTTGCCGGTTGTCCGTTGGAGGCATTCGTAAAGAGATAGAGGAGGTCATTTCCTTCTGTAGCAGGTTGCACTACGATGCACTTCATGTATTCGGTCAGGCTCCCGGTCCAATCCTCCCAGGTTACTCCGCCATCCAGGGAGCGAAAGACTTTCCCGATATCGGCAGACCATGTCCCATTCTGAAGGCAGGCGTAAAGGATGCTGTCATTATACGGGGAGATGGCGAAGAACAGCTTGCCTTTCCAGTTGTTATTACCGTTAGGGGGAGTGGTCAGGGAAGGCATCAATGTCCAGGTATATCCCCCGTCAGTGGACTTGCAAAGTCCCTTGTTCACCACATCGGCATAGAATACTTCCGGGTTGCTGTAACTGATCTGAAGGTATCTTACCGTATTTGGAAAGTTATAAAGAAGCTCATACGTCACACCGCAATCGGTGCTTTTCCAGAAACCGGTGCCTTCGCCAAGGTAAATGGTACCGTAGTAATTGGGATGAAAAACCATGTTGCCGCGGCGCCCGCCGTATTCCTCTATATTCGGGTACTTGCTGAAGATGAACCGGCCTTCCGGCATGCCTTCGGCTTCTTCGGGAAGGATCCAGCCGTTGCCGAGATCATTGAAGGCCACATGGCGGCTTTTGCCCTGGATCACCCAGCCGGTGGGAGATTCGGCGCCGCCCATCCGGAGGGCTTTCGGCTGGTAGAAATCGGCCATAGCGGTGTTGCCGTTATGATATCTTCCACCTACCAGGATATCTTCATTCCAGCCCTGGTCGAAGCCCCACATGTCGGAGCCGATCAGCCCGTTCACCCGCACATGGTAGTTTGCCTGGGTGGTGAAATTGTCAGTGGTCAGGTTCATTCCGCCGTCGGTGGAGACCCATGTTTCGCCGCTCTCCAGCATTTTGATGTCCTGTATATCCGGGTGGATGGAGAAATTGCCGGCATATCCGCCCACCGCGTTGAAGGTGCTGCCCCCGTTCATGGAGCGATACAGTGTTGTCGTACCAACGAGTATGATGTTGTCGTTCACTGGGGAGATATCCAGGACGAGATCGAAGTACCCCTGGCCGTTATCCATGGGGAATGCCGTGGTTTGCCCGGTGGCGACAAGGCTCCAGGTCCAGTTGACTCCTGAAACGGAACCTTTCACAAGATAGGGGGTATTGTTTGAACACAGCATGATAACCAGGACGATGTTCGGGTTATCGGGGGTCACGGCCAGCAGCCCGCCGCTCGATTCGACATAGGTGGTCGGGAACGTGGAAACTGCCGTGAAGGATTGTCCGCCGTCGACCGATTGGACCATGGCGAAATTGGAACCGGATTTTGTGAGGGCCAGGATGGCATTCGCGCTGTTGGGCTTGAATTCCACGTCATAGGAGGCGGATGTCCATTTCCGGGTCCATGTTACGCCCCCGTTAAAGCTTACATAAACGCCTGACGAAGCAGCGGCCACAAGTTTTTCCGGGTTGTTCGGATCGATCCGGAGCCGGTCGGCGTAGAATTGGCCACCGGAAGGCAGCAGAGGGACCCAGGTTTGGCCGCCGTCGACCGATTTATGCACCTGGTTCCCGGCCGAAACGTAGACGATATCCGCATCAGTCGGATCAATGGCCACAGCCGTGACCGCTCCGCCGAAATAATAATCCGGGGCTATGAGCTGCCATGTAAGCCCATTGTCGGTGGTCTTGTTGACAAATCCCGTTTCTGTTCCGCAATACAAAATATTATTGTTCGATTCCGCCACATCCAGCGAATATACGTTCACCTGCCACGGGCACGACAGCGGATCACCTGGTGAGCCCTGTTCATTCAGCCAGAACGTCTCCTTCGGCCCCAAAAAAGACCAGTTCCCTTCCCTGTTTCCCTGCTTCCATGCTTCCCCGTCACCATGCCCCATGCCTCCATGCCCCCATGCCCCCATCTGCTGTTCCCTCAGGTTCGAATAGTACAGCTCCATATCCGGCAGCACGATCGTTCCGTCGTCCTGCACAAAATCAGCCACCTCCCTTGCCCAGTTCTTGTAGTACCGGATGATGGCGCTTTCCTCTTCCGGATGTTCCGCCATATAGGCTTCGAATCCTTCATTTATCTCATTAAAATTTATGGAAGATGAATACAGCATCTTTGTCCAGTCCGGAAAGCTTTCATCATACGATGGTTTATAGCTCTTTACAAGGCCCGGGAGATCATCGTAAGGGGTGAAATGGGATTGGGCGGAGGATGCGATCGAAATGATCAATAGCGAGAGAATGATAATGCTGGTGCGGTTAAAGAAAATCATAATGTGTTCGGGTGTTCTTGTGATGAAGGTGCAAAAATACTGAGAATATTCTACGTTTTATATTCTCAGTTTCGGGCTTTCATAATCCGAGCATCCCGTTTGTGAGCATTTACCTGATTTTTTAAATGATATGGCCGGTTGAATGCTTCCTGTGAAACCTTGAAATAACCCGATAGAATCCGGATGGTTTCCTTGGACATTCCCTTTTTATAATTTAATATATCCGATACTAATCCTTTGCTGACTGCTAAAATGCCTGCAAGGTCAATGGCTTTCAAATTATGATCTTGCATCAGGGAATGAAGTAAACTGACAGGATCAATTTCATTGAACGTGGAATGCTCAGAATCCCATTTTTCAATCAGAAAAGTGAGCAGATCGATCTCATCTTCTGCATCATTTTCTCTTCTGCTCTGCTCAAGCAAAATCTCCAGGAGGTTACAATACTCGTCATATTGCTCTTCCGTTTTTATGATTTTATATTTCATAGTTCTCATATTTTCTATGTCTAATACTGATCGATTCGATATTGGTCGAGTTTCTTGCACAGTTCATTGTATTCAGCGTGAGTACCTATCCATTTGATGTAAAGATGAACTCGATTTTCTCCAAAAAAATACTTGGATATGATCCTGTAATTATTTCCACCGATATTGAATACTACCCTGTCGCTCCCTCTCCCCAGCAGATCGGCCGAACAAAATGTTTTTTTGATATCAGATGGGGTAATCCAGTCTACGTAGCTTATTGTGGATATCCATATCTCAAACGACCTTCTGCCGGAGGCGTGTTGTTCAACGAATTGGTCAATCGCCTGCCTCTTTATCAAATGAACTCTCATACAAATGTATAACTTATTTATGAAAGTTCACTATTTGTGAACTTACTTTAAATAAATAATTCCTTACCTGATCAACCCAGGGATAATTGTTAATCCGGAAAAAGAGAAAATATACCCGACGGGAAGGAAAAAAAGTGAGATTTGTTACAAAGTAACTTTTTATTAAACACATAGATATATAGAGCACAATAGGAAACGCAATAGAAGCTATGTTCTTCCTATGTGCCCTAATGTGTCTATTGTGGTGAAAAAAAGAAGGCTATTTGCGAATTTATTCAACCTTTCCCAGTAACAATGAATTAAACAGCAGTTTATAATCCGCTGCCGTGCTTGCCCGGAACTGCGGGTTGAATGCAAACAGCACCAGCTGCCCTTTGCCTTTCTTCAGCCAGAGCAGGCAGGGCTTTTCCTTCAGCAATTCTTCCTTTTCGATATATCCGCTCAGAAGGATATCTTTTTCGGGGAAAGTGGCGATGACGCGACGGTCTATGTCCAGATTGGGCAGGCTGGTCTCAAAGACCGGGTTGCCGCGGTAGAAGATGCCGGATTGAGATGGCATCCCTAAGGTAAGGGGATGATTTTTCTTGATGTCGATGGCCACAAACGATCCTGGGACATACAACCCTTCCAGGCTTTTGGAGATGTTGCGGAACGGAAGCTGGAATTCTTCGGTTTCGGTCTCGCTGCGTTTAATTTTCAAAGTACCTGCAAACAGCTCGGTCGAGGCGCCCCAGGAGATGATCAGGCCTCCCTTGTCCAGGAATGTCATCAGGTTGGAAAATCCTTTCTCCCCTATTCCTTTGACATATTCCGGTGGGTAGTCGCTGACGTAATACGTATCGCCTTCCCCCTTGTATTTCCCGGCCATTAAGATGTCTTTATTACTCGAAGGAAAGACCACTACATCGAAGCTGGCCGTAAAATCTGTCTTTTCGAAATCTCCCGGTCTTACAGTAGTGAATGGAATATGGTAGGCATCGAAGATGTGCCGGGTCCATCCGGCATCCATGTCATGCATATAAGTTTCAACCAGGGCAATGCGGGGGACGATAAATTTCTCAGCCTGGTAATCCGGCTTTTGCTCCAGGAAGATGGGGTCGACACTCAAGATGCCATACAGACAGTCCAGATCGCCTTTTTTAGATAATCCATAGATAATAAAACTACCTTCATGGATGGTCCTGCCATTGTGTACAAGTGGTGCGGTCAGTCTTTCAACAGGGACTCCCAGTGATCGGGCAAAAAAAGCGGCTTTGAAACTTTCATTTAGCTCGACGGGAAAAGCCAAGCCCCAGAATTCAGTCAACAGTCCCTCCTTGAGATCATACTCCCCTGTTAATTGTTGCCATCTTCCAGCTACTTCGGAATTAAAAGCATTTATTTCTTTGACCCTCACTCCATTGTGCAGAGGCAAAGACCAGCTTGTAATATCATACGGCCGGATGATTTCTCCATTTGGCGTGTAATGTCTCAACGGAAAGACCTGCTTTTCCAGCACTTCCTTGGCAAATGCCCTGAAAGGCTGTGCCAGCGGCACCACCAGGTCGCCCGCTTTACATTCGACCTCTCCCAGTTTTATAGCAGCTGTCAGTGCGTAAACATTCACCCCATGCTCCATCAACAGGTTCACCAGCCTGGTCATTTCACCGGGATCGTGCTGCTCGCGGGGTATAACATAATAATAGGGTGCCTCGGTCTCTCCTTGCCTAATCTCTTTCCTGCACAGGTCATTCCTGAATTTCAGGATCTCTGCCCTGTTTTCGGAGGCTGTTTTAATGATTGAGTAAGTGCTGGCTTTTTCGTAGGCCACCAGGTCGCTTAGCCTCCACCAGCCTCCCGGCCAGGGATCAGGGAAATTGATGCTCTTTTCGTATTCCGATAATCCTTTGCCATGGACTTCCAGTTCGCCGGGCTCAATATAGATCGGCGTGGCAATTTCGCAGGAGGCCCCTTCAGTAAGCATCCCTATGACATTTTTCCATATACAAGTTTCTGTACCTCCCGGCCAGTAATCGTCGAAAATAGTCTTCTGCGCCACCCCTTTCAGGCCCTGCTTGGTCATGTCCTTCATCATGGCCGAGCCGAAGACACCGACCCAGTTCCAGATCCCTGCATCCACATTCTCAGCAATAGGGTCATGTGGCGGCGGAACAAAATATCGCACCCCTGTCGAGCCCATCTGGTGTTTCTCGACCATCACCTGGGGATACCAGTCCAGGTTATATATCGCCGCGATCGCTTTAGTGTCAGTTTGTGTCAGGCCGATGAAATCCCGGTTGTTATCATGGCCAACATATTTGTGGTAAACGCCGGGCATAGAACTGGTTTCATACTTAGTCCCCTTGTATTTACTATAATGCTCCACGATCATGTCCATTCCGTCCGGGTTATGGCAGGGAACCATCATATATACGACTTCGTCGAGTGTTGAATGTTTAATGTTTAGTGCTGAGTTGTTAATGAGTTCGAAAGCGATGGTGGGGGCGGATTGGGACGGGCTAACTTCGCCGGAGTGCATGGAGAGTGTTGCCAGAAAGAACACTTTGCCTTCTTTCACCAGTTGAGCCTGTTCCTCATCGGTGAGATCCGGCTCGAGTGCCAGTTTCCGGTTGATCTCTTTTAGCCGGTCAAGGTTATTGATGTTTTCTTCGGAGGAGATGAAGCAGATATACATCGGCTTTCCCATCGGCGATTGGCCGATCTCCACCATTTTCACCATCCCGGATGCCTCATCCAGCTTTTGAAGATACCCGATGAGCTGTTCATAGGTGAAGAGCATCCGGTCGGTCCCCGGCTCGAAGCCGAAGAAATCTTTTGGACTCTGTACCTGAGAATAGGTGAAGAGTGAAAAGTGAAGCGTAAAGAGAACTAAAAGAAGTTTATAGCACACGGATGAACACGGATGCAGCGGATTTACGCGGATTTTCTTCATATACAAACTTTCGGTTTTTTAAAACTATGAAAATTTATGCCTGCTTTATGACAATCTAATGTCTACTTAATCACGCGAACGAAGTGAGCTAATGTCACGAGCGCAGCGAGCAAATGACCCTAAAACAGCTCATCATACTTAGTCCAGAGATAATCCCCCAGCTTCCAGGCCTTGTCAATCACATAGCTCCCCCATTTGCCCGTGTATCCCGTGAGGAAAGCCCTGGCTTTTTCAGGGTCCTGCTGGTACATTTGCATTGCCTGCTTTTCGACATTGGGCTGCATCTCGAAGAATTCGCTCTGAATGGGGCCCCATACCTTGGTCACATCTTTCCGCATGTCGCCCCAACGCTGTGCTGTAAGCGTACCCAGGCGGTTGAAGGCCCACCAGGCTGACTTGTTGCTGAACCCTTCTATGCGGCCATCCACCTTGTAAGGCTCCGGCAGGTCGGTCACGCCGCAATACACCGGCACGTATACCGAAGTGGACACGTTGTCCATGGCCAGCCACACCAGCCCGCCGATGGGATCCGGCAGCCAGTCGCGGCACTGGATGATCGTGGCGTACATCGTGTACCAGCGGGCGATGGTCCGTTCGCCCATCCAGCCCCAGCCCCCGTTGATCCGGAAAAGCTTATTGGCGTCGTAGGGCATATGCGGATTGGCCAGCGGCGAGATCACCATCTTGCCGCTCTTATCCGGTACAAGCATATCTTTCGTCATGTCGAACGGCGTTCCTTCGTAATAGTCCTGGAAAATGGAGACCAGCTGCGGCATGGTGACAGGCTTATCAGGCTTGACAGAGAAAGGAAAGTTTTCCGCGTTCGGGTCGAGGTTCAGCGAAGGTGCCACGAGGCTGAGCACGCGCCATTCCCGGCGGCGTGAGGCAAAGGAGGTGCGGCTTTCCGGGGCATAGGCATAGCAGAACTCGAACTCTTCCTTCGATTTGCACCATCCTGAATCCAGTGCAACCAGGTAAATATTTTCCGACGCCATGTAAAAATCCTTGTCTTTCAGGTTGATCTTCCGGATGCGGCTGGCGTTGGCATTGACGCCCACTTCATCATCCGGCACCCGCTGGGCCACCCATATCGATCCGACCTGGTCCTTTCCGGGCCCCAGTATCTCAAGATGCCATACTTCCTTCTTATCGGCAATGGTGAGGCACTCACCGGCATCGTTATAGCCGTATTTTGCAGTCAGTTCCCCGGCTAATTTAATGGCTTCCCGGGCCGTGGTGCATCGTTCAATCATGAGCTGGCACAGCATAGTGCAGTCGATCAGCCCTTTATCAGATTGTAGCTGCTCTCTGCCGCCAAAGGTCGATTCCCCAATGGCCAGCTGGTGCTCGTTGATGCACGGATAAGCCGAATTCACATAGGCATGCGTGTGGGCTACCTGCGGGATCTCCCCTATTTTCTTATACACATACAGCGGCATAGCAAAGGTATCGCACGGCACCCGTTTGGTGATGTCGCACATAGTCCCGGCAGGATAATCTTTGGCCGGTTGGATGAAGATAGATGACCGGGTCCGGTGGCTATCGTCGGTATGCGAGGTGATGACCGAGCCGTCGGCTGTGGACATCTTGCCGCAGGTGATGGAGGTACAGCCGTCGGGTACGTTTTCGATCCAGTCGGATTTGTCGACCTGTGAGGTCACCTGTGAGGTCCATGCGCAAAATAATGCCAATATGAGAATATTCAATCGATTCATAATACTTTATTGATATAATTGAAAAGTAACAAATATAGTATTTTGCAGGTTATTTTTACACCGCTGATTCCTAAAGGCGCAGAAATCCTCAGCCTCCTGACGTCCCTGGAGTAAATTTCCTGTATAAGCGAAGATCCAGAATCTTGAATTCAGTAAAAACCATTACATTTGCACCTCACTAAATGCCTCCTTACAGGATGAGCGATGCGATCAAGCATGAATGCGGCATAGCCATGATCAGGCTGCTGAAGCCGTTCGAGCACTACCTCGCCAAATATGGCACTTCTTTCTACGGCCTGAAAAAGCTCCACCTCATGTTGCAAAAGCAGCATAACCGCGGCCAGGACGGCGCCGGTATCGCCTGCGTAAAATTCAACCTGGAACCGGGCCACAAATTCATGGACCGCGTTCGCTCCAACTCCGGCACCCCGATCCAGGATATCTTCCAAACCGTTTACAGCCATATCAATGAAATCGGTGAAAAAGACTCCCGCCTGCTCAACGATGTCAAATGGCTTAAGGACTATGTAGAATTCACAGGGGAACTGTTCCTCGGGCACCTGCGCTACGGTACTTTCGGCAAACAGGGCGTAGAGCTGCTCCACCCGGTCATCCGCAACAACAGCTGGATCACGAAGAACCTCATCCTGGCAGGCAATTTCAACCTCACCAATGTCGATGAACTGTTCGAGCTGCTCATTGACCTCGGACAATACCCGATCGAGACTTCCGATACCATCACCATGCTGGAGAAGATCGGCCATTTCCTGGATGAGGAGAATGAACGACTGTACCGGGAATTCAAGCTGATGGGATATCAGAAAAGGGAAATCACCCCCCTTATTGCAAATGACCTGGACATCCAGAATATTCTTACGCGCGCCAGCCGTGACTGGGACGGCGGTTATTCCATCATCGGCGCCATCGGCCACGGCGATGCGTTCGCTTTGCGGGATCCGAACGGCATCCGGCCGGCCTACTACTACAAAGATGATGAGGTAGTAGTGGTGGCCTCGGAAAGGCCGGTGATCCAGACAACCTTCAATGTGCCATTTGAAGCCGTAAAGGAAATTAAACCGGGGCATGCACTGGTCATTAAAAAGGATGGAAAAGTCACAGAGCTGCTTATTAAAGAGCCACAGGAGCGGAAATCCTGCTCCTTCGAACGTATTTATTTCTCCCGCGGCACCGACATGGAGATTTACCGGGAGCGGCAGAAATTGGGCAAGTCCCTCGTACCGGCAATCATGGACAAGATCGGCAACGACATTTCAAATACTGTTTTCTCTTATATTCCCAATACAGCGTCGGTCGCTTTTGAGGGCATGATGGCAGAACTGGACCACGTATGCACCCGGATCAAAAAGGAGAAAATTCTTCAACTGGGCAATGCCATTACCCCGGAGAAACTGGATGAAATCCTTTCCATTCACGTCCGGACCGAGCAGGTCGCTGTGAAAGACGCCAAGCTGCGCACTTTCATTACGCAGGAGACTGACCGGAATGACCTGGTCGGTCACATTTATGACATCACGTATGGCTCAATCCGCCAGGGACAGGATAACCTGGTGGTCATCGACGATTCCATCGTCCGGGGGACAACCCTGAAGCAAAGCATCATCCGGATCCTCGACCGGCTGAACCCTAAGATGATCGTAGTCGCTTCCTCTGCCCCGCAGATACGCTATCCTGACTGCTACGGAATCGACATGTCGAAGCTGCATGATTTCATCGCTTTCCATGCAGCGATTGCCCTGTTGAAGGAAAACAAGCAGGAGCGCATTATCAATGAGGTCTATAAAAAATGCAAGGCTGCAGAAAAGATGCCCAAAGAACAGGTGGACAATTATGTGAAAGCAATCTATGAGCCTTTTACTGCTTTTCAAATCTCAGATAAGATTGCAGCGATGCTGACCACCAGTGAAATCAGGGCAAAGATCAGGGTAGTTTACCAGCGGATAGAAGACCTGCATGATGCCTGCCCGAATCACATGGGCGACTGGTATTTCACGGGAAATTACCCGACCCCCGGCGGGAACAAAGTAGCCAACCGGGCATTCATCAATTACATCGAAGGACGCGATGTCAGGCCCTACTAAGCAATCTTCTTAAATTCGGCGCTGATCTTCTCTACCAATTCAAGGAACTCTTCCTTGCTGAGCTGCAGTTTCGGCTTGCTGAAATCGATATCATACACCGTATTGACCGGCACCAGGTGTATATGGGCATGGGCCACTTCCAGCCCGAGCACGGCAATACCCATTTTCTGGCAGGGAACGACCTTTTCGACAGATAATGCCACTTTTTTGGCAAACAGGAATAAATCCTGGTAAAGCTGGTCTTCGATGCCAAAGATGTAATCGATCTCCTGTTTGGGGATGACCAGTGTATGCCCTTTTGCAAGCGGGCCGATATCCAGGAAAGCCAGGAAACGATCGTCTTCAGCTACCTTGTAGCAGGGTATTTCCCCATTGACGATCCGGGTGAAAATGCTTGGCATGGTTAAAATATTTAGGACCTGGAGATTTCGATGATCTCCAGGTGTAGTTTTCCTGCAGGGATGACTATTTCAACCTCATCTCCCACTGATTTCTGCAGAAGGCCTTTGGCAATCGGTGAAGAAACTGAAATTTTTCCTGCTTTCAGGTCTGCTTCATTTTCAGGAACCAGTGTATAGGTCATCTCGGCGTTGTTCTTCAGGTTTCTGATTTTAACAGTCGACAGAATCTGAACTTTTGATGCATCCATTTTCGTCTCATCAATCAGGCGGGCATTGCGAAGCAATTCCTGCACTTTCGAA
>Ga0208980_10002185_pt1 | contig 11854 bp, 4 predicted proteins | sample WetSurMetagenome_3_FD_187993 | JGI IMG/M metagenome (GOLD analysis project Ga0208980, IMG submission 187993) | Wetland microbial communities from Twitchell Island in the Sacramento Delta, sample from surface sediment Aug2011 Site A1 Bulk (version 2) | ecosystem: Environmental > Aquatic > Marine...
TCTGCTAATAGAAGGATGTTTTTATAGATATTGTTCTTTAATAATATTAAAAATTTAACTCCTGAAACTTTGTTTTACACATAGAGGGGGATTTAGGGGTGAAATAAAGAGAGTTGACTTTTTCAACATCCCCGTGGGGTGGGTTAATTATTGAAATAGAACTACTTACAGATCGAAAAAAATTCATGAGTGATAAGTGAAATACTATATTAATTTATAAAAATATTGGTTATGCAGAGAATTCCAAAACTTATATTGTTAATAATGTTTCTTGCAATATTATCAGCTAACGCCCAGAAACCAAAACATACATTCACTCTTGGCACATCTGATTTTATACTCGATGGCCAGCCTTACCAGATTATAAGCGGAGAGATGCATCCGGCAAGGATACCTGTTGAATACTGGAGACACAGGGTACAGATGGCAAAGGCGATGGGATGCAACACCATCTCCGTTTATTTGTTCTGGAATTATCACGAATCGGAAGAGGGCGTTTACGATTTCGAAACAGGTAATCATAATATTTCAGAATTTTTTAAAATTGTACAGGAAGAGGGCTTGTGGCTTATATTAAGACCTGGTCCTTATGTTTGTGCAGAATGGGAGTTGGGAGGAATACCACCCTATCTTCTGCGCATACCGGATATTAAGTTGCGGTGTATGGACCCGCGATATATGGCAGCAGCCGAGAAATATATAGCCCGTCTGGCGGAAGAGGTAAAACCCTTTCTTATTACAAAAGGAGGCCCGCTGCTCATGGTCCAGATTGAAAATGAATATGGCAGTTTCGGAAATGACAGGAATTATTTACTGCGGTTAAAAGAAGTATGGAAAAATAATGGTATCGATGTACCCACTTTTACCGGTGATGGACCTACAACTTATATGCTGGAGGCGGGATCGCTTCCGGGAAGTGCTGTTGGTCTTGACTCAGGAAGCTCTTTGGCTGACTTTGCACTGGCAAATAAGATGAATCCGGGCGTACCTGTTTTCAGCAGTGAGACCTACCCGGGTTGGCTTACACACTGGGGTGAGAAATGGGTTAAACCTGATACCTCAGGTTTATTGAAAGAGGTTAAATTCCTGATGGACAATAAGAAATCATTTAACTTTTATGTTATTCACGGAGGCACCAATTTCGGATTTACTGCCGGGGCAAATTCCGGACGTAAAGGATATGAACCGGATGTTACAAGTTATGATTATGATGCCCCTGTTGATGAGCAGGGTAACGCTACTCCAAAATACCATGCGCTGAGGAGACTTCTTGGCTCATACCTTCCAAAAGGAAAGAAGCTTCCTCCGATCCCCGATCCTGTTCCTTCAATTGAATTAACTCCTGTTGAAATGAAACCATTTTCTTCGGTCTGGGACTATCTTCCACAGCCGGTAAGCTCTGTCCAGCCAAAAACATTTGAGGCATATGGTCAGGACTATGGTTTTATTTTATATAAAACAGAATTGATAGGTCATAAAAAAGGAAAACTGACAGTTACAGATATTCATGATTATGCAACAGTCTTTCTTAATGGCACTTATATAGGAAAACTAGACAGAAGAGAAGGGATAAATACTATTGAAATACCCGCCAGTAATGTCGAATTCCCTGTGCTGGAGATTCTCGTAGAGGGTATGGGGCGGATAAATTTTGCACAGTATCTTATTGACAGAAAAGGAATTACTGACAGGGTTACCCTAAATGGGATGACTTTGATGAACTGGAAAGTCTATAACCTGCCGATGGATAAAAAATTCATCCTCGGGTTAAGGTCTTCAGGCAAAAATCTGAATAAACCAGGCGTTTTCTTCAAAGGGAGTTTCTTTCTCACCAAAACAGGTACCCTGCCGGGGGACACTTTTATTGATGTTTCCAACTATGTCAAGGGTATAGTATGGGTTAACGGACATAATCTTGGCCGCTATTGGGATATAGGACCTCAGAAAAGGCTTTACTGCCCGGCATCGTGGCTGAAAGAGGGTCCAAATGAAATTCTTATATTCGATCTTCATCAGACAAAAGGAGCCCCGGTTTCGGGGAAGCGAACTCTGGAATAATTTCAAATAAGGCAATGTGGAAAAGCTATCTATGTTTGCTTGGAGAATATCCAAACTGATTCTTGAATAGCCTGCTGAAATATTTAACGTCGTTAAATCCCATTTTAAAAGCTACTTCTGAAACATTATACCCTTTTTCAAGCAGATTGGCTGCAATTCTGAGTTTGATTTTTCTGACAAAATCGATTGGACTTGATCCTGTGAGACCTTTGATTTTGTTATAGAAAACTGTACGGCTGACATTACATTCTGCTGAAAGGAGGTCGATAGACAGATCTTTGGAGTAGTTATTTTCAATAAAAGAGATCAGATGGACAAGAAACTCTTCATCTTTTGAATTTACCTTACCCATAACAGAGATTTCCGTCTTTTTATCTATAAACCTGGCAATTACATTGTTTCTCTGATTAATAAGATTACCGGCGACTGTTTTAAGGTATTCCATACTGAATGGTTTCACTATATAAGCTTCAGCCCCGGTTTCAATCCCTTCAATCTGGTCTTTCAGATCTGATTTTGATGTAAGCATTATTACTGGAATATGACTTGTATCGAAATCCTCTTTTAAGAGCCTTGTCATTTCCATACCATCCATTCCCGGCATCATTATGTCTGTAATAATCACATCAGGACTAAGTGACTTCGCCAGTTGAAGCCCTTCACTTCCATTTCTTGCTCCAATGCATATGAAGAAGGACTTTAAAGACTGGCATATGTAATTTAAAATCTCCTGATTATCTTCAATTACGAGAATCATATTCTTATCTGATCTGTCAGGTTCAGGTATTTCATCTTCATCAAAATCATTAAAATCCTCATTGATATGCTCAAAATATTTTCCGGTCTCGAACGATTCTTCCTTTTCAATATCACCGGCACCAAGAAAATGATCGTACCCTTTTAATAATCTTATTGTGAAAGTACTGCCTTTCCCTACTGCAGAGGTTATGAGTATGTTTCCTTTATGCAGTCTGGCAAGTTCATATGAAAGTGATAGTCCGATGCCTGTCCCTGCAAGCTCCCGGTTACTCAGGATAGTGTATCTTGTGAATATATCCGCCAGACTTTTCTGAGGGATACCTGGTCCTTCATCTGTAACTGAAATATCAATAGAATTATTATTTTCTGAATCTTCAATCTTAATTGATACTTTTTTACCGGTATTTGTGAATTTGAGTGCGTTGGATATAATATTATAAATAATTGTATCAAGTTTATTAGGATCAGCATACAACCAGAAAGAATCAAATTGTGTTTCAAACGTACAGGTTATGCCTTTATGATTTGCCAGAGGAACGAAACTGTTAAAGATCTCCCGTGTAAAGGCAATAATGTCAATCTTTTTTATTTTAAGAACCATTTTATTGTTCTGTACTTTTCGGAAATCCAGCAGTTGATTAGTCAGATGTAGCATTCTTCTGGCATTCTTTAGCATTATCTCCATCTGAAGTCGTTTCTTATTGGAGATGTCAGATTCCTGAAGCATATCTTCAAGCGGACCAATAATAAGAGTTAGCGGAGTCCTTATCTCATGAGAGATATTTGTGAAAAACTGTAGTTTATACTCATTCACTTTCTTCTCAATTATCAGGGCATTCTTGTACCTGTTAATCCTTGTTATAGTGTTATAAATGGATATACCTATTATTATCAGAATTATGCTATATAATGCATAGGCTGGCAGGGTTCTCCACCATGGAGGAGTGATATTTATTTTGAGGATCCTTTCGCCTGAGGTTGATTTTCCGATTCGCTGTACCGTTTTTACTCTGAAAACGTACTTTCCGGGTGATAGGTTTGTATATGTTGCCCTGTGCTGATTTCCGACATTATTCCAGTTCTTGTCAAAATTATCCAGCTTGTATGAGTATTCGTTTTTACCAGGATCAAGAAAGTCGAGCGCTGAATAATCAATACTGAAACTGGACTGAAAGTACTTTAATATGATATTGTCAGAAAATGAAATACTTTTCCTCAAAGGGGATTCTTTCTGGTAGGTTGAAACCTCCCTGTTAAACAGGAGAAATTTGGTTAGCTCAATATGTGTCTCATTGACAAGCGGAACAATATTTTCAGGTTTGATAACCTCGATGCCAAGATTACCTCCGAAGACAAGAGACCCGTCACTTCTCTTATAACAGGTATTTTCTGAGAAGTTATTAAATCCAAGTCCGTTGAAGTTATTGTAGATTTCTGATGATTCTGATAAAGGATCAAGCCTGATCAGGCCGTTTTCAGTGCTGAACCAGACCTTTCCCTCATTATCCTCAAGAATCCCGAATATAATTCCATACCCTGGTAATATTTCGGAACCAAAATGTTTAAAGGTGGCTCTCTGTCCGTCGAATTCCTGAAGCATATCTGCACCGCCTCCATAAGTACCAAACCATAGCTTACCTCTGGAGTCCTGGAAAATATGAATAATGTCATTATAAATGAGGCTCTTATCGTCAGCCGGGCTGTGTAGAAAAACTTTAAATCTGAAATTGGAGGAATCAATATTTTTCTTTTCGAGAAGATTGAGCCCAAATGTTGTTGCTATCCACAGATTACCAGTAATATCTACCAGAATATGTCTTAAAAGGTTAGTGGATAAGTTACTGTTTTGCTGATTAATATGGATAAATCTGGTATTATTATTGTATGGATCTGTAACTAGGTTGAGACCGGCGCCATAGGTTGCAATCCATATATTTTCTGATTGATCCTGGCATATCGAATAGATGTTATTATTGCTGATAGAGGAACTATCCTTTTCTGAATACTCAAAACGCCTGAATTCTATGTTCTTGTAGTTGTGGGTAAATTTGTTCAAAGGTTTTGTTGTTACTGCTAATCCGTAGCCCTTTGATCCTATCCACAGGTAGCCTTTTTTATCGATAAAAAGAGAATATGTTATATTTCTTAATGATTCATTTCCTATACCTGGAAGCGATAGCAAAACATCTGTCTGTTTGAGTGTACTGTCGTAAAGATGAAGCCTGCCGGCTTTGGTAGCTACCCAGAGATATTTATTGTTGTCCTCAAGGATTGCTCTTGCTACATTATCAAGGATGTCCATACTGTTTTTTTCAGGCAGGTAATGCTCAAAAGCGGAGTTTTGAAATACAACCTTTTCAATTCCCCCGACAACCTGTCCTGTTCCAACCCATAACTGTCCGGACTGATCCTCAGTTATACAGTGGATAAAATTAGACGAGATGGTATTGGCATTTTTAGGATCATTTCTGTAAAATTCAAATTTATCATCTTCCCTGTTGAAAAATGCAAGGCCGCTCCCGTGCAGGCCAAGCCAGAGATTTCCCTTTGAATCTTCAAAAAACTGTGGTCTTTCCAGATCGGTCAGAGGTTTAGTCTCTTTTGGTGTCAACTCATAATATTCTGAGATCAGACTTTTCATATCAATTCGTGTAGCTCCGAATTCAACAGCTGTAAGCCATATATTACCTGTTCTGTCCTCATAAACAGCTCCGAGATTACTGCTATGAAAGTTTATCTTTTTCCAGGTTAATCCCGTACTGTCAGTTATCATGACACCATTGCCTTTAATGCCGGCAATGATCATTCTGTTCTTCGTAAGGAAAAGATGAGATATACTTTCATATCCTTGTCCTATGCCGTCGATGGTTGTTAAATGCCCTGAAATATGTGAGTTTTTATCAAAAGTGATTATGCCCTGTTTGTCAGTTCCAAACCACAAGTCTTTTTTTGTTTCGCATATGCTGGTGAATAGAATACCGGTGTATTGAGGAATAAATGACAGATTCTCATCACCAATATTATCTGAAGCAATATAATTAATACCATTTCCGGTCCCTATCCATAAATTTGCAGCGGCATCTTTATGAATAAACCTGACTGAAGGATTTATCAGGGCGTTTTCTGATTTATCCGTATAATTTTTTACAATATATGTTTCTCGTGAAGGATCATACCTCAGGTAGTATAGCCCTGATACTTCTGATCCAAGCAAAATAATATCATCGGAGTACTGAACGAAGATTTGCATTGCACCGTTTTTTACCTCTGATCCTTCATAATAGGGTATTGAAGTGAACACCTCTGATTCAGGATTAAAAAAATGATAATATCCATCATATGTTTCAAGCCAGATGAATCCTCTTTTATCTTCCCATAATTTAATTACACGGTTGTTTGTAAAATTGCTGCCGTTTTCGGAACTGCTTCGATATATCTTAAATTCATAACCGTCATATCTGTTGAGACCGTTATAAGTTCCAACCCACATGAATCCTTTGCTGTCGAATAAAATGCTAAATGCTGTATTCTGCGATAATCCCTCTTCAGATCCAATCCGTTCAAATCTGAAGATATCCTGACCATAACCTGAAACAGAGAGGTAAAAAATAATTATTAAATGAAATATCTTCAAGTTTCGCATCATCTGCCAGGTCATTTTAACCAGTGGGATGTTTTCTTTCAAAATTAATACAAACTATTGCATTTATAGACGAATTGTCTGCCTAAATCAGATGATTCATATACCATCCCGGGGATATAATATACCTAAATTCGATATATGATTAACCTAGGATCATCCTATGAAAAAAATACTGTTAATTCTGACTCTGATATCATTTCTCCTTCGAGTTGAGGCCGGAACTACCTGGACCAACATATCTGACCATGGTGCTGACCCAACCGGACATACCAAATGCACTGAGATCATAAACCATCTGATTGACAGTCTTTCAGTAAAAGGCGGAGGTACATTGTTCTTTCCCGCAGGGACATTCCTGACGGGCCCCATAATAATGAAAAGCAACATAACATTATATATCGATGCGGGCTCAACAATTGCTTTTTCGGATGATTTTGACGACTACCTACCGATGGTTCAGTCGCGCTGGGAGGATATAAGATTGAAAAATTTCAAATCCCAGATCTATGCATACAGATGTGAGAATATTGCAATTCGGGGTGACGGGCATCTTGAGGGACATGGACAGAAATGGTGGGATTTCATGAGAAGTGTAAATTCAAAAAAGTCTGTTGATAATAAGTGGCAGCAGATCTTTAAAAAGGAAAATGAGGAACTTCTTGCCAAAAATGAATATATCAGATCCAAGAATAATTTTCTGAGGCCACCAATGGTCACAACTTATGAATGCAAAAACGTTCTTATTGAGGGGGTAAGTTTTTCAAATCCTCCATTCTGGACTATAATGCCCGCTTTCACAGATAATATTACTATAACAGGCATAACGATTGAAAATCCGGGTAATTCTCCCAATACAGATGGTATTGATCCATCATCATGTAAGAATGTGCATATCTCAAATTGCCACATTTCTGTCGGTGATGATTGTATTGTAATTAAATCGGGACGCGACGAAGATGGCCGCGAGGCTAACAGTCCGACTGAAAACATAACAATTACCAACTGCACAATGCTTAAGGGCCATGGAGGTGTTGTAATCGGAAGTGAAATGAGCGGGGGTGTCAGACGAATCGCAATCTCAAATTGTGTTTTTGACGGCACCGATATTGGAATAAGGATTAAAACTATGCGTGGAAGGGGAGGGGTAGTGGAAGATATCCTTGTATCAAATGTCATCATGAATAATATAGTTAACGAAGGAATTTTGATCACATTGCGTTACCAGAAGACTCAGCCTGAGCCCCTTTCCGAACGAACTCCGTCAGTGAAAAATGTTGTTTTGTCAGGTATAAATATAAAAGGTGCCCGTCGGCCACTTGCTGTTTATGGTTTGGAAGAAAGAGATGTTTCAGAAATAAGTCTCTCTGATATCTCTTCATTTTCACGGATGGGTATTCTTCTTGAGAACAGCTCAGGTGTCAGCCTGCATGATATCAGGATGGATATAAGGGAAGGAAGCCCGTTGGAAGCCAGAGATTCGAAAAAAATAGTATGGGATATGGTAACAGTTACCACACCTGTGAAGGATTTGCCATTCCTTAAACTCGTTAATTGTCAGGATGTAAAGGTTTCAAATTGTTATCAGCAGGAAAGTATACCTGTTTATCTGTCAGAAGATGCAGCATGTAACGGTATATATATTATTAATAATGTACTTCCGGGTACTATTTCATTACATAATAATACAGGTAAAAACATAGTGACTAACAATAATATCTACATAAACAAATCTAATACTAAAGCACAAACTAACTAACTCATTATGAACTTAAAATTTCAAAATCGCTTTCTGGTAATTTTGATGCTTCTGTTATTCTCGTCAATAACATTTGCACAAAATGCCAGGACGGTTACAGGAAAAGTTGTCGATAAAAACGGACAGCCCCTTCCCGGAACCAATGTCGTTGTGCAGGGTACATCCACAGGTGTTCAGACTGACATTAATGGCAACTATCAGATTACTGTTGAAAATCCGGCTGCTGCTGTCCTGGATTTTACGTTTATAGGGTATGCAAAGCAGCAGATCGCTGTCGCTAACCAAAACACGATTAATGTTACTCTTGCAGAAGAGTATATAGGTCTGAATGAACTTGTAGTCGTCGGTTACGGGACAGTAAAAAAGAAAGACCTCACCGGTTCTGTTGCCTCCATAAAATCGAATGAGATCACCAAGACAGCGACAAATAATGCCCTTCAGTCGATGCAGGGAAGGATAGCTGGTCTGGATATTATTAAAACGAGCGGAGAGACCGGTTCCAGTGTTAATATCCAGTTACGTGGTAACCGCTCGGTAAATGCTTCAAATGCTCCGCTTTTCCTGGTGGACGGGATTGAATACGGCTCCAACCTAGATATAAATGCTTCAGATATTGCTTCAATCGAAGTTCTGAAAGATGCTTCATCAACAGCAATATACGGAACCAGGGGTGCCAATGGTGTAATAATTGTCACAACAAAGAGAGGATTGTCCGGTAGTCAGGCAACAGGAAAAACCAGGGTGGCAATAAATTCCTATCTGTCTTTTAACAGCCCTACAAACCTTCCCAAGATCATGAGTGTTGAACAGGACTACCGGTTACTTGCCGAGAGGCAGCGTTATGCAGCGGAAAAACCGACAAGCGCATGGGGAAGTACAAATATTGCAAACTATCCCCCTGAGGTTGTCTTATCAAACGTCGTGAGTGCTCCTTTTGAAAAATCTGTTTACCAGTTGTACCAGGAAGGAGGAGTGAGCTGGTTCGATATGATCATGCAAAACAGCATGAGCCAGAATCACGAGATTTCATTAACCGGGGGCGACAGTAAAACAGCCTTCCTTGTTTCCCTCGGATACCTGAATGAGCAGGGTTTGCTTAGGAATGACGAGCTTAGCAGGTATAACGGAAGAATAAACCTTGATCACAAACTGGCAAAAAACCTCACAGCAGGTGTAAACCTCCAATATACATTCCGTAACTGGGACAGGAGAGCTGATGGTGTATATACACAACTTATTAAAATGCATTCAATGGCTCAGCCATATTTATCTGATGGTTCTATCCTCGATAAACCTTCCGAGCTGGCAATAAGTCATACAAACCCTCTTTTGAACGAAGTTCCGGGTTATTATGACAACAATACCCAGAGTAACAGGCTTTTCGGTAACCTGTTTCTCGACTGGGAGATCATAAAGGGATTACGTTTCAAAACAGTCTTTGGTATTGACCATCAATCGTCACGTAATGGCGAGTATGTTGATTATATGTGTACGGGAAATTATCAGTTTGGAAGAGGTTCATCCTTCCTGGCACTGAATAGCCAGACGATCGGATATACATGGGATAATACCCTTAACTATTCATTCAACCTTGGATCAGTGCATGATTTTCAACTGCTTGCAGGTCAGGAGGCACTTCAGAATGTTTTTGAATCACATGGTACTTCAGGTATAGGTCTTCAGGACCATTACGGGAAAAACTCATTCTATGACCTTTCAAATATTCTGCCAGGCGGACGGGCAGTTACAAATGAATATACCAAACAAAACAGATTATCCTATTTTGGACGGGTGAATTACAAATTACTGAGCAAATATCTTCTTACTGCTTCTTTAAGAGCCGATGGATCATCTGTTCTGTCGGAAGGAAACAAATGGGGTTATTTTCCGTCAGTAGCAGCTGCATGGATAATTTCTGAAGAATCTTTCCTGAAGTCTTCAGCTGTTCTGAATAACCTGAAGTTAAGGATCAGCTGGGGAGAATCGGGTAATTCGGCAGTCAATCCATATCAGACCCTGACAGTATTAGGCGCTGATAAGGTATATTATACGTTTGGCAGTCAGCTTATTACAGGTCAGGTGCCGGCAATTCTGGGAAACCCTGAACTGACATGGGAAACTACTTCCACCTATGATGCAGGGGTGGACATATCATTATTCAAAGAGAGAATCAATGGAACCTTTGATTTTTATTATTCACAGACCGAAGACCTGCTGCTCTATAAAGGATTACCGGCCTCTTCAGTTTATCCTCAGGTGCTGGCAAATGTCGGAGCGACCGAAAACCGTGGTTTTGAGGCAGCTTTGAACCTGCGGATCATCGAATCAAATGATTTTACATGGAATTCAGATATTACTTACTCGATGAACCGTGATAAGATCACTTCACTGGCAAGCGGCGAAACACAGGATGTATCTAATCCAAACCAGGCACTGATCGTCGGTGAACCGGTTCGTGCTTTCTATGGATATGAGGCAAACGGATGCTGGAGCATTGATGAAGCTGCCACAGCCCTCACCTTCAGCCGTGTCCCGGGAGATATCAAAATAGTCGACAGGAATAATGATGGCGTTATAAATGATCTTGATAAAAGACTTTATAATAAGAGTCCGCAATACATCCTGGGGTGGAATAACTCTTTTACCTATAAGGGATTTACTTTATCTGCCCTGGCTTATGCCCGTGTAGGACAGTGGATTCAATATGATTTTAATACTGCCTATAAGCCGACAGAACAGGATGGGTCACCGGCTGTGGATTTCTGGACACCGGAAAACCAGGGTGCCAAATTTCCGCGTCCGGGTATAGCTTCACAGAATGATATGCCTGCTCTGGCTTTTGAAAAAGCTTCTTTCTTCAAAATAAGGGAGATGACTCTTGGTTATTCCTTCCCGAAATCGATGATTGATAAGATTCATGTAAGTAACCTTCGGGTATACGGATCTTTGCAAAACTACTTTACATACAGCAATCTCGATAATTATGATCCTGAGCGCGGAGGGGCAATTTCAAATCCTTTGGCGAAACAAATGGTATTTGGTATTAATTTGGAGTTTTAACTGCTTAAGCATACACTAATGAAAACAAGATATAAATATATTTCAATGATAATTGCTGTTTTTACAATAGCAAGTATCTCATGCAAGGATTATCTCCTGGAAGATAACCGCACAGGTTCTACAGAAGACGTTATATACTCTACCAAATCCGGTCTCGATGGATTAGTTGCTTCAAGTTATTCATACCTGCGGGGCTGGTATGGTAAAGAGGCTGCATTCGGATTAAGTGAAGGTGGTACTGATATCTGGCTCACCGGCTACGATAACAGACAGAAAGTACTGATTGATTATTCAGGTATTACTCCGGAAGTGGCAAGCAGTTCACGTGAAACAATGAATGCCTGCTTCGATGAATTTTGGGAAATGTTCTTCACTGCGGTGAATGTTTGTAATACAGGTATAAAATATGTCACTGAAGCTCCTGCCACACTGCTCTCAGAAGGAGAAAGAAATGCCTGGCTGGGGGAATTGAAAACCCTTCGTGCATTTTATTACTGGCATCTTGTTGAAACATGGGGTCCGGTTCAGATAAACCGTGAACCTGTCAATAGTGTTTCCACAACTGCAAAACGCGATTC
>Ga0208980_10002186_pt1 | contig 11842 bp, 9 predicted proteins | sample WetSurMetagenome_3_FD_187993 | JGI IMG/M metagenome (GOLD analysis project Ga0208980, IMG submission 187993) | Wetland microbial communities from Twitchell Island in the Sacramento Delta, sample from surface sediment Aug2011 Site A1 Bulk (version 2) | ecosystem: Environmental > Aquatic > Marine...
CTACCCCACAGACCCGGTGGGATGATTCGGCTAAATAAATCAGAGTATAAAAACCTATTATTCCTCAACCCACATCCAATTCACTTACAACCCTTTGAACTCATAATGAAATTCCCACGGAATACCAACTGCGCTCGTTCAAGACGCTCGCACCTACGCTCAGCAAATCCCGAATCCCATTTAAGGGTCAATCCTTTTTCGCGTGGCGAATTTGGTTGGTTGGCGGCCAAACTGCCAATGAGGGACCTGCCCAGATTGGCAATGTTCCTTGCTGCATTGAGGTCGGCGTTTATCCCAAAACCGCATTTTCTGCATTTCATAACACTCCCGATGCTAGCTTTCTATTGACATGTAGTCGCCAACAACAAAGTCAGTATGTTGCGCGTAGGATCGCGAGCGCTTCCTCCTCGCTCACATCGTACCAATGCTTGTAGGCGTCGGCCACGGCAAAGAACGGCGCGCTCCTCATGTTAAGGCAATGGACCTCGTCCGCCTTCTCCATCACCAGCTCCACCGCCCGCTCCGAGCCGGTCGGAACCGCCACCACCACCTTCTTCGCAGCCTTGGACCTCACGAAGTCTATGGCCGCGAGCATGGTGAAGCCGGAGGCCAACCCGTCGTCCACCAGTATCACCACCTTGCCGCTCATATCGGGATAGGGCTCGCCCCCCCGGAACATCTGCTCGCGGAAGTTCACCGCCATCCTCGCCTTGGCTATCTGCTCCTCCGTGACCACGTGGGACATCCTCGATGTCTCCAGGAGGTAATCGTTGAGCACGATGATGCCATCAGGGCCCACCGCCCCGAATCCCGCCTCGGGGTCCTTGGGAAATTGTATCTTGCGGACGACCACGACCTCCAGACGAAGCTGGAGCAGCCTGCTCACCTCGGCCGCCACCGGCACTCCTCCGGATGGAATGGCCATGATGATGGCATCGGAGGAGGCATATTTCGACAGGGATTCGGCCAAGGCCCCGCCCGCTTCCCTCCGGTCCCTGAAGACCTGGGTCCTATCCCGCATGTAGAAATCCTGAATGACGTCGGCCAATACCATCGCTCGGAACTAGTCGGGCGTAGTATTTAATTAATGCTCCAGGCTATCGAAATTTGCTTGCTACCCGCACGGTCTTCGTGCATAGTCGTAGGCGGTATACGACAAATTTAAATACGGTATAACTTCTCGACCCCACATGCGGGAACAGCTCAGGGAGAAGATAGCTGGCGAGATAACCCTCTCCGCCGAAGCGGGCAAGACCATCCGCAAATGGAGGGAGGAGTTCGGCATCTCCCAGCAAGAGCTGGCCCGCCAGCTCAAGGTCTCCCCCTCCGTCATCAGCGACTACGAATCGGGACGAAGGAAGTCACCAGGCATCGTCATCATCCGTCGCATCGTCGACGGCCTTCTGGACATCGACCTGGCCACCGGGGGCAGAGTGCTCAAGCGCTACTCGCTGGGAGAGAGGAGCGAGAGCATCATCAGCATCAAGGAGTTCAACCACTCCCTTCTGGCCTCGGAGTTCGTCGACATCATCTCCGGGTCGAGCCTTAACCGGCAGGTGCCATTGGAGAGGGACGTGCACGGTTACACCATCATCGATTCCATGAAGGCCATAACCTCCCTGGGCTCGATGGACTATCTCAAGATCTACGGATGGAGCAGCGAGAGGGCTTTGATCTTCACCGGGGTCAAGTTCGGCCGTTCCCCCATGATAGCGATTCGCGCCCATCCCCTCAAGCCCGCCATGGTGGTCTACCACAAGCCAGAGCACGTGGATGATCTCGCGGTCAGGCTGGCGACATTGGAGGGCATACCTCTCGTTCGGACAGATCTTTCCTTACCGGCGCTCGTGGAGCGACTGGAGAAAGTGGAGTAGGATTGCATGGAAGTCGGAATCGTCAGCTACGGCGCGTATGTGCCAAGGTACAGGATCACGCCCCAGGAGATCGGGAGGGTCTGGGGGTCGGACGGAGAGGCCATGTCCAAGAGCCTCATGATATACAGCAAGTCGGTCCCGGCCCCGGACGAGGACGTCATCACCATCGCCACCGAGGCGGCCAAGAACATGATGAGGCGCGTCCCCGGGGTCGACCCCAAGGACATCGGCGCCCTGTACGTGGGATCGGAGTCCCACCCCTATGCGGTCAAGCCCTCGGGCACCATCGTGGCCGAGGCCATCGGCTGCTCCACCGACATGACGGTGGCGGACTTCGAGTTCGCCTGCAAGGCGGGGACCGCGGCCATGCAGACCTGCATGGGGCTGGTCGGGTCGGGGATGGTCAAATATGGAGTGGCCATCGGTGCCGATACCTCGCAAGGGGCTCCAGGGGACCCGCTGGAGTACTCGGCCTCGGCCGGAGGGGCGAGCTTCCTCATCGGGGCCAAGGACATGATCGCGGTCATCAACCACACCAGCTCCTTCACCACCGACACTCCGGACTTCTGGAGGAGGGAGGGGCAGGACTACCCTTCCCACGGAGGTAGATTCACCGGCGAGCCGGCCTACTTCAAGCACGTGACCTCGGCGGCCAAGCTGGTGCTGAAGAGAACGGGTTCCCAGCCCGCGGACTACCAATACGCGGTATTCCACCAGCCCAACGGCAAGTTCCCCCAGCGCGTGGCCAAGATGCTGGGCTTCACCGACAAGCAGGTCGAGGTCGGGCTGCTCACGCCCAGGATCGGCAACACCTACTCGGGAGCGGTGCCGCTGGGCCTTTCCGCGGTCCTGGACGTGGCCCAGCCCGGGGAGCGCATCTTCGTGGTGGCGTACGGCTCGGGGGCGGGCGCGGACGGCTTCGACATCACCGTAACTGATGGCATCGCGCGCATGGATCGTTCGGCCGCTCCCTTGGTATCCCATTACATCGAGGACAAGAGGGTCATCGATTACGCGACCTACGCCAAATTCCGCGGCAAGATCCGCGTGAAGGAGGAGGTGGCATGAGGGAAGTGGCGGTGATCGGCATCGGCGATACCAAGTTCGGCGAGCTCTGGGACCTGTCGTTCCGGGACCTGGGGATGCAAGCCGGGCTCTTGGCCGTGAACGACGCCAAGCTGGCGGCGGAGGACATCGACGCCCTCTATGTCGGGAACATGTCCGCAGGCCGCTTCATCGAGCAGGAGCACGTGGCGGCGCTCATCGCCGACTATTCCGGGCTGGCGAGGGACAACATCCCGGCCACACGCATCGAGGCGGCCGGAGCCTCGGGAGGGCTGGCCTTCAGGGAGGGCTACCTCGCCGTGGCCTCTGGGATGCACGACATCGTGGTGGTCGGCGGCGCGGAGAAGATGACGGACGTGGGCGACGTGTTCGCCAATGAGATCCAGTCCTCGGCCGCGGACACGCAGTGGGAGGTGGTCTTCGGGGCCACCTTCCCGGCCCTGCACGCCATGATCGCCAGGAGGCACATGCACGAGTTCGGCACCACCAGGGAGCAGATAGCCCAGGTGGCGGTGAAGAATCACAAGCATGGCGCGCTCAACCCCAAGGCTCAGTTCCAACGGGAGATCGAGCTCTCCACCGTGCTGAAGTCTCCCCAGGTGGCCGAGCCGTTGGGTGTGTTCGATTGCGCCCCCCTGTCAGACGGCGCGGCCGCGGTGGTCCTGTGCTCCATGGACAAGGCCAGGAGCTACACCACCAAGCCCGTAAGGATCGTCGCCTCGAGCCAGGCCTCCGATACCCTGGCCCTGCATGCCCGGTCTAGCATAACCTCTTTCAAATCCACCCAGGTCGCGGCCCGGGAGGCCTTCCGGCTGGCCCGCAAGACCCCGGCCGACGTGCAGTTGGCCGAGGTGCATGACAACTTCACCATCTCCGAGATACTGGCCATCGAAGACCTCGGCTTCTTCCCCAAGGGGCAGGGAGGAAAAGCCACCATGGACGGCGAGACCATGCTGGGGGGGAAGGTGGCGGTCAATACCTCCGGCGGCCTGAAGGCCAGGGGAGACCCCATCGGCGCCACCGGCGTGGCCCAGATAGTGGAGATCGTGCAGCAGCTGCGCGGCGAAGCGGGCAGGCGGCAGGTTCCCGACGCCCTCTTAGGCCTGGCGCACAACGTCGGCGGCACTGGCGCCACGGCGGTCGTGAGCCTCCTGGAGGTGGCCTGATGGCGACCGCGCGCTTCTGGAGGGAGAACCCCTCGCGCTACAATCTGAAGGCCGTGCGCTGCGGCAACTGCGGCAAGGTCTTCTTCCCGCCCCGGGCGGTGTGCAGCGTCTGCCACCGCAAGTCCATCGGCAAGATGCAATGCATGAACCTCAAGGGCGAGGGGGAGGTCTACTCCTACACCGTGGTGCACGAGGCGCCCAGTCAGTTCGAGGTGCTCAAGCCCTACGTGGTGGCGATGGTGAAGATGGACGAGGGCGTGATGCTGACCTCGCAACTGATCGACTCCGACCCCAAGGACGTCAAGATAGGGATGAGGGTGAAGACCACCCTGCGCCGGATCGGCGAGGACGGTCCCGGCGGGGTCATCTACTATGGCTACAAATTCGCCCCGATGAAGGTTTAGAAGGCAGCGCGGAAGGCCCAGGCGCGTCATCGCGCCCAAGTCCCCTAAATTATCATCCTTTCGAAGCAGAGGCGTCCCAGCCTCGAGCATCATTCTTTTTTATCCAACATACTCATGGCATAGCGAGGCGGGAGCATGAGGGTCGAGATAGACGGCCAAGAGCTTCGGGTCGAGGAGGTGGTGGCGGTGGCCATGGGCGCCGCCGAGGTGGCAATGAGCCCGGTTGCCGAGCAGCGCATAGTTGGTGGAAGGCAAGCCCTGGAAGCGGTCATGCAGAGGGGCAAGACCTACTACGGCGTCAATACAGGGGTAGGGGAGTTCCGCACCACCTTCATACCCCAGGACAAGGTCCTCGAGCTGCAGAGGAACCTAATCCGCTCCTCGGCCTGCGCCGTAGGCGAACCACTGCCCGAGGAGGTGGTGAGGGCCATGATGCTGCTCCGCGCCAACGCCTTTGCCACAGGGCGGTCCGGGGTCCGGCTGGAGCTGGCCGAACTGCTGTTGCGGATGCTCAACTGCCGACTCCATCCATTGGTCCCTAGGCAAGGCTCGGTCGGTTCCAGCGGGGACCTTGCGCCCTTGGCTCACATCGGATTGGTCCTCATGGGAGAGGGCGAGGCCTGGTTCCAGGGTAGGAAGGTATCTGGCGCGGAGGCGCTGCAGGCGGCCGACCTCAAGCCCATCGTCCTCCAGGCCAAGGAAGGCTTGGCCATTATCAACGGCACGCAGATGATGACCGCGATCGGTGCGCTGTACTTGTACAGGGCCATGAGGGCCCTGGACGCGGCCGAGGTGGCTGTGACCATGAGCCTGGAGGCGCTCAAGGGCACGGCGCGTTCCTTCGACCCCCGCATATTCCAGGCGAGGCCGCACTTCGGGGCGGTGACCGTGGCCGCCAACCTCCGGGCGTTGCTCGAGGGCAGCGAGATCCTCAAGTCCCATGCCAATGTGCCGCACGAGGTGCAAGACGCCTACACCCTGAGGTGCGCCCCCCAGGTCCTCGGGGCCTCCTTGGACGCTTTCCTCCAGGCCAAGCAGGTGCTGGAGGTGGAGATGAACAGCTCAGTGGATAACCCATTGGTGTTCGAGGATGGCGACGTGGTCTCGGGGGGCAACTTCCACGGAATGCCCGTGGCTATGGCCTTGGAGCAGATCACCTTGGCCACACACGTCATAGGGTCCTTCTCCGAAAGGCGCATCGCCCGGTTGGTGGATGGCAGGCTATCCCACCTTCCACATTTCCTCACTTCTTCCAAGGGGCTGGAGTCGGGGATGATGATCCCGCAGTACACCGCCGCCTCCCTCGTCTCGGAGTCCAAAGCCAAATGCTTCCCGGCCTGCGCCGACTCCATACCCACCTCCGCCAACCAGGAGGACTTCAATTCCATGGGGTCGGTCTCCGCCCTGAAGCTCATGGACGTGGTGGAGAACACCGAGCGAGTGGTGGCCATCGAGCTGCTGTGCGCCTGCCAAGGGCTGGAGTTCGCCAAGTTCCTCCCAGGCAAGGGGGTGCAGGCCGCGCGAGAGGTCGTGCGCGCCCAGGTGCCAGCCCTCGATGACGACCGCCCCATGTCCAAGGACATCGAGTCCTTGAGGCAGATGGTCAGGGATGCGTCCGTGGTGATGGCGGTGGAGAAGGTGTGCAGGTTCAAGCGCTGCTAACTAGACGTCCACTTCGAACTCGGAGTCGTAGCCTACCTTATCGTTGGAGAGCACAGGGCGGCACTCCAGGGAAAGGGCCACGCGCGCCAATCCGTTCACTTTGGGGCGAATCTCTACCTCGACGCTGCTCCTACCCCCTCCCCTGAGCTTCGGCAGGGGGGTGAAGCCGCGCATCTCCATGTCCCCGGAAATGGAAACCGTCACGTCCCTGGCCATGGCCTTGGCCGCGTTGCTCAGGTTCAGCCTGGCCTTGGACCAGCGGCCCGCCTCGAGCTCATCTTCGAAGTCCAGGTCCACCTGGATGTCGGGCAGGAACTCCTCCGTGGCTCTATTCGCCTCATCCATGGCCTGGCTCATCTTGCGCACCGCCTCGGCGTGATCTCGTTCCTTCGCCCTCTCCGCCTCACGGTAGAGCTTGATCGTCTCCGTCAGCTCCAGACCGTTGCGGCGCGCGCTCTCGATGGTGGCCTCCACCCTGGTCCTCTGCTCGACGTAGAGGTGCTGCTCCTCCTCCGCCAGCCCGATGGAGCGCTCCGCCTCAATGACGCAATTGGCCGCCCCCCGCCATTTCCCTTCGGAGATCTGAGCCTGCGCCTTCGTCAAAAGCTCCTTGGACGCGGTCACGTCGGCACCGGTGCGGTGCGCCTTGGCCATGCTCTCGCGGACCTCCACGATGCGGTTCTCCAGCTTCTTGCGCATCAGCTCGCTCATGGCATCCACGGCCTCCCGGAGCTGCTCGGGCTCGGGCTTCTTGCCCGCTGCCCGGAGATGGCTCACGTCCTTGACCTCCTTGGGAACGCTGGACTTGTTGATCTTGAGCTCCTCGGCCACCATGCACATGTTCTCCAGGTTCTTGATCCGCTCTGCCTGGATGGCCTCCTTGGCCTCCTTGGCCGCCTCCCTTGCGCGCCTGAGGTTGAGGGTGGTGCCCTCGAAGTCCAGGGCGGCCATGCTCTTCCTCGCCTGCTCGACCAGCTCTTTCGCCGGGCCGGCGACGCCCTCCCTCTCCAGCTCCGCCATCTCCCTCTCCAGCTCTTTGAGCTCGGTCTGGCGCCGCGCGAAAAGGTCCAGCTGGCCCTTGAGCTCGTCGGCGCCTTTGGTGACCAGGGCGTGCGCCTCGAAATATGAGCCTTTGGCGAAGCGCTCCTTGGCCTGTTCGAACGTAGGCTCGATGTTCTCGGTGGCAGCTCCATTGCGCTTGGCCTCGGCGAGCCTGTTCTGCAGGTCCTCGATGGCCTTGGCCGTCGCATCCTTCTGTTCTTTGAGCCGGAGCAGTTCCTGCTCAAAGCTTTGCACTTGAGCTGCGGCCTCGCGGAACTTGCGCGCCTCGATCCTCATCTCGATCTCCGGCTTCATGCGCAGCACGGCCTCCAGGTCCGAGCCTTCCAGCCCTTTCTGCCGCTGCTCCGACTCCACCTTGCGTATCCTCTCGCGCACCATCTCGGCGGAAGCCAGGGCGACCTGGTCTCCAGCCTTCTTCGCTAATTCGTGGGCGATGCCTTGCCTGCCCATCTTGTGATAGTTCTTGGCCTGTCGCAGCAATTCACGGGCCGGCTCCACCTGCACGCCGAACTCCACCGCGTCGTTGATGATGGCCTGGGCCGATTCTATGGTGGCCTCGGTCTTCTCGCCCATCAGCAGCCCCTGATCCAGCTCGTTCCTGGCCAGCTCTAAAGCCCTGAGGGCGTCGTAGATGCGCTTCTCGCGCAGCAGGCTCTCCGCCTTGCTCACCATCTGCTGCGGGCCGGAGATGTCGGAACCGGCCTCCTGTGCCCTTGCCAGCAAGGACTTGGCCTCCGCCATCTCCTTCTCCACCCCTTTGGTGAGGACGGAGTTCACCGTCTTCTCTACCTCGCGCACCGAGATCAAGGCTTGGGCATACTCCTTCTTCTCGATCAGGCGCATCGTGCCGTCCAAGCGCTTCTGGGGCGCACCCACCTCGAAGCCCAGGCGCTTGGCCACGTTGATGAGGTCCTGCGCCGCCTGCGCCTTCCGCGGGGCCACGAAGGGCGCCACCAGCTTCTCCGTCTCCACGTAGGTCTTGGCGATGGCCGGGAGGGCCTCCTCGTACCTACCAGCTTCGAACAGTCGCTTGGCATGGGAGAGCATCTCCGACTGCTTGGAAGCGTCCAGATGCTGTGATACCGCCTCCTTGACCAGGGCTGTGATCTCGACAATGCGCTCGTAGATGCGGTTATGAACAGCCGTGAGCCGATCCAGGCTGGCCTCCGCCTGCCTGAGTAGGGAGTAGCCTTTGAAGAGGTCCCCCTTGGATGCGGCCCGAGAGGACTCCTCCGACATGCGCTCCGCTTGCAGCACCTCGACCCCGGCCTTGCGAGAGACGGAAATGGATTTGTTGAGTTGTGCAAGTTGGCTAGAGAGCTCCTCCTGGATAATGGACCTAGCGAACTGCGTGACCTCGGTGGTGATGCGCGTGGACTCGGTCATGTTGCCCTCGAAGCGCAACTGCTCTGCCCGGGCCAACCTATCGTTGAGGGTCACGCTCTCGCTGCCCAGCTCCTTGGCAATGTTGAGAAGGTGGCGGGTCTCAATGAGGCGGCGGTCCAGGTCGGTGCGCTCGTCGCGCTTGAACATCCCCATCAGGGTGTTGACCAGGTCGTAGGCGCGGACCGACTGGCCTTCGCGGAGCGCCTCCTGCGCCTGCTGCAAAGTGGACCGGTAGGAGGATAGGTCGGATGGGCCAGTGTAGGTATCGATGAGCTTGCCAGCCTCGGCGATGGTCTTCTCCGCGATCTCGCCGACCTTGGCATCGACCTTGCGGATGCATTCCTCCAGGTCCTCCCTCACCTTCTCATACCTGCCATCCTTGGTGCGGGCGACGATGTCCTCCAGCATGGCCGATTCCTCATGGATGTCAGCGCCGAGCTTCAGGGCGGTGGTGACCCGCATCTCCGCGCGCATGATGTCCTGTCCGATTTGGGCCTGGATGGCCGAATGGACGAGGTCCTGGGCTTGCCTGAGGGAATTGACGGCGTTGCTGAAGTCCCGATGAAGCACCATCTGCCTGGAGGCGTCCACGATGCGCTTGGCATCGGTGATGTTGAGCGTCAGAGCGATGGCCAGGGTCATCAGGCCTCGGGTGCGGGCCAGCTCGGCCTCCACCTCCTTGTAGCCCTCCAGCCCTTTCTCAAGTGTCTTCTCGGCGCGGCTTACCAGGTTGGCCGCGGCTTTGAAGTCGCCTTGGGCCAAGGTGCTCCTCGCGGCATCCAGCTGGCTCAGCACCTCGCTGATGTCGCTGCCGATCTTGTTGGCGATGAGGAGCCGTCCCCTCAGCTTGGAGATCATGAATAGAAGCTGCTCTATCTCTTCTGAACGAACCAGTCCCTCGGCCTCGCGCCAGGCGTCCATGGCATCGTTGATCTTCTCGGACCGGGCCAGCTCGCGAGCTTTGCTCGTGGCGGAAGCCAGGGGCGAAACGTCCACGCCGATGCCCTTAAGCACCTGCGTTCGCTCCTTCAACCCCTCTAAATGTGACAACAGGCCCTTGGAGACGATGGCCTTCGCCTCAGACTCGGCGATGTCCAAGGTCCCAAAGGCGTGCTCGAAGTCACCCTTCTCCACCGAAGCCTTGGCCTTGGTCAAGGTGTCCTGGGCCTTAGAGAAGTCCAGGTTCAGCTCGTCCGCCCTCTCGGCGGCGACATTCAAGGACTCCGCCCTGGACTGGAAAAGGTTGTGGAGGGCGGTGGAGACCATGTCCATGCAATCTTTGAGTTGGGGCACGCACTCGGCGAAATCCCCTTTCTCCAGGTGGCTGCGGGCTTGCTTGAGCATCTGGCGCTCGCCTTCCACCTCGAGGTCCCACTTCTCCGCCATCAGGACCAGGGACTGGGCGTTGGAGAACATGTCGGCGATATTGGAATTGATGAAGCGCTCGACCACATCCCAGAGCTCTTGCGCCTCGGCGAGCGAATCCTCGAGCTTCTTCTGCTCCAATAGTTCGCTGGCCTTCTTGCGCGTTGAGGTGACCTCACGCGGGGGCGTCTCATCAGGGAACAACTTCAGCAGGGAGTCAGCGGAGGTCAGGATCGAGATCACTTTCTCTTCCTTGGAGGTGTTGCAGGCCTCTATGGCCTTCTGCGACAGGGACAATGAAAGCTTGTAGTCCTTCTGTTGGATGGCCTGATTGGCCTCCTCCAAGGCGCGGTCCGCGGCCGTTGTGGAAGCGTCGAAGGAATGGCAGGATTTGATGGCCTCCTCGGCCTCGGACAATCTCCTCTCCGCTTCCTTGCGGTTCTTAGCCGCTTCCTTGGTCTTTTGTTCCAGCTGCTTGGTCAGCTGCAGTTGCTTGAGGTAATCTCCGCTCACTGGTTCCCAGCCCTGATTTCGGTCGCCAGGCTCTCCTGGCGCATCATATGAATCATCAAATAACTGGCCTTCAGCACATAAGCCTTTTGTCCTGATTCTCTCCAACTGGCAATCATCGTTTCATGATCTCCACGAAGGCCACCCTCTCCAGGACCAGGTCTTTGGCTTTCCCTGGAGGTACGGCATCGAGCTCTTGAGGCGCTATCCCAAAGCGAACAAGCTTGTCCATATTGCATTCCAGCACCGATTCGTCCTCTTCCAGCCCGGAGACGAGAAGGACGTCGTCCTTGTGGGCGTCAAAGAGGACCAAGGCCACGCCCTCCGAGTCCTCCCTCAGGCTCATCTTCTCTCGAGCCTTGGAGATCTGGCGCTCACCTGAGGCGTATAGCATGGTCTCCATCATGATGTCGTTGGCGGAGTTGGTGCCCCTGTCGAATGCCCTATAGGCGTGCTCTACCGCGCTCTCCAGGTGCTCCCTGCCGCAGACCATGCTTGCATCAAGGGCGAGCACGCGCCCAACTTTCACTGACTTTAGCCGGCCGAGAAGTTGATTGGGATCGATCTTGCCCCTTCCCCCCACGATCTCGAACTCGCTCATTGCTGGCAACTTCAATGCCCCAATCGTATTTTATGCTTTTCTGAACTGTGGTCGAATCTGGTCGAAAAGTTTATCAAACTCCATCGTGGTTGTGCCGCCTGTATCGATCGGAAGGTAGCCAGCATGTCCCAGGGAAAGGTCACCGTTCTCGCGCCCGCGTCCATAGCCAACGTCGGACCGGGGTTCGACGTCTTCGGCCTCGCGCTGGGTCAGCCGTACGACCTGGTCACAGTTGAGCGCCGAGACGGAAAGGGGGTCAAGGTGCGCAAGATCGAGGGCCAGGGTGAGCATCAGGTGACATTGGACCCGAAAAGGAACACGGCGGCGGTATCGGCCGCGAAGGTCCTCGAACTGGGAAAGGCAGATTTCGGTCTTAGTATCGATATAACGAAAGGCATCAGGCCCTGCAGCGGGATGGGCTCCTCGGGGGCATCAGCGGCCGGTGGAGCTTACGCCGCCAACCTTCTCCTGGACAGACCTTTGCCTATCGAGGATTTGGTGATGTGCGCCGCCAAGGGTGAGGAGGCGTCCTCCGGAACCCTGCACGCGGACAACGTTTCGCCCTCTTTACTCGGCGGCTTCACCATAATCAGGTCCTACGATCCGCTGGAGGTGGTCCGGGTCACTCCGCCCTCGAACCTAGGGGTGGTGGCGGCTCTGCCCGACATCATGGTCCCCACCAAGGAGGCCAGGAGCATATTGCCGAAACAGGTGGAGCTGAAGAAGTTGGTGTTCCACGTGGGCCAC
>Ga0208980_10002187_pt1 | contig 11841 bp, 16 predicted proteins | sample WetSurMetagenome_3_FD_187993 | JGI IMG/M metagenome (GOLD analysis project Ga0208980, IMG submission 187993) | Wetland microbial communities from Twitchell Island in the Sacramento Delta, sample from surface sediment Aug2011 Site A1 Bulk (version 2) | ecosystem: Environmental > Aquatic > Marine...
GGTAGCGCATTACTGCGCTGACGGTCCCGGTGCCACGGCACCACGGTTGGGCGACGCACGGCGCCCCTCCGCCTAGAGGGCACGTACTGCTAACACCCCCCCCTAGAGAGAGGGGAGAGTGACCCCCCTCCCCCTAGTTCACTCATAGGGGAGTGTTATACTACTATCATCTATTTTACTGTCAGGATAATTTCCATCTATTTTACTCTCAGGACTTTCTAGAACCTTTTTCCATCTATTTTACTCTCGGGGATGTTCTTAGTTTCTTTATTGTTGTGGGTATAGCTTATTCATTAGGTGATTTAGTGGTTTATGATTAGGGGATGGAGTAATAGTCTTTTACTTGTTGGCAGATAGGTAAGGTGGGTGTATAATAGAGTTGCCTTCTCTACCAGGAGTAGAGTAAGATCATTCGCCGCTTCGGCGGCGATTGCATTACTCCTCTGGAGGAGTGGGTTGACAATTGGGTGTAGTTGTGGTAGAGTATAGGCAATCCATGGAGGTGGATGGCTATATGCCTAGTCGTTTGCGTCTAGGGATGGCTATCGGGGAGAGGGCGCCAGTAACAAACATCGCTGGCGCCTCTTCTTTTGCCACTTGACAAAATAGGCAACTTATGGTACTATTGTTCTATGGACTTAAACCTGTGGATAACGGTATGGGGAAATGGGTATTGGAACATCGCCTTGCCATTTACTACGATAAGTGGGCAAGGCGAGTCTTTTGGAGAGGCTGTAGATGTATTGATGTCTCGGTTACGGGAGGCGATAGAGGACCCCTTGTTTAATGAAGAGAGGGGTACTATCATACGGAGTGCGTTACCGTTATGTGAGAAGTATCTAGAGCCATCGGAGGATTGATGTCCAAGAAGAAGTGGATTCCGAAGAAGATGAAGAAGGGTTCGTTTACTGCATATTGAAAGCGGCAAGGGTTCTCTGGCGTGACCAGTGAATGTATAGCAAAGGCAAAGAAGAGTTCCAATCCTACTACTCGAAAGAGGGCAGCGTTAGCCAAGACCTTCAGGAAGATGGCGAAGAAGTAATGGAGATAGCAGTAGTTCCTGTTCCGATTCCCCAGGATGCCTTGAAAGAGTTGTTAGAGGCTGGGTGGATGCCTCAGTGTGTAGTTCCTGTATTACGGGTACCGACAGCACAAGAGAGAATAAAGTCCGGGATGGTCCGGGTACTGGACCAGGCCATGATAATGAGGAGGGCAAGTGAACCAATCCAACGCGACTCGCCAGATGTTGTATCAGTCGATAGCTTCAGAAGTAGCGACGTTCCAGCGTGAGCTGGAGAAGGCTTATTTGGAGCAGGGAGTAGTGTGGCAGACTATCCTGAAGGACATTGTGCAGGGATTCATGTTGAGATTGATTGATGTGAGTGGACTTGCAGATGAAATTGCCAAAGTATACAAGCCACAAGAAACACCGCAGTAAACAAGCACAGCTTGATGTGTTACAGAGGGATGGCCGGTGTATATGGTGTGGAAGCACCACAGCGTTAGTGGGCCATCATATAGCAAGTTGGGGGTCTTCGGGAAATGATAACTCGGAGAACATTGTGACCCTATGTGGTGGATGCCATAGAGATGTTCATCAGGGGTATCTAGACCAACGGAAGTACTACTACAGGGATAAGGCTACTCCTTTAGAGGAGTGGCATGTATGGCACGCAGATGAAGTCTTAAAGGACTTACTGGACTATCCAATGTTTATGGTGACAGTATGAGGTACGAATACGTATGCAAGGCTTGCAGAATCAGGATGGAGAAAGTACAGAGCCTATCGGAGGAGATGACGGTTCCTCCGTGTCCACAATGTCAGGAGCCGATGAAACGCCTGTTTACATCCCCGATTCTATACTTCGCAGGTCGTATGCCGGGAGGCCGGTCCGTTCTCAGCAAAGACCGGCCTACCAACCAAGAGTACCAGGCATACAAGGAATGGGAGTCATCCGGGGGAGACCCTGGGACTCAGGAGCATCACAAGTTCCTACAGATAAAGGGGGAAGAGTGAAGTATACCTTTATAGCTACCTGTCTGGCCTTTATCTGTAGTACGGCAGTATGGCTAGTGACAGGCACTCTTCCTATTCAGTACTTCCTGGGACTGGCTATTCCTGTAATAGCTATAGGAGTAATCTGTGACCTTGTAGAGAAGTGGAGTAAGAAATGACCTGCCCTAACTGCAGGGCAGTGAATATAGGTCTCTCTTGCAACCACTGTTGGTGGAATGAGGGAGAGGAACCATTTATCCCGTACTTTATAGCCAAGAAGGACCAGTCGTGGTTTCGTAAAGAGCAGAGGACTTGGACCTTACACCCGAAGAACAACACCTTATCGAAGGCGCAATCAACAAGCCTCTTGTAGGCTTTCCTGCCTTCACTAACTATTTCTGTCAAGCACAGGACACTGGGTCTTGGTTCTCAGGGACTGACGACCATTATTTCCTTGACAACCTAACATCGTATCGGGGCGCCAAGATTACGATGTATGAGTATCTCCTGGAAGAGTGGAAGGACCAGCAGCAACCTTCCGAGTTCTGGGCGCAACCTCCTTATCACTCCAAGTACTGGCTTTCCAAGATACGCTATGATGTAGAGTTTGTTGAGGGTCTACCAGCCTTTCATTGGGCACATGGCTGGATACCTCTGGAGTGGGGAGCACAGATGCACTACGCCTCCCAGACAGAGCATTGTGTACTGGGCGGATTTGGGGCAGCCAAGACAGCACAGGTAGGAATGAGTGCCTTTACCTGGGCAGTAGCTGTACCAAGGTTTCGGTTCGTCTGTGTAGCTGCGTTTCTCTCTAATGCCAAGCCCATGTTCCAGGAGATATGCAATGCTGTCTTGGACACAAAGGCAGAGCAGTTTATTGCCAAGAACCGCAATGGAGACCTCCAAGTAAAAGAGTATCCATTCCCCACAATCACCATGAAGAATGGTTCTCGGATGGTCTGGATTGGGGCTGATAAGGACATTCAAAAGGTGCGGTCTGAGTCTGGTGACTGGTACTGTGTAGAGCAATCGGAGTCTCATTCAGACCTGGGAAGAGTAACTCTTGAGCTAGGCTCTCGTGCAAGAGGAACAGTTAGAGGGCGTAGACGTTTGGGTAGATTCACCTTTGTTGCTAACTCAGGAGAGGCCCCTGAACTGTGGGAGCGATTTGCACTAGCGGAAGAGAAGCCAGAGACCTATTGGTCTTACAACCTCACCACCTATGATAATCCACACCTTTCCAGGAAAGATGTAGAGATGCTGGAGAGGGCTTGTGGAGACGACCCTGACCAGATCAACCAGTATATGAGAGGGTTGAAACCTGTTGGTACCTTCAAGGATTTCCCCAAGTCCGCTATTGAGCGATGTGAGAATACAGACCTGGATAGTGTCATGCAAGCCCGGTTGAGGGAGAGTCCTGTACAGGTAGAGTTTCGTAATGTCCCTGGCATAGGGCCGGTCAAATGGGGTCTTCCTTACCAGGAAGGGCATGACTACGCAGTATATGGGGACCCTGGAACCAAGAATCCACCAGCTCGTGGAGCTGGAGTTACGCTAGTCCTTGATGAAACGCACTTCCCTCAGAAGCCTGCTACTCTAGTATATTTTGCTTGGGTGCCAGGAGACAATCAGATTGGTCCTTGGATTGACGACTTTGAACATGCAATCCAGACCTATAGGGCTAATGGCCGGGCTTACTACGATGCTACTGGTGACCAGAAGATGATTGATGAGCTTACATTCCAGGACCGCAATCTCTTGGTCATGGGAGTAGGCATGGCTGGCCAGAAGCATGGAATGAGGTTAAAGCTCTTGCGCCTTATGGAGAGGGGGTTAATTCAGTGGCCCAAGGGCATCTCGGGAATACGGATGCAGTTTGCCAAGTATGATGCCCAGGTAGATAAGGAGTCTACTCATCTTCCCCAGGATATCGTGATGGCCTTTCACATCGCAGCGCAGATGCTAGGCATGAGTTTATCTGATGCACCAGATATTCCCAAGTCTATTGCGTCAAGGAAGATGATTCGTACACAGGGTGGTATTCGTAGACACAGAACTATTGTACGCAGGCCACGGTGAACCCTTTACAAATAGACAGGCACATGATATCTTAACTAGGAGAATGCCATGATAACATTCGGATTCCGTTGGCCCATCTACTTGATCCTGTGTATTACTGCATTCATTGGCCTGGTAAATGAGTGGAGGGCACGACGAATACAGGTAAAAGGAGAGCGACTACCTCTTCACATTGTTACCTTTCGTTCGATAACGGTCATAACCTTTCTGTACGCTCTATACTCATTAGGCCGGACTATCTGGGTATGGTGTGATCCTAACAATATTTATGCTCTCCCATTATGGGCAGACCCACCGGGCAATGTGATTCTGGCGATGGTGATTAACGGCATCGCTCTGGGATGGGTAGCCACCTATCTTTTGTATCAATACTTTCGGAGGGTTGGCAAATACGAATGAGCGACGCTACACTACAGTTTCTTGGCACCATTCTCGTTGCTCTAATTGCATTAGCTACCTCAGTCTATGCTGTCCTGAGTCAAAAGGGTATGCGCAAGGCAGATGTTTCAGAGAAACTTGCAACCGCAAGCCAGATGACGATTGACGACTTGATCCAGCAGATCGCATCACTCAATATCCGTGCAGCGACTATGCTCTTGCAAACTAATGACTTGAAGCAGGCTGCAAAGAGAAGTCTGGAATTAATAGCCCGTCTCCTACAGGCACTCAATATGCTACTAACACAATTGCGAATGGCAGGCATGGCACCTGATTGGACAAGTGATCCAGAGATTGATCGACTTGTGGCGCTATGCTTTGAAGAGTCTACCAAGGTAGATATTAAACAGGTGAGTCTAGCTTTAGATGTAAAGGGGAGCAATGGTAAAGTACTTTGATGGGCAGGGGGATGAACAGGACTGGGACCAACTCATTACTGACTTTGGGAATGTGGATGTTAAAGAGACACCCGAGGGAGTTTATCGTCTCTTACAGGTAAGAGCAGAGGATGGACCCAACTCCATTACAGTAAGAGTTGTTGATGCCAACAATCATGCAGTACCTGGGGTACCTATCTGCTGGTCTTGGCCTGATGCTCCACCCGAATCGGGCGCGGGATGGGAAGGTAAGGCAGTAGTAGAAGCTACCGATGCTACAGGTTGTGTGCGGTTCAATATGGGCCGCGAGTCGTTCTACAAGATGCCAGGACCTGGCCCCCATGCGATATGGATATATGGCCGCAAGGTATCAGACCGCATTGGGGGACTGGGAATGGTAGGTGGGACCAACCATTTGCATCTTAATGTCACGTTTATACAGGCTACCACACTGAATACGGATACCCACTGGGTGTCGTTGTTTACCAAGCTCGATAGGATTATCGAACTACTGGGGAAGACTAAGTGAAGATACCAGAGAGCGTCTCCGGTAGAAAGGTAACTCCCAGAGGAGTTCACCTGGTTCCCTTTGGCCATGCGAAGGGTGATGAGAAGCATCCCGGATGGATGGCACGAGCTGATTACTGGGTGCAGTTACTTCAGTCCATGCACATGAGTTGGGCTGTCCTGCTGAGTGAGTCAGATGATGCCTTGACTTCAGGGGCAGCTAAGGCATTGTTGGATGGGGGGATTATCCCAATCATTCGGTTCGCAACCAAAGTACCCAGGGCATTCACAGAGATGGTTGCTACCAAGAAACTTATGAGCTTGTATCAGAATTATGATGCACCGCTCATAATCCAGTGGTGGAATGAACCCTTTGATGACCGAGAGGCTGCAAAGAACTGGCCTCCCAAGGATAAGGACTTAGCCTGGCGTATACTAGCAGACACCTGGAATGCTGCCTCTCAGAGGATTGTGGAACGGGGTGCTTATGCTGGCTTTCCAGATGGTCCCTGTTACGACAGGAATCCATTCCTAGAACTGGGAGACCCCAGTGGTTTCTGGGAGAGTGGAAAGAATGTATACCTCTGTCATAACTATGGGAAGGGTAGGCCATTAGACTATCCACTTGACTTGGTATCCCATTTTGGTGACCCTCTCTCTATGGAGCAATACCGCACCGACCTGGATGACTATGCAGATGACCCACAGTGGAACGAAGGTCCAGGAGTCCTGAATGATATGAACCAGCAACGTAAGGAGTGGTGTAATCCTAACAAGACTCCTATTATTGATGACACTTGCTGGTTAGGTTGGGTAAAGACTCAGTGGTATGCACGAGAAGCATTTGGCTTTGACGTAGAGATGGGCCTAACGGAGGGGGGTTGGACACCACGTGATAGAGCTGGTGGTGGACGGGAACCTATAGATATTCGTTGGGCACATACTACACCAAGGATGGTAGCAAAGAAGACTCTTGCTGCGTATGAAGCGCCATCTCCGTTCTTTGCTAACTGTCCTTGGATTCTGGCTTGTAAGGAAATGCAGGGCTCGGGATGGGAAGATGATAGTTGGGTAGGTGGTTCGTACAGTGATAAGTATGGACTCTACAAGCCGGTAGTTCCACTACTGCAACAGAATCCACCAGGTGTTATTCCAGAACCAACTCCCGAACCTATTCCAGAGCCAATCCCTGAGCCGGTGAGCGATAACTGGACAGAATTGGACAAGCGAATGGATGAGATTATCAGACTATTGGAGGAGAAACATGGCAGTTAACTATAGTGGTGATATCAATCCCTATCGGTCAGCTTTTTCATCACCTACCTTGGAATGGCCCTATTACAATCCACCAATCTATACCCAGACCTATGCGTCTAATGTCACCAATCCTACTGCTGAAGCTCTTGAGGAGATTGCACGAAAGCTAGATAAGCTCATTGAGCTGTTGGAGAAGCGGTAATGGAGATGTCCTTGCATTTCCAGAACACGGGATGGGGGTCTGGCTTTGGTGCCAGTATAGTCAAGCTAATCAATCCCCCTATAGGTAATCCGTTTCCGGGAATGCGGGTCATTGGTCGTGTATTTGCACCAGACTATGAAATCAACGCTCTAGCAGCAGAAGGGAAAGCGGGAGCAATTAAGTGGTTCAATAGACAGCTTCCCATGCTAGAGAGTAGGACCTATGTTCACGCCTGGGAAGATATCAACGAGCCACCTACTGGTGATAGAACCTACCGTCTAAAACTTGTAGAGTTTACAGCTACCTGGTCTGAACTAATGTACAGACGGGGCTGGCAAACCGTAGTCTATAACCTTGCCAGTGGTAATCCAGAGATTGGGAATGGTAAGGACCTAAAAGCAGGATTAGGTTGTGCTACTTATCTGGGTCTCCATGAGTACTGGAATAACATGGATGCCGACTACACCTGGACTTGGTGCCGGTACAGGAGACTACTTGATGAGCTGGGTGTAGCTCCACCTATTCTCATTACGGAATGTGGAATCTCTAATCGGGCAGGGGATTCGGGATATCACAACCGATTTACAGATGACCAATATCTAGAACAGTTGGATCGGTATGCTACAGAGTTAGCAAAGGACAATGTAGTAGCCGCCTTTGTGTTTACTGCTACACCAAGCCATCCCTGGTTCTCCTTTGAAGTGAGTGAAGAGTTCTCTAGAAGGATGAAGGTCCACTATCCTAGTGCTCCTCCTATACTCCCAGTAGAGGGACCAACGATTGAGCATATTGCACCCAGTCTACCACATGGGTCTAAGCAGTATCTCCAGAGAAGTAAGAATAAGATTGACACGACGATTCTTCACTATAGCTGGGTCAAGCCACCTACACCTAAAGATACTCTGGCTCAGATTGCAAGTATCGCTAGGGGTCATATTCGTTTGGGGTGGCCGGGGATTGCGTATCATTACTGCGTTGGAGTAGATGGTACTATCTACCAGGTCAATCCTTTAACAAGCATTGCCTATCATGCGGGAAAGTGGAATGCAAGGAGTGTGGGAATCTGCTGTCTTCTCAGAGATAGTACTCCCACAGAGGAGCAGGTAGTGGCGATAGCCAAGTTGGTGAAGTGGTTAGGGTATCCACTTAAGCTGCACAAGGAAGTTGCCCAGACGAGTTGTCCTGGTAAGTTCTTAGGTCCCCTTGTAAGGGCAAGGTTGGGATAGAATGGCAAAAGTTTCTGTACTCATTCCTGCTCGAAACGAGCCCTTTCTCCAGAAGACGATTGATGAGGTATTCGCTCAGGCCACTGGAGAAGTAGAATGCATTGTTATGCTTGATGGAATGCCAGCAGTAACTCCATTGCGAGAAGACCCACGGCTCATTGTCCTGCAGAATAGCAAACCAAAGGGGATTGCATGGGCCTCCTGGGATATGGCGCAGGTAGCAGAGGGCAAGTACATTATGAAACTAGACTCTCATTGTGCCCTTGGTCTAGGGTATGATGAGGCTTTACAGGCAGACTGTGAGGACGATTGGCTTGTTGTTCCCAGTCGTTACCAGTTATTGGATGAAACCTGGACTTGTGGTTATGGGCCAATAGACTATCTCTATTTCACCTATCCTTGGATTAGCGAACCTATGTATGGTAGTGGACTACATGGAAAGAAGTGGATAGGAGAGAGTGGGCTAGAAGGGTCCTATTTCTGGAAGGAACAGCAGCTACGCCACTTGTTGATTGATGACCTTATGACCTTTCAGGGGTCTCTGTTCTTTATGAATCGTGCCCAGTTCCTAAAGCTAGATGGAGTAGACCGCCGCTACACACTATGGCAAGAGGCTACCTCAATCGGCATGAAAGTATGGATGAGTGGTGGCCGGTGCATTAGAAACAAGAAGACATGGTATGCTCATCTACACAAGGGACAGAGACATGGACGGGGATATCGGGTAGGGAAAGCACAAGCCAATAGGGATGCTTACCACAGTGCTGATATGTGGATGAATGACCGCTGGGAAGGCAATGTTCCTGGTCGCAACATACATTGGTTTGTAGACCATTTCTGGCCTATCCCAGGCTGGCCTGAAGACTGGAATAATCCCAAGTATCAAGCTAACTCTCTGTATCCGGGGATGGTAGAATGAGTCTCGATAGAGAGATACGAAAGACATTGGGGATTAAGGGTGGAGACTCACTGCCCTTTAAGAGCTGGTCTCATAGTACCAGGAGAGAAGACTTAGTGCAGTTATTTGCCAAGTTTGGCTACTTAACTGGCGCAGAGATTGGAGTAGCAGAGGGTAGGTTCTCCAGGTTTCTATGCCAGACCATACCAGGACTAAAGCTCTTGTGTGTTGACCCATGGATGGCTTATGACCGTTGTACTCAAGAGCTATGTGACGCTAGATATAGTCGTGCGCTTGTCCATCTTCAGAAGTATAATGCAACAATCATTCGCAAGACAAGTCTGGATGCAGCACGAGAGATTCCAGACGAATCGCTAGACTTTGTATACATAGATGGGGACCACAGATTTGACTATGTGATGCAGGACATTATCGAGTGGTCAAAGAAGGTACGCAAGGCTGGTATTGTCTCGGGGCATGACTTCTATCACTTCTATAAGGCAGGAGTAATTCCTGCAGTAGAAGCCTATGTCCGAGCACACAATATCAGTAACTGGTATATCACCTGGGAGAAGGAGGCTTCGTGGTTCTTTCTGAAGACCTAAGCCTTTCGGTGCTAATCCCTGCCCGTAATGAAATGTTCTTAAGTCATACCGTGCAGGATGTATTAGGACATATCAAGGGCAACACGAATATCATTGTAGTATTGGATGGTGCTCCAGCTGATCCACCATTGCCTGATGACCCACGAGTACAGGTTCTTGAGCTACCCAATAGCATAGGCCAGAGAGCAGCAGTCAATGAAGCGGCACGGCACTCTCAAGCCAAGTATGTGATGAAGCTCGACGCGCATTGTTCAGTGAGCATGGGGTTTGATGTCAAGATGATGGCAGATATGCAGCCTCTCTGGACAATGACCCCTCTTATGCGCAATCTCCATGCCTTTGACTGGGTATGTCCAGATGGTCATCGGCGCTACCAGGGAAAGAGTGGGCCTTGTGAGGTATGTGGTAAAGAGACCACAATGGACATCCTCTGGATTCCCAAGACCAGTCCAAAGACCACTTCTATGCGGTTCGACAACAATTTGAAGTTCCAATACTGGACTGAGTACAAGAAGAGGCAAAAAGGTGACTTGGTAGACACCATGAGTCTTGTAGGCGCCTGCTGGCTTCTGGAACGTGAACGGTTCTGGGACTTAGAGATATGTGACGAAAAGCATGGTAGTTGGGGACAGATGGGGACGGAAGTTGCCTGTAAGACCTGGCTTAGTGGGGGTAGATTAGTCTGTAATAAGAAGGCTTGGTTTGCTCATCTCTTTCGTACTGCAGGTGGCGACTTTGGCTTTCCTTATCCCCTTTCAGGGGGTGATGTAGAGAGAGCACGACAGTATAGTAAGGAGTTGTGGCTTAAGGATACTTGGCCAAAGGCCATTCATCCACTCTCCTGGCTAATAGAGAAGTTTGCTCCAGTTCCTGATTGGGATATAAAGAAACGAACTAAAGGCATTCTTTACTACACCTGCAATACCCACGACAAGCGCATCGAGCTGGCCATACGAGAGCAGTTGTACAAGGTTAAGGGAGACTGTGAGTTAGGCTGTGTATCGCTTCAGCCCACAGAGTTTGGAGATTGGAACATCACCCTACTCCTTCAGAGGAGTCCTCTATCCATGCATAAGCAGATTCTAGCAGGTCTGGAGAAGATGAATGCAGATGTGGTATTCCTAGTGGAGAGTGATGTACTCTATCATCCAAGTCATTTCGAGTTCACTCCACCACGAGATGATATCTTCTACTTCAACACTAATGTATGGAAAGCCCGATTCAGTGATGGTCATGCGGTATGGACAGATGACTTGCAGCAAGTATCGGGGATGTGTGCCTCTCGGGAACTACTGTTAGCATTCTATCGTAGGAGGGTAGCAGAGATTGAGAGAGATGGGTTCAATCGGCACTACGAGCCAAGTCTCAGAACAGGAATTAGTGAGACCCAGAACTGGCAGTCTGAATATCCCAATGTAGATATACGGCATGATAGGACTCTTAGTGTATCTAAGTGGGCGCCGAGTGAGTTCCGCAGTCAACAGTATGCTAGAGGTTGGAAAGAAACTGATGGTGATCTTCCTGGATGGGGGAATGTCGTAGAGTTAGTTAAGGCAATTCGTAGAGAGAATCAGGACGGATAAGCGAGGTTAACAGATGGCAACATATTTGGAACTTCACAGTCTTTGGGCAAACGACAGTCTTCGGAACCGGATCGCGGTGGCTTGCATCGTGGCAACCGACACGATTCGTCTTGAGGACGTAGGAACAGTCAACCATGCGAATCGGTTGACATGGGCAAAGCTGGTACTTGGCGACCCACAGGCGCAAGCCAAGCTGATGCTCATGGCGGTACTGGCGCAGAACAAGGCGCTCGCCACAGAAGCAATCCTGGCAGCATCCGATGCGGCACTCCAGACTGCGGTGGGGAACGCCATCAACATGCTGGCGACGGGGTAGGTGAACTATGGCGAATCCAAATGGTTCGCGCCTACGACACGGCTATACCCATAAGGGAAAGATAAGAGCCGAATGGCAAGCATGGAACCATATGCTCCAACGATGCTACAATCCTAACGATCCCTTCTATGGAGACTATGGAGGGCGGGGCATTGGCGTCTGTGAACGCTGGCGACATTCCTTTGATAATTTCATTGCGGACATGGGCGATAAGCCCGATCAAAAGTGGTCACTAGATAGAGTTGATAGCAATGCTGATTACTCGCCAGAAAACTGTCGATGGGCTAGTCCGACTACCCAGGCGCAGAATAGACGCACAGTAATCTGGATTGAGCATAATGGCGAGATGCACTGTAT
>Ga0208980_10002188_pt1 | contig 11837 bp, 11 predicted proteins | sample WetSurMetagenome_3_FD_187993 | JGI IMG/M metagenome (GOLD analysis project Ga0208980, IMG submission 187993) | Wetland microbial communities from Twitchell Island in the Sacramento Delta, sample from surface sediment Aug2011 Site A1 Bulk (version 2) | ecosystem: Environmental > Aquatic > Marine...
GCCAGCGCCTCGAGCGTCTCGGGCGGGAGGTTGCGCGAGTCGGCCGTCACCAGGCCCAGGTGCCGGCTGGGCAGCTCCGGCAGCGCCCCCCGGGGCATGGCGGCCACCATGGGCGGCAGGCGCGAGGCCTGGAGCGCCTCGGCCAGCATGATCCCGTGGCGCACGGAGCCGCAGTGGTTGGCGATGACCCCGGCCACCCTCACCTTTCGCTCGAAGGTGGCGAAGCCCTTGACCACGGCGGCGAGGCTTCGCGCCATGCCGTAGACGTTGGCCACGAGGATAACGGGCGCCCTGAGCCATGAGGCGATCTCGGCCGTGCTCCCCTCCAGGCTGTCGGGCTCGGCCCCATCGAAGAGACCCATGACGCCTTCAATGACGGCGATATCGGCATCGGCCGTGGCGCGCGCCACGAGCTTCTCCACGTAATCGCGTCCCATCATCCAGCCGTCGAGGTTGTAGCAGGGCCGTCCCGAGGCGATGGCGAGCCAGGAGGGATCGAGAAAATCGGGCCCCACCTTGAAGGTCTGGACCCGCGCCCCCCGGCGGCGAAGGGCCGCAACGAGGGCAAGGGTGATTGACGTCTTTCCCGCGCCGCTCTCCGTTCCTCCGATGACAATCCGTGGGCAGTCGATCATGTTGGCATCACCTGATTGCGGGACGCAGGGGTCCCGTTTTTCTCATGAGATCTTGCAAAATCGGGGCCTGTCAATAGATCGCCAGGAGTCCCTTGCGGAGCAGGGCGAAGACCGTGGCGGCAATGATGGTCATGGCGAACAAAAGGGCATTGGCCTGCCGGATGTGTCCCGGCTCGAGACGGTGCACGGGGTCGCCCATGAAGGGCTCGGGGTCGAATTTGCCGTCCCGGAAGACGGGGCCGCCCAGCTGCACCCCCAGGGCCCCCGCCATGGCGGCCTCGGGGAGCCCCGCGTTGGGGTTTGCCTGCACCGACCCGTCGCGGCGGCTGATGCGCAGGGCCGCAAGGGGCCTCATTCCCAAAAGCATCGCCGAGAGCGACATGAACCAGACCGCAACGCGCGCGGGGATCCAGTTGGCCAGCCGGCCCAGCCAGGCGGAAAATCTGCCGAAATCGTAGTATTGTTCGTTTTTGTGCCCGAAGGCCGAGTCGAGGGCATCGATGGTCTTGTAAAGGAAGGCGCCCAGGGGGCCGAAGAGGAAGGCGCAGATGAGCGGGGCGATGACGCCGTCGACGCTGTGGCGGGCAACACTCTCGATGGCCGCCCGGGCGGTCTCCTCGCCGTCCATGCGATCCGTGTCGCGACCGACCATCTCGGAGACGCGCTTTCTCGCCAGGACGAGGTTTTTCACCTCGAGGGCCCGGCAGACCTCGGCGCCCTGATCGGCCAGAGCCCGCGCCGAGAGGGCCCCGTAGATGAGCCAGATCGAGATCGCCGTATGCGCCCAGGGGTGGATGGAGGCCGCAAGCCTTAAAAGCCCCCAGGCCGCAAGGCCTGCAAGGCCGATAACCATGACGGCGGCCAGCACCCCCGCCTCCCGGGGCGACTGGATCATCCGCCTCACCGAAGGCTCCAGGGCGAGGGCAAAGCGCCGCACCATCCTTGCCGGGTTGGGGAAGCCGCGGGGGTCCCCGAACAGCAAATCGAGGAACAGGGCAAACAGTATCTGGATCTCGAGGCTCATTTCCGGCGTACTATACAGGAAACAAGCCGCGAGGCTCAAGTGCGGAAGTGCATCATCTGTTCAAATACTCAATCCGACCTGCCAGAACAGATCTTGCCCGGTGAAGCGTCATTTGCTGCAGTCAGCAGGACGCCAAGCGCGATGAGATGCTGGATTTTGCGGTCAACATTGCCTTGACTTGCAAAACCGAAAGTTCTTATACTTCCCCTGGAAGATCTGATTAAAAATACCAAGAGGGATTAAAGAACGGAGGAATAGACATGGCAGAAGAAAAAGGATTGAATAAACCGGTCAAATTGAAAGCGGACTTGGCGGCCTTCCTGGGTGCCGGCTCACTTCCTCGTACTGAGATCACCAAGAAGTTGTGGGATTACATCAAGGAAAACAAACTGCAAACCAAAACAATCAATGGTAAACCAGAAAATGCCGGCAAATATATTGTCGCTGATGCTAAATTAATTAAAATATTCAACAACACCAAAACCACCAGCAAGACCGGCAAATTAACTGATTTTACAAAGTTGAAAGAAGGGCAGACGATCGATATGATGCAAATGGCATCTGTTGTCAGTGCCAATATCGAATAGACCAAACAGATATCATTGTTCATTCAGAATAGGCAGGCGTAACAGCCTGCCTATTTGTTTGCCCCTTGCATGTGAACATTTCTCACGGCAGGTTGGGTTATGGCGACCCTATCTACTGCCGGCGGCGGCGAAAAGCGGGTCAGGGATAGAATGCCTGATCGTCTTTTCCCCTGAACAGGGCAACGGAAAGACAGACAAGAAAAATCGCCAACAGATTGATCGCATCGCTCTCATCGATATGGAAGATCCGGCTGCTGAACAGGTTCGACAGCCACACATACACCGCCCACATCACCATCAATTCGATGAAATCAGGCAGGTGCGTTGACCATTCCCGTTTGCTGAACGACATGGCGAAGTGTTTCGCCGCCCCCAGGATCAGGCAAAGAATGAAGGGGATGCCGGAAATCTCTGCGAGTGTGCTCATGAAGGAACCCATGGGCGTACGATCCCTAGTGGCAAGCAAAAAAAGACAGTAAGGTTCGTTGATGTAATGCTTGAAAGGGTTCACGGATTGACGATCAATGAGAACGGCCACGCTGACTCTACCGTAAAAAATTATCAGGGTTTTATTTCTTGTCAAGCCTGATTTTCGCAACCTGAGCCGCTGCGCCCCGACGCATACAGATACCGGGTTGGGGTTGACGGGATGGCCGTCCTGGCATAGGATCATCCTGCCATGAAGCGAACCCTTGCCGTCACCGTGATCCTGCTTGTCATTTTTACTCCGGCCCTCGGGGTCTCCCCGGCCCTCGGTGCTGCCCCCGCGCGGATCGTCTCCCTTGCGCCCAACATCACGGAGATCCTCTACGACCTCGGCGTCGAGGACCGGGTCGTGGCGGTGACCGATTTCTGCGACTACCCGCCTGCCGCGAAGGCCAAGCCCCGCGTGGGCGGGTTCACGAACCCCTCGCTCGAGGCCGTCGTCGCCGCAAGGCCCGACCTCGTGATTCTGACCGACGACGGCAACCCGAAGGCGATCTACAACCGCCTCAGGGACCTCGGCATCCCCTGCCACGTCTTCTCGGCGAGGCGCCTGAAGGAACTGCCCCGGGGCATCCGGGAGCTGGGGGTTGCGCTGGGCGCCGAAAAGGAGGCTTCGGCGCTTGCGGGCCGCATCGAGAAGGACATGGCGGCCCTGGAGAAAAAGGCGCGGCAGAAGCGCGCCCAACCCCCGAAGTCGGCCCTCTTCATCATCCAGCCCGAGCCCATCGTCGTGGCAGGGCCAGGCACGCTCATCCACGAGGCCTTCGGCATCCTCGGGATTCGCAACGTCGCGGCCGACGGGGAGGTCCAATATCCCAAGTACTCCCTCGAGGAGATCATCCACCGCTCACCCGATTTCATCCTCGCGGGGCAGGGCTTCATGTCGGGCGGGGGCATCGATCGCCTCAAGGAGAGGCTCCACATGCTCCCTGCAGTCAAGCAGGGGAGGGTCTGCGTCGTCACCGAGCGGCTCTATCGCCTCAGCCCCCGGGCCGTGGCCGGGATCGAGGAAGTGGCCCGGTGCGCCGCGGGGTTTTGAGCCTTGACAAAGCCCCGGTGCTCTGTTAGTGGGTTGGTATCCAAAGGGGTGGGCAGATGGAAGAGGGGTGAAATGCCCCCGCTGCCCCGCAGCCGTGATGGGAACGAAATCCCAATGAGCCACTGTCATGGTCACCATGATGGGAAGGCGGGAGAGTAGGTCGCCCTGAGCCGGAAGACTGGTCCACCCCGTTAGCCTCGAGGGAGGTTGCGGTGACCCGGTTCTTCCTTTTCACATTTCTTCTGGCCGTTCCGGCAATCGTCCTTTCCGTCGCAGCGAAAATCGAGACGGGCAAGGCGGTGACCCCGCTTCGGGTGAGCCGCGTCTGTGCCCTGCTGTTCGGCGTCTTTCTGGCCGTGGCGGCCATCGCCGCGATCACCGGCCCCCACCGTATCGACCTGCTTTCGCTTCTCAGGCAGGACGGCGCCGCGGCATCTCCCGAGCACACCATCATCTTTTCCGTCCGCATCCCCCGGATCCTGCTTGCCGCCGTCGTGGGCGCCACCCTGTCCACGGCGGGCGCCGTGTTCCAGGGGCTGCTGCGCAACCCCCTCGCCGACCCCTACATCCTCGGGGTTTCCGGGGGTGCCGCCGTCGGGGCCGTTCTCGGGATCATCGCAGGGCTGGACTTTCTGCCCTTCGGCGTCCCCGTTCTCGCCTTTATAGGCTCCCTTGCCACCATCGTGCTCGTCTTCGGTGTCGCCGGCAAGAGGCGGGAGTCCCAGTCGGGAACGCTTCTGCTCTCGGGGGTCATCGTGAACGCCTTCTGCACGGCGGCCATCATGTTTCTCATCTCCACGGCCTCGGGCACGCGCCTGCACGGGATCATGTTCTGGCTCATGGGGGATCTGGGGCTTGCCGACACCAGCCAGACCCTCCTGGGAGGCGCAGCCCTCCTTGCGGGGTTCATCGTGATCTACCTGCACGCCCGGGCCCTGAACCTGATCGTCATCGGCGAGGAGCATGCCCTGCAACTCGGCGTCGACGTCGAGAAGACCCGGAGGGTGCTCTTTTTCGCGGCCTCCTTCATCACGGCGGCCGCCGTGTCGATCTCGGGCCTCATCGGGTTCGTGGGGCTTCTCGTACCGCATCTCATCCGGATGATTTTCGGCTCGGACTTCCGGCTGCTGCTGCCGGCGAGCTTTCTCTTCGGCGCGACCTTCCTCGTGGCCGCCGACACGCTGGCCCGCACGGTGCTCGGGCCGAGCGAGCTTCCCGTGGGGGTCATCACGGCCCTCTTCGGGGCGCCCTTTTTCATTTACCTGCTGAAGAAGACGGAGGCCGGCCGATGCCGCTTCTGAGAGTCGACAACGTGAGCTTCAAGTACGGCGAGCAGTGGGTCCTCCGGGGGATCGACTTCGAGGTCGAGAAGGGCGATTTCCTTGGCGTGATCGGGCCCAACGGCTCAGGGAAGACGACGCTGCTGCGGGTGATCGACGGAATCCTCTCGCCCCAGGAGGGGGCGGTGCTTCTCGAGGGGACGGAAATCAGGAAGCTGCGGCGGGAGGCCCTGGCCCGTTCCGTGGCCGTCGTGCCGCAGTACTCGGCCCTTGCCTTTCCCTTCTCCGTGGAGGAGGTCGTGCTCATGGGAAGGGCGCCGCACCTCGGGCGCTGGCGCTTCGAGGGTGACGAGGACCACCGCATCGCCCGCAAGGCCATGGAGATGACGGACACGCTCGGCCTGGCCGCAAGGGACATGGAGTCTCTCTCCGGCGGCGAGCGCCAGCGGGTGCTCATCGCCCGGGCCCTGGCCCAGGAGCCGCGGATCATGCTCCTGGACGAGCCCACGGCCTTCCTGGACATCCGGCACCAGGTGGACTTTTTCGACCGCATCCGCTCGCTCAACCGCGACCGGGGGCTCACGGTCATCGCCGTGACCCACGACATCAACCTGGCCGCCCACTACTGCGACCGGATCATCCTGCTGAAGGACGGGCGCATCGAGGCCACCGGGCCTGTCGAGGCCGTAATCACGGAAGAGCACATCCGAAAAGCGTACGAGACAAAGGTCATGGTGGACCGGCATCCCCGGACGGGATCGCCGCGAATCACCCTGACATAAAGAAGTGGAAGAAGTAACTGATTTTTAGCCGTCGGGGAAGGAAGCCGGTCGAATTCCGGCGCTGCCCCGCAACTGTAGGCGGAACGAAATCCGCAGCAAGGCCACGGGCCCCCGGCACAGGGGGCCTGGAAGGTGCGGAGAGTAGGGGGCCGCAAGCCAGTATACTTGCCCGGCGGTGCAAGCCACATCATTTCCCGAGGGGGGAGGAGGAGTCACCATGAAGGGTTTGTTACGCAGTGAATGGGTCTTGGTCGTTTTGCTTGCGGTGCTGTTTACGGCGCCGGGATCCGCTTATGCACAGGCGGTCCCCGAGACCGCCCGGCCCGAGTACCGGATGGGCGAGGTGGTCGTCACGGCCACCCGCGATACCCAGGAAGTCCGGAAAGTCCCGGCAAATGTGACCGTCATCACCGCCGACGACATCCAGAAATCGGGCGCCACGAGCGTTCCCGAGGTGTTGACAGGCATTGTGGGCATCAACGTCACCAGCTACAGCGGTAATGCCTCCCAGTCCATCGTGGATATGCGGGGCTTCGGCACCGAGGCGGGCTACATGCGCAACGTGGTCATGCTCGACGGCAGGCGCCTGAATCGTCCCGACGGTTTGGCGGGGGTCAACTGGCTCGAGATCCCGCTCTCTGAGATCGAGCGGATCGAGGTCGTACGGGGCGCCAGCAACGTCCTCTACGGGGATTCGGCCATCGCCGGCGCCATCAACATCATCACCAAGCGCGGCGAGGGAAAGCCGAAGGGGGATGCGACCTTCATCGGCGGAAGCTACAACACCTACAACGGCCGCGCCGGCGTCCGGGGATCGGCCGACAAGGTCTATTATGCCCTCAACGGCGAGGTCCTCACGAGCAGCGGGTACCGGGACCGCTCCAAGTTCACCTCGGAAAGCGCAGGCGGCAACGTCGGCTACAACCCCACCGACGCCCTCGATGTCTCCCTGGGGATCACCTACAACAAGACCGACAACCAGTTTCCGGGCGCCCTCACGCAGGCCCAGGTTAATGCCAACCGCAAGCAGGCCCAGAACCCCGACGACGACGCAAGCGCCAGCTTCTTCGACGCCAACCTTCTCGTCAAGACCATCCTGGGCTCCTTCGGCCGCCTCGACGCCAACCTGATCTACGGCAAGCGGGAGGTGACCTCCAACTATGCCTCCTTCGCGTCCTTCACGAAGATCGACATCGACACGGTGGGCGCCACCCCTCGCTACATCCTCGATAAAAAACTCTTCGGCTTCGACAACAAGCTCACAGTCGGGGTCGACTTCTACCAGGACAAGCTCGACAAAGACACCTTCGCAAACCGCTCGCAGGCAAGCAGGACCTACGAGGCGGAGCTCAAGAGGCAGACCCTGGGGTTTTACGCGCGCGATGAGTTCAGCATCCTGAAGGACCTCATCCTGGCGCTCGGCGCGAGGACCGAGCGGGCCGATGTAACCGGCAACGAGACGAACCTCTCGACGGGCGCCAGTGTCTTCGACGCCGAGAAAGTTCACAATGGGACCGCCTGGGAGGGCTCGCTCACGTACCTCTTCGGGGAGAATTCGAAGCTGTGGGGCAAGTACGCCACGGTGTACCGCTTCCCCTCCCTGGACCAGCAGGCGTCGTACTACGCCTTCCCCTTCGATACCTTCCTGACGGATCTCGAGAAGGAGACGGGCAAGAGCTACGAGGTGGGCACGCAGTTCTTCCCGATGAAGGAGCTCAAGCTGGGGCTCACGTTCTACCTCATCGACATGGAGGACGAGATCAGTTACAACCCCGTCACGTTCCGGAATGAAAACCTGGACAAGACGAGGCACCAGGGCGTCGAATTCAACCTCGAGTGGCAATTCCGGAAGCTGGCCCGGCTCTGGGCCAACTACACTTACCAGGACGCCTATTTCACATCAGGGCCCAACAAGGACAAGGATGTCCCCCTCGTGCCGAAAAACATGGCCAACGGGGCCCTCGACATCTACCTGCCCTGGAGCCTGACGCTGCGGCCCGAGGTCCGGTACGTGGGAAGCCAGTACTTCGGCTCGGATAACAGCAACAGCTCTCAGAAACTCGACAGCTACACGATCGTCAATCTCTTTTTGCGCTGGCAGCCCGACTGGAAGATTTCCGACATCGCGAAGCCAAGCGCATTCGTGGGCGTGGAAAACCTGTTCAACAAGAGCTATGTCCCCGTGGGCTACAGCACCTTTGCGGGGCTGACCTATTACCCGGCGCCGGAGATCAACTTCCGGGGAGGGGTTTCGCTGTACTTCTGATCCGGTCAACGCAGCAGCAAGGATGGCAGCAACATGAATGTCACGACATGGAGAAGAGAATGCCCCGCCGATCTGGGCCTGGCAATCCCCGGCCCCGCGGAGAGGAGCACGCGGGCTGAGACGATGCCTGACATGGCGCGCCGCCCCGGGAAGAGCATGCTTCCCGGCATTGCCCTGTCCGCGATGATCCACGCCGGGGTCCTGGCCGTTGTCCTGTTCGCCGTGGCAAATCCCTTCATCAGTTTCCCCACGGCAGGCGACGAGGGGATCGTCCGGGTATCCCTGGTGACGGTGATGCCAGGTCCCGAGAACGGCAACGGGGCTGCCCAGGCCGACGAGATCAGGAAAAAACAGGTCCATCAACCAAAGACCGCCCCCGCCATTGTTCCGAAGGCCATGGAGAAGACCGTCATGGCCGAGGCGGCCGACAACCGCCCGGTGCAGCGGGAGACGATGGAGACGAGCGTCTCCGTCGAGCCCGCCCGGGTGCAATATGCCGCGGTCTCTCCGGGGCAGGGCTCATCAGCGGGCGAAGCGGCCCGGGGGCAGCGGCAACCGGGCGCTGTCTCCCAGGAGGGTTACTCGGAGGCCATGCCCCGCTACCGCGAGAACCGGCCCCCCGTCTACCCGGGTGCTGCGAGGCAGCGAGGCTACGAGGGCGATGTGCTGATCGCGGCCGAGGTCCGTGCCGACGGCCGGATCGGGGCCGTCCGCATCAAGCGCTCCTCCGGCTACGCCTCCCTGGACGATTCGGCCCTGGCGGCCGTGAGGGCCTGGCGGTTCGAACCGGCGCGGCGCATGGGCGCCGTTGTGGACGCCTGGGTGGAGATCCCCATCCGTTTCAAGCTCTCCCCGGGCGATTCGCTCATGTGATCCGGCGTGGCGCCAAGTGCACGCCCCGTAAGGGTTTCAGGGTCCCCGGGGCGGCAGGGCGAAAAAATTCTGTTGACAGGTGCGCCCGGTCGTGTTTTCATGGGCCACTTTTTTAAGGAAACCTTCGTGATGGAAAGACTGAAACTCCGTAATTTTAGCATCTGGTTTAGCTACTATTATTTTTACGGACAGGTCTGCCCGTCGCTGAGGAGGACTTAGACTTAAGCACGAAAGAATAAGCCAAACCGAAGCCATGGGTAGATCGAAAGACGCTGCCCATGGCTTTTTTGTTTTCATCGAGGAGGGCCATGGGGGCGGCAGCCATCATGGCCCTTTTCATTGGAGGTACTGCAATTATGATCATCGTGATGAAAAAAAGCGCAACGGACGGACAGGTCGACCGGGTCGTCGAGTGGATCGAGTCGGTCGGGTACCGGGCTCACCTCTCCCGCGGGACGGAGAAGACGATCATCGGCGCCGTGGGGGATGCCCGGGGCCGCGAGCAGATCAAGTCCGTCGGCCACCTGCCGGGGGTGGAGATCGTCGTTCCCATTCTCAAGCCCTACAAGCTGGCGAGCCGCGAATTCCGGGAAGCCGACACGATCGTCCGCGTGGGCGAGATCGAGATCGGCGGGCCGCGGTTCGTCGTCATGGCGGGGCCCTGCGCCGTCGAGACGGAGGAGCAACTCATGGAGTGCGCATACGTGGCGAAGAAGGCCGGCGCCCATATTCTTCGGGGCGGCGCCTTCAAGCCCCGCACCTCGCCCTACAGCTTCCAGGGCCTCGAAGAGGAGGGCCTCAAACTCCTGAAGAAGGTCCGCGAGCGCACGGGGCTCCCCATCGTGACGGAGGTCGTGAATCCCGCCGACGTGGATCTTGTCGAAGCCTATGCCGACATTTTCCAGATCGGCGCGCGCAACGTCCAGAATTTCGCCCTGCTGAAAAAAGTGGGCCAGGCTCGCAAGCCCGTCCTGCTGAAGCGGGGGATGATGACGACGATCGAGGAACTCCTCATGTCGGCCGAGTACATCCTCTCGGAGGGCAACAGCCAGGTCATCCTCTGCGAGCGGGGAATCCGCACCTTCGAGACGGCCACGCGAAACACCCTGGATCTCTCGGCCGTCGTCGTCCTCAAGCAGCTCTCCCACCTCCCGGTGATCGTGGACCCGAGCCATGCGGCGGGCCACTGGAAGTACGTGGCGCCGCTCGCCCGCGCGGCCGTCGCCGTGGGGGCCGACGGGCTCATCGTCGAGGTCCACCCCGAGCCGGAAAAGGCCGTCTCTGACGGGATGCAGTCCCTGAAACCAGAAAAGTTCTACCAGCTCATGGAAGACCTGGCGGTACTCGAGACCGCCATGCAGCGGATCGAGAGTGTGCCGTCATGAACCGGATCAGGGTGAATCTCGACAGGCGGCTCAATGCCTCCTACGACGTCCACATCGGCTGCCGCATCCTCGACCGGGTCGCCCCCGTTCTCACCAAGAACGGCGGGGCCTCCCGCTGGTTCGTCGTCACGGACGACAACGTGTCGGGCCTCCATGGGGAGAGGGTCCTCGGCGTGCTGCGCGAAAACGGGCTTGACGTCGAAACGATCGTCATCCCTGCCGGCGAGGCCTCGAAGACCATCGGCACCTGCGTGGAGATGGCGGAGCGCCTGCTGGAGTCGGGCGCCGACCGGACCTCGGGCCTGATCGCCTTGGGCGGCGGGGTGGTGGGCGATGTGGCCGGTTTTGTCGCCTCCATCTACATGCGGGGCATCCCCTGCGTGCAGATTCCCACGACGCTTCTTGCCCAGGTGGACAGTTCTATCGGGGGAAAGACCGGTGTCGATCTCCCGGCGGGAAAAAACATGTTGGGCACTTTCCTCCAGCCGCGGGCCGTCTTCATCGACCTGGCCTTCCTCGACACGCTCCCGGCCAGGGAGTTCACCAATGGACTGGCGGAGATCGTGAAGTACGGGATCATCGAGGACCCCGAACTCCTGGAGGCCATCGAGGAAGGGACCGAGGCCCTGAAGGCCAGGGACCCCGCCCTCCTGGAGCGCCTCGTCTCCACGTCCTGCCGGATCAAGAAGGGGGTTGTCGAAATCGACGAGACGGAAAAAGGGTTGCGCCGCATCCTCAACTTCGGTCACACTGTAGGCCACGCCATCGAGGCCGAATCGCAATATGCCATTGCTCACGGCGAGGCGGTGGCCATGGGCATGGCCGCCGCGGCGCTCATCTCGGAGAGGCAGCGCTACCTTTCCGCCGATGACCGGGAGCGGGTCGTCAGAGCAATCGGGCGGGCGGGCCTTCCCGTCCGGATCCCGCAGAGCCTGGATACGGCTCGCATCCTGTCGCACTTGGCGGCGGACAAGAAAAAATCGGGCGGCAAGATCCACTTCGTCCTGCTGCGCAAACCCGGCATGCCCTTCGTCAACGGCGGCGTTCCGCTGGAGCTTGTACAGGAAACCATCGAGGCACTCAAGGCATGAAGAAAACGGGCATGGAAAACATCCGGCTGGAGATCCGGCACAAGGACCGCGACATCGTGAGGCTCCTCAACGAGCGCGCCCGCCTGTCCCTGGAAGTCGGGAAGATCAAGGGGCAAGAGGGGATCGGCGTCTACGACCCCGCCCAGGAGTCGCGCGTCCTGAATGAAATCGCAGCCCTCAACGAGGGCCCCCTCGCCGTCGAGACCCTGGGGCACATCTACCGGGAGATCCTGTCGTCGTCGCGGGCGCTCCAGGCGCCTCTCGCGGTGGCCTGCCTGGGACCGGAAGGCTCGTTTGCCCACCTGGCGGCCCTCGATCGCTTCGGGCAAAGCGCCCGCATGGCGCCGCAGGATACGATCGGGGCGGTCTTCGACGCTGTGGAAAAACAA
>Ga0208980_10002189_pt1 | contig 11837 bp, 13 predicted proteins | sample WetSurMetagenome_3_FD_187993 | JGI IMG/M metagenome (GOLD analysis project Ga0208980, IMG submission 187993) | Wetland microbial communities from Twitchell Island in the Sacramento Delta, sample from surface sediment Aug2011 Site A1 Bulk (version 2) | ecosystem: Environmental > Aquatic > Marine...
TGCTCTGGTATCTCAGTATTCTGTTAATACAGCAAGCCTCAAAGCCTGTGGCAGTGGACCTATCTCACCCGTGGCAAGCAATGACACTGAAGAGGGCAAGGCCCTTAACCGCAGGGTAGAGTTAGTTAAGCAGTAAACATAGTTTCTGATGGTGATGGTCCAGAAGGATCATATTATTTGCTCCAAATGCGGTTATAGGTTTGACAGGGGTGGAACAAATAAACATTGTTCTAATTGTGTTGTCTGTACCGGCTGTGAGATATATTATTGTCCCTCCTGCGACGAAGAGATTATTATTACTCCAATCAGACCAATGCGCAGCTCTTCAGAAAATCAACAAGTGGAAGACCAGGGATAAAAAGACTGATGCCCTTTGCTTCTGAAGATAAAAAGTGGCAATTGGGTGAATAATATCAGGTGTCTGTTGAAAATATTTTTCATTGGATGTATTCTTATTTAGTTTTATAGTTTGTGAATTGGTCAATATATTAAGGGAGCAGTTAATTGAAATGAGTATTGCCTCTCTTCACATGGCAGAGACAGATATTAATAATTTTACTTTTATTTAAAACTGTTACTATGAAAAAATTGATTGTTCTGGGTTTATTTCTGACACTAGGATTATATAATTGCAGAAAGGATAATACAAATGACATTTCAAATGGATCATCAAGGTTAGTATTCAGGCTCGCGGATGCGCCTGCAGCCTATGATAAGGTAAATATAGATATCATTGGTGCAAGTGCTATAATTAACGATTCAACTGTAGACCTAGATGTAAATGCAGGAATATATAATCTTCTCGATTTTGCCAACGGTAAAGACACAGTAATAGTTGATCAGGAAATTCCATCAGGGACTTTAAGTCAGATCAGATTGAAATTAGGTGATAATAATTCATTGATTATCGGGAAAGGAACCTATGCCATGAAGACTCCAAGTGCCCAGCAGTCGGGGCTTAAGCTTAATGTTCATGCTGATTTTTTACAGGGTGTTGCCTATGAGTACATTATTGATTTTGATGCTGCACGATCGATTGTAAAAACAGGGAACAGCAAATTTATCCTCAAACCTGTGCTGCGAGTTTTTACAAAAGCTGTCTCAGGAGCAATTGAAGGAGCTGTTTCTCCTGCAAAGGCAAAACCATTGATTTATGCAATTTCAGCACAACTAGATTCAATATCAACATCGGCTGATACTATTTCTGGTAACTTTAAATTCAGAGGGCTGCCTGCAGGAACTTATAAACTTTCATTCCTGCCTGTAAGTCCATACAGAGATACTACACTTCAGAACATTTCGGTAAAAACCGGTGTAGTGACAAAGCTTGATATTTTAAAATTAAAATAGTAGGATTTCAATCAGATTCAGATATCAAAAAAAATTGTAGGGACACGCCATGACGTGTCCCTACAATATTTCAAAGACATACCATGCCCACATTTACCTAATTTCTATAGTTTTAGCCGGCTTAGGTTTTGCTTCCTCTTTCTTTGGAATTGTAACTTTTAAAATTCCGTTATCATACTTTGCCGAAATTTTTTCACTGTCAACAGTATGAGGCAAATTGAAAGAACGGCTAAATGACTGATAGCTGAATTCACGCCGCGTAAATTGCTGTCCCTTTTTGGTTTCACTTTCATCCTTCTTTTCCGATGATATTGTCAGGATGCCATGGTTTAATTCAATTTTGAAATCTTTTTTTCCAAGACCTGGCGCTGCCATATCAACTTCATAGCCATCCTCACTCTCTTTAACATTTACAGACGGCAAAGTTGTATTCGTCTCCGAAAAATTCCGGTTTGTCCAGTCCATCCAGTCACGGTTGAAAAAATCACTAAAGAAGTTCGACCATGCCGGATAATTCTCATTTCTTTTCATTAGTTCCATACTTACCTCCTTTTTAATTAGTTAAACAATCTTTATGATTTTTCATTTTTTGCAATACATTACTTTTTGGGTACGGTGAGTGGACCAGGCACCCTGAACTGTTTGTTAAAAAAGCTGTTTTTTAAAGAATCCATTCCCCAGAAAAGACTGTCAATTCTGTTCATATTGTTCCTGTAGCGGTTTACGAAGAAATCTTTCCTGTAGAAGTCATACTTCAACAGTGAATCAATAAAGAAAAAGTCGCTGAAAAATGGATCCTTTGAAAAGAAATACCTTTGGTTAAAGGCGTTCTTAAAGTTATTTAAAATGCTGTCTCTCAGAATTGTATCACTTTTGACATTTGAATAGTAGTATGAGTATGTTGAATCATATTTTATCAGATTCCCTTTCTCATCATACTGTTTGTCAACCTTAATATTTGTTTTGGGGATATCAAGCTTGGCATTGCTTTCCTTTTCCTGCTTTTTTATCTGGCCATTGCAACTGGTTAAAGCAAATGATATTGCAATGGCAAGTATACCTATGCGTATCATACTTTTAAGTTTTAATGGTTCGACAATATAACCTGAAGTATCACATATGGGATGTTGAAAGAGTCAACTCTCTTTATTTCACCTCTAAATCCCCCAGGGAGGACTTTTTGAAATCCAACAAATTAAGAAGCCCCCTTGGGTGGATTGGTGGTAAAATCAGACTTTTTCAACATCCTCATGTCATTATGCAATAGCAATTTGTCTTGCTGGCCTGGGTTTGGCTTCCTCTTTTTTGGGAATTAAAATCCTGAGAATGCCATTTTCATATTTAGCACCAATCTTTTCGCTGTCTGCACTGTTCGGCAAAGTGAATGACCGGCTAAATGACTGGTAGCTGAACTCCCGCAGAGTAAACTGTTGCCCCTCTTTCGTCTCTTTATCCAGCTCTTTTTCTGAAGAAATTGTTAGCAGGTCATGGTTTAACTCAATCCTGAAATCATTCTTGTTAAACCCCGGTGCAGCTACTTCTACTTCAAAATCATCGGTACTTTCCTTGATGTTTACCGAAGGCAAAGTAGTATTTGTATTTGAATAATTCCGGTTCGACCAGTCAAATAAATCATTTTCAAAAAAACGGTCAAACAACGATGGGTAATTAGTTGAAAATCTTGCTAGTGCCATAGTTCAGTCCTCCATTTATTTAGTTAAACATATTAATATTTTACTGAGGAGGTATTCAAAAAAAATACCATTTTCATCTATTTACAGAGATATATTTAGGTTATATATCAGATATTCAGATATTTAAAGTTAAAGAAATGATTTTGCATAGTGACATAATGGCATGCAATGATTGACATAAAGTGCCAATATGGCATTGGTTTTGATTAATTTTGCGACGTGAACATATAACTCCGCTTGCGTGATTTCATAATTATGATTGCATGTTTCTGAATTACTTTTCGCTTTTATATCGAAACAATCTGAAATTATTTTGTTTTTTGCCATTTATAAGCAGGAATCAGACTACTTTTGATACTCTTTGATCATGATTATTAAGTATGGAACTTGCTTCATATACATTTCTCGACCTTCTGTTAAGCTTCATATTGGCGTTTATTATGTTAGGGGTAGGCTTATCGTTAACACCAAGCAGTTTCAAGAATCTGTTCCTGTTTCCTAAACCCCTGTTAATCGGGTTAACTTCCCAGATCATAGTTTTACCGGTTATTGCTTTTTTGATTTCTTATTTTTCAAATATGTCTCTTGCTCTGAAAGTTGGGCTGATTATTCTTGCCTCCTGTCCTGGCGGAACAACATCTGGTTTAATAACTTATTTCTTTAAAGGCAATGTTGCACTTTCAATCATATTTACTTCAATTAATAGTATTCTGACTCTTTTTAGTATACCATTTATTGTGAATCTGAGCTTGTTATATTTTTATGGGAAAACAACCATAATACATTTATCTTATCTGGAAACTATAATCCAGATTTTTGCCATTACAATTATCCCCGCATTTATAGGAGTTTTAATCAGAACCTATAAGCCTGAATTTGCTTTGAGAGCTCAGCGGCCACTAAAGTTTCTTCTTGCTATTGCCCTGGCTATAGTATTTATAATTTTATTTTTTGCAGGGAACAAAACCGGTGGCACTGGAATTACCAGAAAAGAAGTATTTAACATACTGCCCTATGCCTTATTATTGAACGCCTTATGTATGGCATGGGGTTTTTTATTGGGATTGATAACAAAACTTGGAATAAAGAATTCATATACAATTGGTATTGAAGCATCTGTGCATAATACGACCCTGGCATTTCTTGTTGCCGGGACCCTGTTGCATAATCCTGATATGGTAAAACCTGCACTTATTTATGCAATGTTCTCATTTTGGACAGCGATTATTTACAGTTACATAGTTAAAAAAGCGAATGGAATAGGGATATTTGCTGACTTTAAATCCTGATCCTCCTCATATCATATACACCGGAGCCAAAACTGTATGTATCTGAATTTCGATAACCAACATTAGATGTACCTGTCTCATAGCCTGATATCTGATATTAACCAATTTTTATTGATGTCATGGTTAAGGATCCCATTACAGCCTTGTCATTAAATATATTTACTGGTTCATCCTCTTTCTTTAGGGCGAGGGAATAAAGCAATGGAAGAAAATGGTCGGGTGTGGGAATGGCGAGGTTAAATGCTTTGCCCTGTGATTTATAATCAATAAGGGATTCATGATCGTTTAATAGAATAAAATCTTTAATTTTTTCATTTGCCTCTAATGCCCAGTCATATCCAAATCCAGGTTCGTTGATTTTTTCCCAGTTAACCAGCCGCAGATTATGAATAATATTTCCACTTCCAATAATCAATACTCCCTTATCACGAAGGGGAGAAAGTTCTTTTGCCAGATCATAATGATGCTGTGGCGACTGGTAATAATCAAGACTCATCTGAATTACAGGAACATCGGCGTTGGGATAAAGATGCTTAATCACACTCCAGCAGCCATGGTCAAGCCCCCACTTATCATCTAATTCGACAATTGCTTTCTTAATGATACTTTTAGTTTCCATTGCCAGTTCAGGACTTCCCGGAGCCGGGTACTCGACTTCAAACAACTCACATGGGAATCCTCCAAAGTCATGAATTGTTGCAGGCTTCTGCATTGAAGTAACACAAGTCCCCCTTGTTTCCCAGTGAGCCGACACGCATAAAATTGCCCGAGGTTTAGGAATTGTATACCCGATATTACGCCAGCCTGTAACAAATTCATTTTCTTCAATGGCATTCATTGGGCTGCCATGACCAAGAAAAAGCACAGGCATTTTGTCTGTGCTCTTATAGGGTTCTGTTATCTTGTTCAGTTCATTAATTTTCATTGGAAAACATGTTGTTGGAATTATGTTTTGAAGTTGCTATGCCATTGGAACTTCCAATAAAGGTGTTTTTACGATTGCTTAACCAACTGAACTTCCCCGCTTATTCTTACGTCATCACTGACAAGTACACCTCCTGCTTCGAGGGCTGCATTCCAGTTTAATCCCCAGTCTTTACGGTTGATTTTCCCGTTAACAGTGAATCCGGCTTTTTCGTTTCCCCAGGGATCTTTCATCACTCCGGCAAATTCAATATCCAGCTTAACCGGCTTTTTAATACCCCTGATGGTCAGATCTCCGTATAATGCGAAATTTCCATCATCAACTTTCTCGTAATTATTGCCTGTAAATGATATTTGTTTAAAGTTTTCGACATCAAAGAAATCTGGACTTTTCAGATGTTCATCACGTTTAACATCACCTGTATCAATTGATGCCGCGTTCATCCGGATATTTATATCAGAGGTCATGAGATCCTTACCGGTGGTGTAAATGTTTCCATCAAACTCCCTGAACAAGCCTTTTACATTGGTAATCATCAGGTGTTTCACTTTGAATGCTATTTCACTGTGTGCAGGGTCAATGCCCCATTTAATTTTGTTTGTTCCTTCTGCTGTTTTCATTTTATAAGTGTTAATAATTAAATAAAATCTTGTACCAGTATTTTAACGGTACAAAGATGTATCCTTTGAACAGTCAGGAGGTAATGGTTTTCGGTAAAAATGTTGTGATTTCAGGAAATAAGCTTACACATCTCATCACGAAACTCTGTAGGAGTGAGTCCGGATTTCTTTTTAAAGACAGTAGTAAAGTAAGCCTTTTCATTGTATCCGAGTTCAAAGCCTATTTCAGAAATGGTCTTGTCAGTGGAAATCAAAAGATTCTTTGCTTCAATGAGCTTCCTTGTTTCAATAATTTCCGAAACGCTTTTTTGTAAAATATTGTGACAGATCAAATTCAGGTTTCGTGCAGACATAAATAGTTTCTCAGCATAAAAATCAACACCTAAGGGTCTTCGGAAATTATCCTCCAGGATTTTCAGGAAATTTTTGAAGGTTATGTTTTGGGTATTGTAAAAGCGTTTTTCAGAATTGTCGGTTCTCTTTCTCTCTGATTCAATCATGGTAAATAATGTACTCAGCAAAAGTCTTATAACCGCATAATCAGGAATTGTTTGGCTCGATTCATTATACATCATCTCACACATTGTAACCATCCGGTCAAATTTCTCTCCCTTTTGAATAGTGAGATTAGCATGGTCGTGATAATAAGAATAGAGCTGAAAGGTAGTTTCCGGGATAAAGTCACTTCTGAATCCGATCACCCATATCCTGAATTTACCGTCTTTTATGTGAGGTATTACACGATGAACTTTTCCTTTTGTAACGAAACTGATAAATGGAGAGATGAATTTTTCAGATTTGAAATCAATAAAATGCTCCATTTCACCTTCCATCCCGACAATTAATTCTTCAAAATCGTGATCGTGAGGATTATCCGGAGATGCGGCTATTTTAACTGCATCCTCTTCGTTTAATTTGACGATATGAAACAATTGGTCCATCACATGCAAAGTTACAAAATGTATTATTATTGCTGGCAGAGGTCGTTGGTATATGCTTTTTCATCCTGGCCTGTTTCTTATATAATTAATGCATATCAGCTATATTCATGGATATCTTAGGTCACTTTTTCTGATTTTATGCGTTCTTCGGGTAATTTGTATACTCGGAAATAATTTTTAACCTGGCTCTCGAGAGTTGTGATCGTGATGTACTTTCAGAGATTGACAATATTTCGCTGATCTCCTCATGGTCAAAACCCTCTAAAAAATAAAGTGTAAATATATTCCGGCATTTCTTCGGAAGAAGTTTAACTATATCCAGAACTCTGTTTATTTTGTTTTCAGGTTCTTCAATCAGGTTTGTTACATCAGCACAGTTGTCTTCAATCTCCCTGACCGACTCGATATCTTCAAAAATCATATTCCTGTTTTTTCTCAGAAAATCGAGTGACCGGTTCTGTACTATTCTTTTAAGCCAGGCTCCAAAACTTACAGTTCCTGAATAGCTGTTGATTTGCTCAAAGGCCGACAGGAAAGATTCCTGCATTATATCTTCGGCTTCCATTACGTCTTTTACAATTCCTAAACTTGTATTATACATTGCTTTATAATACAATTTGTAAATCTGAAACTGAGCCTTCTGATCACCATTTTTACAGGCATCGATCAGTTCCCTGTGGGTATTAATGTGTGAAACTTTTGAAGTTGCTGCATTTGTTGTCATGATTTGAAGTTTTTATTGTTTGAGTCAAAACTACAACCGGATATCAGCAACTAAAGAACATGCCTATAGGGATGATGTACAACCCTATCGGCATGTACACATTCAGGAATGTAAGTGCAATATAATCAATGTGATATTGATTTACGGAATTCTGAAGGAGTTTTGCAGGAAAGTTACTTTAATGGATTATTTCTAAATGATATTATGATCACATAATTTGTTATGAAAATGGATTCTACAGACTGATCAGCATTTTCCACAAGTATTGCCTGAGTCATTGGGAAATAGAAAAGTATCCGGACAGTATTTGATGATTGTCTTCATTTTCAACCTCCGGGGAGCATGGTAAATAATAAATATTGAGTAAATTGATATGTTTTTTTCAATTATAAATGGAATTAAACAGGCAGTAATATCTAAATTATTAGAAGGCTGACAATGAAAAATATTCTGCTGATTTTCTTTAGAGCATTATTGATTTGCACTATTTGTTCCCATTCCTCACTTTATGCCCAGGAAGTCCGACCAAACAGTAATTTACCGGTTATAGAATCCGGATCGGGTGGCAATAATCACTTTTATGTTATATTATTAACAGGGAATGGTGGGTGGAGGGATTTAGTACAATATGTTACCCGCTATTTAAATTCGAAAAATGTATCTGTACTGGCAATCAATACCAAGAAATATCTCTGGTCAGAAAAAAATCCTGCCCAGATCGCCTGCGATCTTGAATCCTTAATTGACCTTTATAATAGTAAATGGGGAAAAAGTGAGGTAGTGCTTATGGGTTATTCGATGGGAGCAGAGGTGCTACCTTTTGCCGTAAATTGTATGAAAGATAAATACCTTCATGAGCTTGGCGATCTGATTTTAATTGGTCCATGGCAGAAAGCCACATTTGAAGTTAAACTGGAGGATTACTTTTTTGAGGTTAATAAAGGATCAGATATCTATACGGAAATGTTAAAAATGAAAACAAAAAAAGCCTATGTGATTTGTGATGATAATGAATATTCAATATGTCAAAAAAATCTGGAAGGAGTCATCGATCATGATTTTCTGGGAGGGGGTCATCATTTCGGTAATGATTATTATTCGTTGTCAAAACTAATAGGTAAAAGACTAAAACTGGAGCAAAAGTAAATTGAAATGGAAGCATAACTAAATATCCTAATTATCAAGCTGTTGAATTTTTTCGCCATGAAGAGCAGGTCTGGGTCCTATTACAGCCATCTCTCCTTTTAAAACATTAAAAAGCTGTGGAAGCTGATCCAACCCTGATTTAATGAGAAATTTTCCGATTTTTGTAACTTTTTTGCTTTCCCTGACAGGCCTCTCGCTGTCAATTCCCATATTGAACTCAATATTAATCCATCTCTCATCTTCATCTGCGATATGCGTCCTGAACTTATACAGCATTATTGGACGACCACCTGCACCGACACTTTCCTTTTTACATATTACAGGTCCGGGGGATGTCAATTTTATCAAAACACTTATGACTGCAAAAAGAGGGGATAAGACTACAATAATCAAATGAGCCATATTAATATCCATTGTTTTTCTTATTGCATTAGCGAAAGAATGGTATGGAATGTTTATGAAGCTCAGATAATTACCATTGGCAAAAGTTGTCCTGATTGCACTGGTAAGGCTGACTTTTGATTCGTTGTACGGCATTCTGAAAGTAACCCCGAGATCTTCGCAGGTTGCAACAATTTCTCTCACTTCAGCAGGACCTACTTTGTCTTTTAAAAATAGTACTTCATCAATCAAATCTACCTCGATAAGATCGATAAGTATACCTAGATATTTTTCAGGGAGTATGATAATCTTGTTCTCATATTTTTTTCTGACTGAGTCAGATTGGGTAAAAATCACAACAACTTTATATGCCAGCTCTTTTTTCGATATAAGATCTTCAATAAAAGGCACAGATGAATCATCAGCTATTATTACAACCTTCCTGTGAATATGTCTCTTTTTACTATAGTTTTTAAACAATTTATATTCAAGAATTCGAATAAAGAACAGAAAGACGAATCCGAATAAGGAAATTTCCATTAAAAGAGGTAATGGAACCGGCAATAAATCGAAAATATAACAAAACAGGATCAGGAAAAAGAGCACCAGTAAGGCAGAATGCAGATATAAGATTGATAAAACCTTGTAGCGCTTTGTCGGGATCTGGGTAAATTTTATAAGGTATAAAATCAAAAGCCAGAAAGGTAAAATAGCAATCAGAAGACCCAACAGATATTTTTCCGAAAAGAAGAAACCACCTTTCGTGAAGTTATTGATAAAATATGCGCACTGAAAGGCAAATGCAATTGCTAAGACATCGATAGTCCATAACAGAACATTAAGAAGATGCAATTTCTTCAGAAAAGGCTTTATCCGGTTACGATAATAGATTTTGATAAAATTCATAATCAACTGCTATTTGTCGGGAGGATCAGTTAATTAAATGAAACTCCGGACAAGGCCGTTAAAATAGTAATTTTATTTCAGACAACTTTACCATTTTACCGCAAAAAATAAAGTTGCCACTCCGGCCGGCTGATTGGAATTTAACAATAATTCACAAATAAGGGATAATCAACCGCAAAAGGATTGCCACATAGCATATTATGAACCACAGAATTGATCATCACTTTTGCCTGATTGTCATTTTTGTATCCTAAATTGGGAATAGATAATTTATTTAAAGCATTTTGTTATAAATTTGTTCTGCGATAAATTTATTTTAACTCAAATGAAGGTTACAGGATTTACTTTTATCAGGAATGCGGTCAAATTTGATTATCCGGTTGCAGAAGCTATCAGATCGATACTGCCGGTTTGTGATGATTTTGTTGTTGCAGTTGGCGATTCAGATGATAATACACTTGACCTGATTAACAGCATTGATAAACAAAAAATTAATGTTATCAGAACTGTCTGGGATAATTCACCTGAGATGAAGGAAGGCGGAAAAGTTTTTGCAAAGGAAACAGATAAAGCATTTCAGGCAATACCCAAAGATAGCGACTGGGCATTTTATATTCAGGGTGATGAGGTCATTCATGAAAAATATCTTGATACTATTGTTACTGCCATGGAAAAGTGGAAAGACGATGACTCTGTTGACGGCCTGCTATTCAACTATTTGCATTTTTACGGATCGTATGATTATGTTGGCTATTCGCCACGATGGTATAACCATGAAATAAGAGTAATCAAAAACAACAAATCAATTTATTCATACAGAGATGCCCAGGGATTCAGGATCGGTGATAACAAAAAACTGAAAGTTAAGCAGATAGATGCATATGTTTATCATTATGGATGGGTCAAAGAGCCGGATGTAATGATGAGTAAACTTAAAAACTCCCAGACATTCTATAAAGGAATGAAGTGGCTTAAAAATGCAACTGCAAAGCAAACATATGATTATTCCTCGATTGATTCGCTGAAACTTTTTACTGAAACCCATCCTCTTGTAATGAAGGAACATATAGACAGGAAGAACTGGAATTTTGATTATGATATCTCATTTAACAGGTTGTCATTAAGATATAAGGCCAAGATTTTTCTTAAAGATTATCTCGGTATAAATTCATTTTATGAGAACTATACCTTAATTTGATTTCCTCTTTTCCTTCCCATTAACCTTTATCTGAGGTGTGATTTTTTGTTTCTTACAGAGTTTTATTTAAATATCCAGCCGGAATTGAACTCTGAATCCTATATCGGACACATTTGGATTGTCAAGATATGAAAACCGTTTTATAAGGTCTACCCTGAATATCCTCAAAATATTTGAAACACCGATACTTGCTTCAATATATGGTTTTTTATCAAGTGAGAAGGTGACCGGAGAGCCATCCTCGGCGGTAGGGAATATGAAGAGATCGGGATTCAGATCAGGATTGTTCTTATCACTCACCCCACCGTATAGCATTTTAAATGTAGCAACTTCCCTGAATTTCAGTTTTTTGAGAAGAGGCACTTTGTTGAAAAAGAATCCGTTAAAAGAATGGTCTATATTGAGTGAAAAATACCTGTCACTAACAAATTCAAGAAAGTTCATCATGTTATATGCATTCTTCTGGTAAGAATATGTCTGATTTGCATTATGTATAAATAAAAGAGGGTATGGCACCTTACCGAAAACTTTTCCTGCTTCAGCCGTAATATCTGTATATCCGACTATTGAGAAATAAAACCTCCGGCTTATTCCGAATTTGATTTTCTGGTAATCATAATCACTGTTTAGATTCTTTGAGCCAAATGCACCCTGGAGCTGAAT
>Ga0208980_10002190_pt1 | contig 11833 bp, 12 predicted proteins | sample WetSurMetagenome_3_FD_187993 | JGI IMG/M metagenome (GOLD analysis project Ga0208980, IMG submission 187993) | Wetland microbial communities from Twitchell Island in the Sacramento Delta, sample from surface sediment Aug2011 Site A1 Bulk (version 2) | ecosystem: Environmental > Aquatic > Marine...
CCAATACCAACATAAATAGGTAATTTACCTGACGATACTGAAATTGCATTGAAAAAATGCCATACGTAATCAGCCTGGAGAAGTACATCGCCGTCATTATGATTATCATTATCATGATGATAATTATTGAATGACCAAGCTATTGCGAAGTCAAATGCATTGTCACTGCTTGTCCAAGCTTTTGCACTCAGACCGGTTGGTTCTCCTAAAATAATTCCCATCCCAAATCCGTGGTCCTGTGCTGTTATCGGTTTTGCAATGATCATCATCAAGCCTAAAACCATAGTGAATAATATATTTTTTTTCATAACTATACTTCCTTTTATTGTTTTCAAAAATTTATCTAATACTTAAATTGATGGTTCCTAAATTCGTATTCTGCTGTGCGACAACTATTACATCAGTAATGGTTGTATCGTTATAAGCAGGGTCTGCTGAAAATACTTCTACTCTGTAGGTCTGTTGTAGTAAGGCCATCAACATGAATGACCCGGTGATCGGTTCTGCAATTGTAAGTGCGGTATCTGTTCCGCTTATTGCATAAACAAATCCCGCAGCGCTTAATGGATTTATTTTACCTGAAATGGTTCCGGAGATTACGAGTGGTGTAACTCTGATAACAGGTTTCAGCTTATACTGTCCATTGCCGGTAACTACTATTGAACGCTCAGCATCAAAGTCAAGTAATAATTCGTAAAGAAGTCCATCCTCTATAACAAATGAGTGATTAAGCTTAACACCAGTTTGTTCACCACTTGGAATTTCGAGAGGATATGTAACTCCATCAACAACTACGTTACTTCCTGTCCCGATTATTAATCTAATCTGAGTATAACGTCCTGCATCAAGTGGGTGATCACCAAGAACAACACTTGCACCGTTCCTCAATAAAAGCAAATCATAAGTTGCTGAATCATTGTTTATTACAATCCAGCCGTCATTTGAACCTGCGTCTGCTTTATGAACTTCAACTCTTGTAACTACTATGTTTACCTCGTCATAGCCTGCGGGGGAATCGACCAGTGTAATTTTTACTTGTCCTTGCCCGGTTTCAGGCGAAGTTGAATCGGAGCAGCTTAAAATGAATAAGGCTACCGCAAAAAAACTTAAAAGGACTGCAAATTGAATTATTTTCTTTTTTATAGGTCTCATTGTCAAATACTCCTCTTTTAATAAATAAAAATCGTTAAATGTGTTTATCGCTTTTACATTTGCGCTTTTTCTCGTGATCTCTACGTAAATCATGCTTTATTAACACACTACAAGGTATCAGAACATACGTGGTAAAACAATCAGGCAAAGGGATGATTAAAGGCTTAAGCCTATTGGACGGAAATAACTTGCAATTGGGACTAAAGTACTCGATATGTGCTAATATATCTTACTAATATCATTATCATTGTAATAACAATTAGAATTTTGAAGAAGTCAAAATTTCTATTTACAATTTCTGCCATAACCCCGAATCTGATATCAAATCCTGTATACCAATAATTGCAAATTGGATACCTACACAAATCAGTAGAAAGCCCATTATTCTGGATAGACTATCAACTCCATCTACACCAAGAATCCTGCTAACAAAACCAGCACTGCGAAGAACCAGCCAGGAGACAATTGCAGTAATTACAATTGCAATAATTACTCCGGTAAAAGCGAAGACCTTATCATAACCATGTCGCCCATCAATCGATGAAGATATTGTAATGACAGTTGCAATAGCTCCTGGTCCGGCTAAGCTTGGCATTGCAAGCGGACTAAATGAGATATTGTTTTTTTTATTTGCTTCTTTCTTTTCTGCCGGGGTAATCCTTGCTTGATTTGGAAACAGCATTTTAAATCCAAGAAATCCTATTACCATTCCACCAGCTATGCGGATTCCGGGGATAGAGATCCCGAAGAAAGTCATTATAAAATGCCCGGCTAAAAGAAAAACCACCAGGATGCCAGTCATATATATGCAAGCCATAATAATTTGGCGATTCAGATCTTTTTTAGTCAGATGTTCGGAGATACCAAGTAAAAGAATTGCGGTACTAACCGGATTGATTATTGGAAGTAGTGTTATTAGTGTTACTAATACTGAAGAGAAAAAGCCGGTTACATCATTCATAAAATATTATTTGATAATTGAGTGATAAAAAATATTCATAACAAACTCCCGATGACAATAAACCCGGAGATGATGATTAAAATACCGGCAATTTTGTTTACCCATTTAAGGCCTTCTAAATCCAGTTTCTTTCTGAAAAGTAATGTGCCAGAAGTAAGTAAGAAAAACCATAAACATGAGCCGATAAAAACTCCGGCAACCAGAACTACGGCAGAAAAAAAACTGAGCCCGTCTCCTAAACCGAACGCAGCAAAAACAGCAATAAAAGCAAAAATGGTTAAGGGGTTGGTAAGTGTCAGAATAACAACAGTAAAAAACGATCTTAACCTTCCGCTTCCGCTGATCTTTAGCTTCGGATCTTTTGGTTGAGCTAGAAAAGTCTTTATGCCAAGGAAGAATAGTAGCGCTCCTCCAATTATTCGTATCCAAAATCGCTGGCTATTAAGTGTATCTGAGATTATCGTAAGCCCAAATGCTGCAACACAACCATAAAACAAATCTGCAGTTGCAGCTCCAAGTCCGATTATTAGTCCGCTTAATCTTCCTTCGGTAAGCGTCTTGCGGATACACATTATTCCAATGGGTCCGATTGGAATCGCCATAAAAAATCCTATAGCTATTCCCTTAAGGAAAAAAGTTAACTCCATATTACTATCTGGTACTGCTGTATAGTTCTACAATATATTCGAAAAGCTCGTTTCACGTTTACTTTGCCAGTTGAACTGTTCAACTTAATAATCCGAATCAACATTGAGTGCAATTGAGCAAAAATATTTTCTTCTTTCCCTGTTTGTCAATCCGTTCTCGGGATGATTCTCTCTGACTTTTTCATCACAATATGAGCTCTCATTTGATGGAAACACAATCTGAACATAGGGATAGCTTCTATCAAATTCATTTCCGATTACAGTATTTGGAACATCAAGCATTATGAAATGTTCGGCTTCTATCATTGATCCTGCATTTATAAGTTTTGGTCATTTGATTACTGCTATATAATAAGAAGTAATTCTGGCTTGCTCAATCGGTCAATGGGATGAAAAAGGATTTAAATCCTTTGGTTGAGTAAATGTTCAGATCGGGTTTTGGGGGGCCTTATTTTTTTTCTTAATGAATACCGGGGTATAAACTTCATCCATTTTTTCTGATCCAAGAAGCACAGCAATCCATCTTGTGTTTTCATTACTTTCAAATGCAAACTTTAATGTCATCGTCAGAGGTATAGCAAGAATTGCACCTACGAAGCCGAGCAAGCCTCCCCAAAAAATTAACGAAAGAAAAACGACCAGAGTAGATAGCCCAAGTTTTCTTCCCATCAATCTTGGTTCTATAACATTTCCTTCTACAAAGTTAATTACTATATATCCTGCTGCCACCAACACAGCGCTTCCAAATCCTAATTGAACAGAAGCTAATATGACTGCCGGAATAGCTGCAACAACTGATCCTATGTTGGGAATGTAGTTAAGCAGAAAGGCTAAGAAACCCCACAGTATTGCATAATCTACTCCGAGAATGAACAACCAAACTGTTACTAAAATTCCTGAGGCTAAACTCATGAAAGTTTTAATAACCATGTAGCGCTTCATATCATTTGCGAACTTTATGAATTGGGGAAATTTTTGTTTTGGATCTCCAAGTATCGTCCGGAGTTTTATAGGAAAGCTTGAGACTTCAAGTAAAATAAAAGTTACTGTTAACAGAATTACAACTAAATCAGATAGGACAGAACCTAATCCTGTTAATAATTCTCCGGTAAGTTTCATTATTGCTTCTGGTTTAACGTAATCCAATAAAATTTTTTGTGTGCCCGAAACTCCTTTGCTGCTTAAAAAAGAACTAAGCCCCAGGACTTGTTCCCGAATACGTGATTGCAATAAAGGAAGTTCTTCTGAAAAGCTGCTGAAGGATGTGCCGATCTGTAAACCAATTAGAAGTAGAATAACTATTATTCCAGCCATTACAATTAAAACCGCAAATCCTGAGGGTATATTTTTCTCTTGTAACCAGAGGAGCGGCGGAGTTCCAAGCAGTGCAAGGAAAAGAGAAACTAAAATCAAAACGACAATCGATTGTGCGAAACTCACTCCTGCAATTATTACTACCAGTGCTGCAACACCAACAAGGATTCGCATTCCACGAGAAGAATTAATTTGCTCTGTCATAAATTTATGCGGCGATTCTTTAAACTTTCATTAAAAATAGTTATCAGACCTTAACGTCTGTTATCAATCATAATTACAGCTTACTAAATATTTTTAACAGTTGATATTTTTTATAGTGCCCGGCGTCCTTTAACAAGGTTAACTACAATTAAGATAAGCGCTAAAACGAGAAGAACGTGAACTACTCCGCCCATTGTGTATGATGTGAGTAATCCAAGTAACCAGAGAACTACCAGAACGACTGCGATTGTGTATAACATAGTATGTTTCCTTTCAGGTTTAATTATAATGTTTCAATCCTAATTGAATGTATGAAGAGTTGAGAAGCAGTGCAATCGGACGAAAGGATGAAAAAGGGACTAGATCATTTCGGTGAGCAAGCTCTTATATTATCAGATTTAATCACGGTTTATCAAACAACAGAACGATCATTCTTAAGATCATAAATCTTTTTCTCCACTGAAAGTTATTCGGATATACTCTACATTAATTTTTATAGTTAAAGCCCCAGCAGCCAACTCTCTTGAGCTTTCTTCATAAATATTTCAAACTCAGCTAAGCTGTTTTTCAGATTGATTAAAGTAGAATCGAAATTTTGCCCCATGGATTGATCCATCAGCATCTTCCCTATCATTCCTTCTCCCGATTGTATGTTGTTAGTAATCTTGGATAAATCATAAGTGATACTGGATGTATTATCAATAGTTTTATTTAATCTTACAAGAATACTGTCCAGCTCATTTGTTTTCTCCATAAAAGTTTTAAATCCGACTGAACCATCTTTCAAATTAATAATAGTAGATTGGATATCCTGCCTCCAGGTTTTATCCATCATTAGTCTTCCAATAGTTCCTTTTCCTGATTCTATGTTGGTTGCAATTTTAGCCAGGTCACCGGTGATGTATGCCGTATTATCCATAGTTGATTTTAATGATATCATAATATCATCTACATCGATTGGCTGAGACGTTGCGATAACATCATCATTTTCAATAGTCTTTTCCCCGCCTGTTCCGGGACTAATAACTAAAACTTTGTTGCCCATAAGTCCCTCCGAACCAATTCCTGCAACTGCGTCCTTCTTAATAAACTGCCTGGTGCTTTCATCAACAAGTATTATTACTCTTACTGAGGTGTCACTAATTATTGCAATGTTATCTATTGTCCCTACATTTATTCCTGATAATCTTACATTGTTACCAACCTGCAGTCCCGCAACGTCCTTAAATACTCCGCTGAGACGAAAAGTGCTTCTGAATAATTGCTGCTTCTCACCGATAAAATATATTGCCAGGATAAATATTAATATTCCAAGCGAAACAAATATTCCGAGCCTGACTATATGACTTATCTTTTTTTTCATTTGATTAACTCCTGCTTAATTGTCTTTTCTACTATTCAAAAAATGATCTTATCCATGGGTCCGTAGATTTTTCAAGTTCGTCGAATGTTCCTTCTGCTGCACATACTCCGTCTTTTAACACTATGATTCGATTAGCTGTTAACCTGGTACATTCAATATCGTGAGTAATTATCACGGAAGTAGTATTGTATTTTTTTTGCACCTCAAGAATGAGATTACTTATTTCTTTTGATGTTATAGGATCCAACCCGGTTGTAGGCTCATCATAAAGCATTATCTCAGGTTTTAAAATTAATGTTCTGGCTAAACCCAGGCGCTTACGCATACCGCCGGAAAGCTCCGAGGGTGTTTTATCAATTGCCTTATCAAGTCCTACATCGCTTAATGCTTCTTTCACTATTGATTCTAATTTATCCTTTGGTATTGAACTTAATTGCTTTCTTAATGGGAATTCAAGATTTTCTCTTACTGTCATTGAATCATAAAGAGCGCCGCTCTGAAAAAGGAAACCAACTTTTTTTTGTGTTTCAATAAGTTCCTTATCCTTCAGCTCGGAAATATTCTTACCATAAATCAGAAGCTTACCATCATCAATCTCAACCAATCCAACAATACATTTTATCAGCACTGATTTACCGGTTCCGGATTGCCCGAGTATTGCAAGGTTTTCACCTTTATTAATCACCAGATTAATATCCCGCAGCACGTGATTATTCCCGAATGACTTCTTAAGATGTTCCATCTTAATCACAACATTACCGTTTAGCTTATAATCAGTTTCGGTATTGGCTGCTATTTCAGTTGCTATCTCTGTCATTTATAAAATTATCAATTTAGTTTTGAAGCACACTTGTAACCTGCACTGCTATCATATCTATTATAAAAACCATTAACGATCCCAACACCACCGCTGAGTTTGCCGCTTTGCCGACACCTTCAGTACCTTTATTTGAATAATATCCTTTGTAGGTTGCGATGAGCCCGATTGCAAACCCGAAGAAAAATGTTTTGATGACTGCGGGGAACAGATCAGCAAATTCAAGACTCTGAAATATCTGGGAGAAAAACAAGTAGGCGCTTACATTTCCTTTTATGTTAACACCAACAAATGATCCCATCAGCCCGACACCATCAGCAAAAATTACTAACAGCGGAAGCATGAATGTTGCGGAAAGGATTCTTGTGACAACAAGATATTTGAATGGATTATTATCCGATACCTGCATAGCATCAATTTGTTCTGTAACATTCATTGAACCTAACTCTGCTCCAATTCCTGACCCCACTTTTCCTGCAAAGATTAACGCTGTTATAACCGGTCCTATTTCACGTATAATTGAAACAGCTACCATCGCAGGCAACAACGATTCAGATCCAAACTTTGCTAACGTAGGTCTTGATTGAATAGTTAGTACAAGTCCAATGATAAATCCTGTAATAGCTACTAAAGGAAGAGACTTGTAACCAATCATGAAGGATTGCTTCATCAGTTCATTAAACTCATAAGGCGGTTTAATTACTTCTTTAAAAAAACGTAAGGTGAAAATTGTAAGCGAGGCTACTTCCAGGAAGAATTTTTTAAATAATGAATCACGGACAATTTCCGGAGATTCTTCCATAATGACTTCGGCCTGCTTGTTTTCACTATAGGATTGCTGTGCAATTATTTTATCCATTTAATTCATTTCTTTAATAATTAAAAATTACCTGCGTTTCCATTTTCATAACAGCTTGATTATTGCTATAATCATCGTTTTATCACTTCATTGATGGTAATATCTGTATAGGATGATATGTAGGAATAGCGTTTTGCACAATACGGCAAAGGGATGAAAAGGGGACTACATCTATTCTATGATTATCGCAGATGAAAGGTTTAATAGAAGTTTGATTGTTTAAAATATCTTTTGCTGTGTTATTTCATTAGTATCTTCTGAGTGTTAATAATTTTATTGAAATAGGTTTGAACAAAACACAAAAAAATAAAAATATACACCTCGTGGAAAGGGTCAATACGGCACAGTGATCTTTGTTTACTCGTGACCAAGCTATTAAGAGCTTTAATAATTAATTATTTAGAATTTTTGTCTTTCTTTAAACAAAAAATCAAATGTCAGATTAAGGCGTAAGTTTTCAAAATTTAATCTTGATAAAATATCTTTCAATTCTTGAAAGTATTTTTCCTTTTCTTCTTTAGTGCAACGGCAAGGATTACAATTACAAACAGATACCTTCCTTTTAATCAAGGCATCTATTTCTTGATTAAGGGATAAAATGTTTTCCATAATTTTTTCCTTTCAACTTATTTCGACTCAATCCTATAATACATAAGTATACAAAGTGAATCAATCCATCAAAAGGATGAGAAAGGAATTAGATCTTTTAGATGAGTTTATTTATTACTAAATCAAGAGGTGAGTTGTTCGCACAGTAAAATTTTACTTTTATTTATTGCTCTCTGATTTCTTTCAATTTAAATTCGATGGTTCCATAACCTAAAATATCCCTTACAAATCCCATTATTCCGCCGCCTTCAATAATTACTTTTGCTTTGATTAGCCCGATATCTTCTGCATACCATTCCGTCACTCTGTTTTTAAGATCGGAAGAACCTTCAACAAGCGATTCTATTTTTATAGCTTCAAAACTTCCGGCATCTGTTTTAACGATTCCCTTGCCAAGGACTTTCCCGGTAACCATTACTGTATTTGTATCGCCATCTGAATATTCATCACCTTCCCATTTCCATTCCGTTCCTGGCAATAAGGGGAGAGGAAATCGTAATAAGGGTTTTTCATATGTAGACGTTCCTTCTTTATTAAGGAATAAAAATATTTTTACGAACTGATAAGTTTCTACTACATAAACACCGTCCTCTTTTATTACTAAGGCCTGTTTGTACTTGAAATCATCAGATTCACTCGTGCTGATTATAAATTCGCCGTCCTGAAAATAATTTGTTATTGTTTCGCCAAAGGATGATTTATAAACTAATTCTTCACCCTGATCTATTGGAAAGTATGAATTTGAAATTAGATTGGTTTTTTCTTTAATTAATGAAGCACCAGTCATTGCGGCAATTAAAAAAATTAGTAGCGTGATATAGCCAAAGTTACTTTTCATATTAATTCTGGTTTTACGATTATTTGGTTATTCAAGACTTCAAACTTTTCTTAGCGGTCTTATAGTTTTTTTGATAAACTTATCCGCTTTTCTGCTTTGTGACATTTTTTTCTGTTCCTGTGCGAACCTTTCAGTTTTTGCTTTTTCCATCTCTATAACCTTGAGTGTTTCTGCTTCTTCTGCTTTAAATTCAGATTGCAGAACCACAATATTAGCTTCAGTTGCTGCCCGTTTAAGTTCTAACCCGGATCGCTTGCGCTCGATTTCCTGCTGTCGTAATAATTGTTCTTCGTTGTTTTTTGCTTCTTGTGATAATCGGGCTGAGCCTGTCAGTACGCCTTCGGGACCAACATAGACATCAAGCAATTCAATTCCATGATCTGTAAGTATAAATTCACGAATTTGGTTTGAATGGTCCATTCCGCGAGATTTAAGAATATATAATCCTCTGTTACGTTCACCACCAATTTCAATATCACGCAATAAAAGCCAGGTATCTATCAATGATGATATTGCCATATCTGTAAGTTCCTGATTCTCAACTCCATTGGTGAGACTTGCAAACAACGCTGTGATATTTCTCATCTTTAAATAATCTACTATCCGCAGCAGCATTATTTTAACTTCGGTTTGGTTTCCTCCCATAATAAATGCATCAATAGGATCGAGAACTACAATTTGCGGTTTAACTTTATTAATCAATTTGATAGAAGTGGATAAATGATGTTCCAAACCGTGCAGTGTAGGTCGTGTTGCGTGGAAGTGAAGCAATCCTTTTTTTACCCACGGTTCTAAATGAATTCCAATAGAAGACATATTGCGCATAAATTGGCTTGGAGATTCTTCGAAAGCAAAATACAGAACACGTTCTCCCCGCTCGCATGCTGCTTCAACAAACTGGGCAGCAAGACTAGTCTTGCCCGTACCTGCAGTACCCGAAACAAGAACTGTGCTTCCGCGAAAGTAGCCTTCACCAGAAAGCATTGTATCAAGTCGTGGAATACCGGTGGAAATTCTTTCTTTAGATGAAATGTGTTTCAATCCAAGCGAAGTTACGGGCAGAACAGAAAAACCATCTTCATCAATTAAGAATGGATATTCGTTTGTGCCGTGTGTTGAACCGCGATATTTAACAATACGTAATCGTCTTATTGATGATTGATCACTCACACGATGATCCAGCAGAATAACACAGTCCGAAACGTACTCTTCCAAACCCTGACGGGTTAAAGTAGCATCACCTTTCTCACCAGTAACAATTGTAGTAACTCTTTTCTTTTTCAGCCAGCCGAATAAACGCCGCAGCTCTGTTCGTACCACTGTGGGATTTGGCAGTGCTGTAAAAAGTGATTCAATCGTATCTAATACAACACGCTTGGCTCCGATGCTTTCAATAGCATGATGAACACGAACGAACAATCCTTTCAAATCATATTCACCGCTCTCTTCTATTTCACCCCGCTCAACGTGGATGTGCTCAAGCCAAATCTTTTTGCGTTTGATAAGCCCGGCTAAATCAAATCCCAGAGAGGCAACATTCGCAATAAGTTCTTTTTCGTTTTCTTCGAAAGAAATAAATACACCAGGTTCATTGTAGAGAGTTGCACCGCGAACGAGAAACTCCATTGCAAAAAGAGTTTTACCACAGCCTGCCCCTCCACAGACAAGTGTTGGTCTTCCTTTCGGTAATCCCCCGCCCGTAATTTCATCAAATCCTTGAATGCTTGTTGGAGATTTTGGAAGTGTCTTTCGTTCAAATTTTAATTTTTTTTTCATATGATCTTACCTTTACACATTTTCAATCCCTTCGTATTTAAAATCTATTATTATGACCTGACGCATTGAATTTATTGTCAGGATTCTGTTTTATACAAATTGCTTCATTATAAAAAGAACAATACTAGTAACAGTTCAGAACCTGTCCGATAATTTCAATTATAGCTTCCCGATATTTTTTTAAAATGAAATCCATAAATCGTAAACAGGATTGCTAGTGAAAACAGCTGCGGTTTTTTAAAAAGCGACCAGAAGAATAATTTCCAGTAATAAATTCTTTCCTCACCGATAACGCCCAGTTTAAATATTGACCTGAAAAGGGCAAGTATATAATTAGGGTTGAGATGAAATACTTTTTTCTTCTTCGGTTCAAAATCTTTCATAAAGCGCATTACTCTTTCATAAAAATATTTCGGCGAGTAAATTTTATTCAGGATTTTCTGGTATCCATCGAGCAGTTCTTTGGAATCCATTTTGGGAACGAAGTTAATTGAGAAGTCAGTGTTGTTGCCTGTAAAATCTTTCAGCAGCCTTCCTTCTTTCTCCAATCTTTTCTGAAACTTTGTACCCTTTGGTGCATTTAGTAAACCCACCATTGCTGTTACTATTCCGCTTTCCTGTATAAAGTTTGTAAGCTTTTCAAAAATTGACGGCGGATCATTATCAAACCCGACGATGAATCCTCCCTGCACTTCAAGTCCGGCTTTTTGTATTTTCTTCACGCTTAAAATCAAATCACGGTTTCTGTTTTGAGTCTTATTACACTCAACCAGACTATCTTCATTTGTCGACTCAATTCCAATAAACACAGCTTCGAAACCTGCCTTCACCATCAATTGCATAAGTTCTTCGTCGTCTGCAAGATTAATTGAAGCCTCGGTATTCAGGTAAAATGGATTTTTTCTTTTTTTCATCCAGTCGATTATTGCGGGCAGGATTTCTTTTTTCAGCTTACCTTTATTTCCTATGAAATTATCATCAACAAAAAACACAGGACCTCTCCAGCCGGTAAAGTAAAGTATATCTAATTCGTCAATGACCTGCTCTTTAGTTTTTGTACGAGGTTTTCTTCCATAAAGAACGGTGATATCACAAAAATCACAATCGAAGGGACAGCCGCGTGAGTACTGAAGATTCATTGATGTGTAATTTTTTATCGGAACAATATCCCATCGGGGCAAAGGAGTGGTTGTTATATCAGCCCATTCATCAGAAGTATATTTATGTTTTGGAATTCCTTTTTCAAGATCATACAAAAACAAAGGAAGAGTAATTTCAGCTTCGTTGAGAACC
>Ga0208980_10002192_pt1 | contig 11830 bp, 7 predicted proteins | sample WetSurMetagenome_3_FD_187993 | JGI IMG/M metagenome (GOLD analysis project Ga0208980, IMG submission 187993) | Wetland microbial communities from Twitchell Island in the Sacramento Delta, sample from surface sediment Aug2011 Site A1 Bulk (version 2) | ecosystem: Environmental > Aquatic > Marine...
CATGATGTGCATAAAAGAGGATGATCCTCAACAGCCGTTTTGGAATTAACGTGCGCCCTGGCAAGCTTGTGAACAGGGAAATGTATAATAAGCCCAAGTACGACCACCACCCCGCCAGTTATTAGCAATTTAGATCTCTTCATATCTATCACTCCAATGAAACCTTCTTTTCAACTACTTTATTAATATGAACCGGAACGCTGACAGGGGTATGCTTCACTGCAAGCGACACTTTATTGTCAGGCACAATCTCCTGTCCCTCGTGACATCCGACGCAACCGCGCCTTTCGTTTGGCCGGAGATAAATCCAGTCGCAGGTCTCGCACAAGGCACGTCCTTGATCATCTATTGTTTCTATCCTGAATGGGGTATCAGCAATCACTTTCAGGTAAAATGAGCCGTCTTTTTCAGCATCCACCTCTCCAAGGATAGAATCGCGTCCTATTATCCGTATTTTGGAGGCTTTTGGAAGGGCTGAAGCCATACCTGACATCTCAATCCCATGAAAATTGATATCCTGACAAAGGATTAATCCTGTTTTGACACCCATATCAACTTCGCTCGGGAGCTTCTTCGGTTGCTCCATGCTCCGGAATGCAAAGACTTCGGCCGCATCAAAATCCTTACTTGAATAGACAGCCTGTCCGAGCGATTTATTTTCAGGATCGAATTCATAAAGGCCATAACGCTCTTCAGATGTTTTGCGGTATGATACCAGGTATTTTCCAGATTTCAATGGATAAACCGATCTGAAATCGCCCTCCAGACCAGAGGTGAGATTTTTAAATGAATGAAAAGGTTCGTTATAATTCAGGGAAACTACATTTCCACGATTTGGGTCCTGTTCTTCCGACTCAATAAAGATTAATTTTCCATCTGCAGTTTCCGTCATTCTGCTGCCTAATCTGCTTCCTTCTTCTCCCTCGTAAAAAAGCTCATTTTTAGTTCCATCGGGACGCAGAACCATGAAAGCTTCTTCCCTTTCATTGGAATTCTGCTGTCTGCTGATAGCCATCACGCGTCCATCCAGTAAAACAGTTAATGCCCTGTAAGCATTAGGATTAAACGTTGACTGCCTCATATCTGATCCGTCAGGATTGCAGCTGAATATTGCATTGGCTTCATTTAAATCGCTGTTCAGAGCCAGTTTGCTGAAAATTATGCGTTCGTTTGGCAGGTATGCCGGGTCGATGCAGTTATCCTTAATAGATGTAACCAGTCTAGATTTCAGGTTTTTAAGATTTATCTCCCATATCTGCCAATTGTCACTCTGATTTTTCCTGGCGGTGAAGATCATCCTTTTCCCGTCATGAGAAATTTCGGGTGAACGTGCAGAGAAAAATTCCTCAGTGAGTACGATGGGCTGCCGATCGGGCAGATTCTGATCAATCGAAACTATCCTTGACCGGATATCATGCAGTGAAGAGTCCCTGCCGGCAAGGTTTATCCCCTGCAAATTTTCTGAAAACTGAGTAAAAACGATAATATCCTCGCTCCGTGCCACTTTACACGATGGGAAGAAAACTCCCGACAAGCCGATTACCAGAATAATGAGGAAGAATATTATTGCCCGTGTTTTGTTCATCAATAGTCTATTTTATGGTTCAGTAATTGTAAGGATCTGATTTGGCATTACATCCCCGACAACCTGTGTTTTGCCAGAAGGCCATCTGATCTCAATTTTATTGACTGTTTCATTTTTTGCAAGGCCGAAATGCATGCGCGGATCACTTTGCGAAAGGTAGCCGGTTTCGCTTTTTCTCTGGGCAGATTGCACAAGGCTGCCGGAGGTAACTTTTACCCTTGCCCCTATCCCATCATGGTTGCTCGTTGTGCCTACAAGGTTAAGTGAGATCCAGTTGTTCTGATTGCCTTTATTATTCCTTAAGAATGCTCCGCGGCTGTTTAGATTTGCTATATAGCCGTCGATATCTCCGTCATTGTCATAATCGCCAAAGCATGACCCACGGCCTACCAGTTCTTTCTGGAAATACTCGCCGCTTTCTGTTGACACATCCCTGAACTTAGCTTCGCCTATATTTTCAAAAAGCTGATCTTCCTGCCCATACAGGTGCTTAAGAGCGCCATTTACCTTATATATATCAACATCACCATCATTGTCATAATCAATAAATGAGGAGGACCATCCGACAAATTGTCCGGCAGGCATAGCTATTCCGGAGGGGTACGATTTATCACTGAAAATTCCGTTGCCTATATTCTCGTAAAGAGAACAATATTTATCGTCTGAAAGGAAGATATCCAAAAGGCCATCGCCGTTATAGTCTGCAAAATCGACCGACATGCTTACAGTTGATTCTCCAGCCTGGCTGAAGGCAGTGCCCGACATTGTTCCCCTGTCGGTGAATCCTTTTCCTGCATCATTATGCCAGAGATAATTAAGCGTATGGTCATTTGCCACGTAAATGTCCTGGAAGCCGTCATCGTCATAATCAATGGACCCGACTCCCATTGCCCTCCCGTCAATATCCGTGATTCCCATAGCTTTGGTCACATCCTCAAATGTTCCGTTACCTGTGTTATGATAAAGAACATCAGGCTGGGCATCGTAGGCCATAGGACCAGGGAAGCCATCCGGAGCATAGAAATATTTATACTGCGGATCGAAGTTCAGGTAATTTCCAACGTAGAGATCGAGAAGGCCATCGTTGTCATAATCGAACCAGGCAGCCCCAACACTGAATTCATTTTCTCCGCCTGCTACCCTGGCTTTCTTTGTTACATCGCTGAATGTACCGTCACCGTTGTTCTTTAAAAGAACATTGGGACCATAGTTGGTTATAAAAATATCGGGAAATCCGTCATTATTGAAATCCCCTACGGTGACTCCCATGCTGTACCACGGCCCGCCGACCCCGGCTTTTTTGGTTACATCCTCGAAAGATCCGTCCTTCATATTATGGTAAAGATGGTTCCCCGGAAGCCTATCAGGCCTGGGACCACTGCTTAAACCCTCTTTGCATGTTCCGCTTGTGACATAAAGATCGATGTACCCGTCTTTGTCATAATCAAGAAATGCAGCTCCTCCGGAACTCGACTCGACGATATTGTTAAGCTCTTCGTCTCCAATGGAGTGCACAAAGTCGATGCCTAACTCCTTACCTATCTCCTGGAAATAATCATTTGTTGCCGGGGGAGGTGTAAAGGCAGACTTTTTACCGGAACCTGAAGAGGGTCCGCCGCCTGAATTACATCCTGCAAGCAATAGCAAAAACAAAAGAATACAGGGCACATAACTGTCTTCTTTTACATTGCTGTAATTCTTCAAGTTAGTTCTCATTTGGTCAGGTCTTAAGGTAAGGTGCAAACTTATTCAAATAATCCAATTAAAATCAACTGTGAAAAAAATTAACAATTAAAACAATAAGATTTAAGGCAATTTTAAGATTACCGCATCACAGGTTAAAGACATTTTAACACCCGGATGATTATCCTTAAGTATTGATATCTTCATAATAATATTTTGAACTAAACTAATTGTCAGACGGCGATTATGTAGTATTATTGACAAAAATCGAAAAGATCGGGTGAAAATATTAATTGACAGCATTAAGCAGGCAGAGGTGAAAAAATGGTTCACAGACTATGTGCATACATTTAAAATGGTCGATCGGAACATACAGCAAAACATTGATTTGAAAAAAGACCATACGATGAGAGTATGCAGGGAAATACTGCAAATTGGAGCTCAGATCGGATTAGACGAAGATGCATTGAGGCTGGCTGAAATAATTGCACTGCTTCATGATACAGGACGCTTTGAACAGATATCGCGATATCAGACTTTCATGGACAGCAAATCAGTGGACCACGCAGAACTCGGCATAAAAATACTGAAGCACTTCGAGGTACTTAAACCATTTGATGATTCCATAAAAGAGCTGGTATATTGCGCCGTAAAATATCACAGCAAACCCTCATTGCCGGTTATTGAAAATGAAAACTGTTTGTTTTTTTCAAGGCTTATCCGCGATGCTGATAAACTTGACATTCTGAATGTTGTCACCGAGTACTATCACAAAAACGGGGGAGGAAAAAATGGCGCCATTGTTCTCGATCTGCCCGACACCCCGGGAATTTCGTATGAAGTTTACGGAAACTTAATAAACAGGAGCATCGTGAACATTGAGCATGTAACAAATCTTAACGATTTTAAGCTTCTGCAGGCAGGATGGATTTTCGATATCAACTTTCAGCCCACATTGGATAGTATTAAAAATCGCCGATATCTTGAACTGATTCGCGAAGTTCTTCCGGAATCAAAGGAAATTGATGAAATATTTGATGTTATAAATTTAAGCCTGAACTATTCAGAAAATAGTTAAATTTGATAAGGTTCCCTACAGAGACAGCCCATACTTAAATGCAAAAGGCAAAATGATTTTCGGCAATTGGATTTTATGATTTCAAACAAAAAAATAACAAGATGAAAAAAACTTTTAACAGACTGGTTTTTCAGTCATTAATTTTTATGGCCATATCGCTGAATGCCGTATCACAGCCGGCAACCAGCCTGGTCAAAGTGATTTTATCATGTGATCATAAAGACTGGACCTACAAGGTAAAAGAGGAGGCTAAATTTTCTGTTCAGGTACTTCAGTATGGCAGTCTTATTGATAACGTGACCATCGATTACGAAGCCGGACCGGAGATGCTCCCTGACCAGAAGAAGGAGGGTCTGGTTCTGAAGAATGGGAAAACAGAATTTTCAGGGACTATGAAATCACCCGGTTTCTACCGACTGAGAGTATGGGCAGTTGTTGACGGCAAGAGGTATGAAGGGCTCGCCACTGCAGCCTTTGAGCCGGAGAAGATAGAACCCACGGTCAAAAATCCCAATGATTTTGATGCCTTCTGGACTAATGCTATTGCCGAGGCCCGCAAAATAAATCTTGATCCCAGGATGACCCTGATGCCGGAGAGATGCACCAGTGATGCCAATGTTTACCATATAAGCTTTCAGAATGAGGCGCAGGGGTCAAGGATTTACGGCATCCTTGCGATACCAAAAAAGCCCGGTAAATATCCTGCAATACTGAGAGTTCCCGGGGCAGGGATACGACCATATTCGGGTGACTCGAAGACGGCAGGACTGGGGTTCATTACCCTTGAGATAGGGATCCACGGCATTCCGGTCAACCTTGATCAGCAGGTTTATGACAACCTTATGAACGGAGCGTTGTCATCCTACTGGTCGGTGAAAATGAATGACAAGAACACCCATTACTATAAAAGGGTATTCCTGGGTTGTGTAAAGGCGGTGGATTTCATATTCACTCTTCCTGAATTCAACGGATCGGATATAGGAGTTATGGGGGGAAGCCAGGGTGGCGCACTGACAATTATTACCACGGGACTCGACAAGCGGATCAGGTTTATGGCAGGATTATATCCGGCCATGTGTGATCACACCGGCTATCTCAATAAAAGAGCCGGCGGCTGGCCCCACTATTTCAGGGAGGCAGAGCCAAAACCCGGTGAGGTTGAAACTCTTGCCTACTTTGATGTTGTGAATTTTGCAAGAAGAGTTACCGTACCCGGTTATCTGGCCTGGGGCTTTAATGATATCACCTGCCCTCCCACTTCGATGTATGCTGCCTATAATGTAATTACCGCCCCAAAAGAGCTTCATTTGTACCAGGAGACAGGGCACTGGACCTTTCCCGAGGAGACGGAAGCGTTGAATAACTGGCTGATGAAAAAGCTAACTGTAAAGTAAAAAGAATTTATAATTTTTTTGGGGGTAGGAAAAGTCTTTTTAACCGCAAAGGGCGCAAAGGGTAAGCGCAAAGGTCGCAAAGCAAAAAAACTTATATTGAATCCTTTGCGTACTTTGCGTATCCCGATAGCTATCGGGACTTTGCGTTCTTAGCGGTTAAAGGATTTTTACTTTTCCAACAGCCCCGGTTTTTCAATTCCCTGTTTTTTGTTCGAATCAGTTGGCGAATGGGAACTCCTTCCCTGTAAGACTGATCCTTCCGGTCAGCACCTGAGTGAACTGCGGATCGAGATAGCCTTTGAATCCGGGTTGCTTGCCTCCAACTGATATTGTAAAATAACCAGGCTCAATTACTCTCTTATCCTTATTATTGATAATTGAGAACTGTCTTGGTTCGAGGGTAAATTCTACCTCCCGGCTTTCTCCCGGTTTGAGCAGGATCCTTTTAAAGCCTTCCAGCTGACGTACAGGCCTTGGGGTTGATGCCTTTTCATCAGTAAGATAGAGTTCAACAACCTCCTCTCCGGTTCTTTTACCTGAATTTGTTACCGTTACCTTCACTTTGACCGGCTTTCCGGCAACCTCCTTCGACGGAAGTGACAAATTACTGTAGGTGAAGTTTGTATAGCTCAAGCCATATCCGAAGGGGTAGAGAGGCTCCTGGGTGAAGAAGCGGTAAGTCTTTCCCTTCATGTCGTAGTTCTCAAAAGCCGGGATCTGATCAACAGATTTGTAGTATGTAACAGGAAGCCTTCCGGCAGGATTATAATCACCGAAAAGCACATCTGCTACAGCGTTTCCACCCTGCTGTCCTCCGTAGCCGGCAAGTATGATGGCTGCAGCCTTTTGCTGAGCATTATTTATTGACATTGCACCGCCGCTTGCAAGAACCAAAATTACAGGCTTTCCTGTGGCACAGAGTGCATCCAGGAGTTTTTCCTGAACTTCAGGCAGATTGAGATTTGTGCGATCGCCTCCGCTGAAGCCATCGATCTTGATTGGCATCTCTTCTCCCTCAAGTCTCTGCGATAATCCAAGGACAAGAATTACTGCATCTGACTGAGCAGCTGTCTTAACCGCATTCTCGGTAAGATTCACCCTGGGTTTTGCCCACAGAAGCTTGATATCAGCATCGCCCCTGTAATTTTTATAGAGGACTTCAATCTTATATTTTTTACCTGCCTGGAGATCAGCAGGAACTTCAATATGAAAACCCGAATCATCGCTGCGCGATGAAATTATTTGTTTTCCGTCAAGAAGGATTTCATAGCCTGAAGAGCCCCATCCGCCGATGTAATAAGTACCACTCTCAGGCGGCACAAGCCATGTTGTCCATTTAATACCGAAATTATCATCAGGCATGTCATATCTTGGAGAGAGATGCTCCCAGTAGAAATTAATATTATCATCGATTCGCGTGAAAAGCGGAGCGCCTTTCATTTCCCTGTTGTTGTAGTACTCTCCCATGGCTCCCTGTTTTCCTTCAGCAGTCTGCAAATAACGTGAAGGTATCGGTGTGAGATTATGTATTCCTTCGGCCAGATCGCTGCCTTCGGCATAGAGTATTTTTGTATCAGGCCTTAGCTTTTCATTAATGGCGCGCAGAACTGTAACAGGATCTTTTGGTATTCCATTGTAATTTCCGATGAGAGATTCAAAATTATCAGCATTTGGCCCTATAACTGCTATGGTTTTGATATCCTTTGATAGAGGAAGCACATTGTTCTCATTTTTCAGAAGAACGATTGATTTCCTAGCGGCCTGGCGTGAAAGTGAATTATTGTAATCTGAGCAGTTGACAAAATAGGGAATACTGGCATATGGTACTATTTCATCGGGATCAAACATTCCCAGTTTGAAACGGGCTGTAAAAACTCTGCCAACGGCTTTATTGATATCGCTTTCCGTCAGCAATCCTTTGTCTACGGCGGCTTTAAGGTTCTTATAGTCTGAGCCGCATTCAAGGTCTGTTCCTGCTTTCACAGCCTGAGCGGCAGCCTCGGTGGCATCTTTCGCATATCCGGTAAACCTGTAGAAGTCGGAAATGGCGCCGCAATCTGAAACGACGTATCCTTTGAAGCCCCACTCATTTCTGAGTATGCCATAAAGGATAGGATTTGCGCAGCACGGGTAATCCCTGAACCTGTTGTAAGCTCCCATCACGGAATAGACTCCGGCATCCACAACAAGTGTGCGGAAAGCAGGCAGGTAAGTCTCCCTGAGGTCCGATTCGCTTACTTTGGCATTAAAAGAATGCCTGAGTGATTCGGGTCCGGAATGGACGGCATAATGCTTGGCAGTGGCAACTGTCTTCAGATATTTCGGGTTGTCACCCTGCATGCCCCTCACAAATTCATATCCCATTCGGCCCGTCAGATATGGATCTTCCCCGTAGGTCTCCTGTCCTCTTCCCCACCTCGGATCGCGAAAGATATTGATATTTGGTGACCAGAAAGTCAGCCCCTGGTAGATGCCAGTCTTCCCTCTCCGCTGGAACTCATGATACTTAGCCCTCGCCTCATCAGAGATTGCGTTTGCAACGCTGAACATTAAATCCTCATCCCACGAATTGGCAAATGTTATAGATTGAGGAAACACTGTTGCAAACCCGGATCTTGCAACACCATGCAGAGCCTCATTCCACCAGTTATAAGCCGGTACGCCGAGTCTCGGGATTGCAGGGGCGGTATAAAGAAGCTGATCAGCTTTCTCCTGGAGGGTCATCCTTGAGACAAGATCATTAACTCTCTCCTCCAAAGATAGAGAAGGATCGAGAAACGGGAACAGATCAGATTTTTGCTGGGCAGAAGTGGTAAAGGATACTGCAGAAAGCAACAAAACAAAGAATAACAATAGAACATTCTTCATGATTGGGATATTTGTAGTTATTGAAAAACAAAGAAAAAGTATTTACTCTTTATAGCATTCCGGGCAAGGGATAGGATCGGGAATATCATAACCTCTATTTCCCGGAAACGTTTATAAACAAATCAAGTCTTGGCGCATCCCAGTTGTAAGGTTTGGACAGGATGTCATAATCTCCATCGCCCTCAAAGTCGAAGACCTTTCCTTCGTGACAGCCGATATCGCCATCAACAATATGGTGAACAAAGATCCCTTTCCCGTCTCCGAATAAAATTCTGATTGCACCAGGATTATTCGGATTAAGCTTCATCTCAGCTGAAAAGATATCGAGATGACCATCACCATTAAAATCCAATATATCCAGCGTGTGCCCGTCATACAAAGTTTCTATGACTTTTTTCGGAACCCAGGTTCCTGATCCCTGGAGTGCGTTGGCTTTTTCTCCGGCATTCCCATTCCATTCGTAAATAAGGAGTGATCCAAGGCCATCTCCTATTGCAAGCAATATTTCAGGACGTCCTCCTTCAATAAGTTGCCCGGCTGCTGCCCTTGTAAAGGTATAGGATGCATCCACAATATTGGCTCTGAACCCGCCATTCATCATGAGCTTAAACCATCTTCCGCCGCCCACTATGTCTAAAAGTCCGTCCCCGTCAATATCTGCCTTTGCAAGGCCTTCGTGTTCATTTCTGCCCCTCCAGGCGGGGTATGCAGCCACACCTCCACGGGGTTCCATCTCACTGTCTTCATCATAAATATATACAGGTCTGAGTTCCCATTCCCCGGCCTTTTTTGGATTTTCAGGTATCTCTGCCATGAATAAGGTACTGGCCCCCTGATTCCAGAAAACGAGTTCAGGATCTCCATCATTATCAAAGTCACCTGTAATCATGTCGTGATGTTTATTCTGTCCTGATTTTTTAATATTGTACCTGTTCCAGGTTTTCATATGGTCGTACCGTGGAAATGGATTTTCCCACCACCATACTTCGTTGCTACTGTAATCGCCTGCGAAGATTATATCCAGATCGCCGTCATTGTCAATATCCAGAACTGCACTGCCAGCCTCGATACTTAAGGGAGAATTGTCAATCACAAATGTGTCCCATTTCCCCTCGTCATATCTGTACCAGATCACTGATGGTGTTACACTTCGGTCGGTAATGATAAAATCCTGGAAGCCATTTTTATCAAGGTCGGCTACAAGTGATGATGTTTGCTCCTTTCCTCCGTTTGGCGGAGGCAACTGGCCGTTCCTTGTTGATAAATGGTTCCACCTGATATCAGATACAATGGCATCATTTCGCCAGAGATGAAGAAATTTATAATTATCCCATGCAATACTGACAATATCCAGATCACCATCCGAATCCAGGTCAGCCAGCTGAGTACCCAGATGACTTTCATGTCCTTGATCGGGTGCGTGCATCGTAAAGTTCCCCTTGCCATCGTTTTCAAAAAGCATCAGCCTGAATTCCTTCCCTTTGTGCTCGCAGGTAACAAGATCTATGTCACCATCATTGTCGATATCCCCGGCGTCAAGATTGTTTATTGAGTAGCCGGTAAATAATATATCTCTTTTCCATGTGCCAGTTATCCCATTTCCCGGATTGACAAAGACCATTAGGTTGGCATTTGGATCAAGACCAGGCCACATTTCTTCTGATACAGCAATATCTGGTTTACCATCTCCATTGAAGTCAGCAATTTCAAGCCTGTCGGCGGCATTTATTGTCGTCCCTACATGATGTTTTATCCATTCTGCTCGAATTGAGCCGGGATTCTCGTACCAGAAAACCTGTCTTGAAACATCCTTATCCTCTTTAAACATATCACCGGCAGTAAGATCAAGATCACCGTCGCCGTCAATATCTCCCACGCCAATCCCTTCGGATGACCCGGTTCTTATTATCAGATTGAATTTCCAGTTAGTCTGAAGATCGGGCTTATCAGGAATTTCTGCTGCATATATACCTCCCTGGGCAGCCAGGATAATTTCTTCCTTACCTCCTCTGAGTATTTGATCATGACGCCCTCCCTGTCCGTTCACATGATCGGTCTTGGGAATTTCACCAATTTTTCTGCAGGTCCAGGTTGAACCTTTCCAGTTGTCTGCCTCAAACCAGTAAACGTCGGCCAATGCTTCGGCAATGACATCAGCGTATTCATCTCCGTCTACATCTGCAAATAAATATCCATCCACGTTCATCCCCAGATCAGACCTTGTCCATTTCCCTTCCATATTAGCACCCGGGTTAAAGTAAAAATAGCGACCTGAAATAATATCTTTAAAACCATCCTTATTTATATCCATAATATCAAGGCCAAAATAGCGAAGCCAGTCAGGTTCTGCCCAGTCTCCCCATTTACCTCTGCTGCTGTCAGCTGCGATATATTTCCATTTGTCAAGAGCAAGCTTTTGGGATGATGCAATATTAACTGCCGACGCCAAAATCAGAAGTTGCAGGAAGGCTGTTTTCATCTTCATTTTGTTACCTCTTTACAGAAGTTATAAGATTATTAGTCCAGATTTTTACAATGCTGTCGTTCCAGTTGGCCCCAAAAAGATCCAGGTCGCCATCATTATCGATATCAACTATCCTCATACTATGGGATCCGCCCGTACTGATTAACCTCTTCTCCCATTTGTTATTACCGAGGTTATACAGTATTGCAATCTCATCCGGATCCTGACCCTGGGTCATTTTAGCATAGACTATGATGACGCGCCAATAGGTTGACGGAGCTTAGGGTGGATGGTATGCTTGAATCGCATTGCTCTCCTGACGGACCTTGAGTGCTCGATCTTGAGGAAAATATGCCACAGACCAACGGCGCCCATCCCGAATTGCCCGAAACACTCGTCATCCCGCATATCGCCGCGCCCCTCTCGCTGCGCCTGCCGGCCGAGATCGCTGCGCTGCGCGAGGAGGCGCTGAGCTTCCACCAGCGCATCGGCACGACGATGCCGCCCATCCCCGAGCTGATCCTCAGCGACGCGGCCGCCTGGGCCGGCCGCGCCGAGGATGAGGATTGGCTGCTCTGGCGGGCGCGACTGTGCGCCGAGCGGTTGCGCGCCATGCCGGTGGAGATCGCGCCGGGCGAGCGTATCGTCGGCCGGCCGCGCTTCCGCGATCCCGCGGAGGAGGAGCGGCCCGCGTTGGATGCCGCGCGCGCAATCCTGGCGACCGTGCCGCCCTTCCCCGGCGGCGACGCGGGCCATCT
>Ga0208980_10002193_pt1 | contig 11829 bp, 7 predicted proteins | sample WetSurMetagenome_3_FD_187993 | JGI IMG/M metagenome (GOLD analysis project Ga0208980, IMG submission 187993) | Wetland microbial communities from Twitchell Island in the Sacramento Delta, sample from surface sediment Aug2011 Site A1 Bulk (version 2) | ecosystem: Environmental > Aquatic > Marine...
ACAGCCAATATGCAATAGAAGGTTTTAAAGTAGATGCTCTCGATTATCTTCTAAAGCCAATAAGCTATTTTGATTTCCTGAAGTCTGCCAACAAGGTAAAAACCTGGTTTGAACATCAGTCTAAGAATTCAGACGAAGTAAGGAGCAATAAGGAATTCCTGTTTATCAAGTCAGATTACAAACTGCTGAGGATTAATTTTGATGATATCAAATACATCGAAGGGATGAGTGAATACATCAGGATCCACCTCGTAAACTCAAAACCTGTAATGACCCTTCTCAGCATGAAGTCTGTTCTTGATATTTTGCCGGAAGACAGGTTTATGAGAGTTCACAGATCCTATATTGTCAATCTTTCAAGAATATCGTTGATTGAAAGAAACCGCATTATTTTCGACGGCAATGTTTATATTCCTGTAAGTGAACAGTATAAGAATGTTTTTCAGGCATATATCGACAGGAATTTCCTTGCCTGACTAACGCAGCGTCAGGATTTCTCTTTTGGTGGTTTTAACCTGATTTGCGGAGAGAGGGATTTGGGATTACGGCCTCGCTTCGTTCGGCCGTGATCCCCTGGGGGTAATCCTGCAACTCCAAATTACTCCCATGCTCGCTTCTCTCGCATGGCATTTTTATTTTCAAAAGTCCGTAGCTCAAGCAGAGCTTGGCTACGGACTTTTGAAAATAAAAATCCCGCGGCGCACCGCGGGAGGTATTTGGAGTTGCGGAGAGAGGGGGATTCGAACCCCCGGTACAGTTACCCATACGGCAGTTTAGCAAACTGCTGGTTTAAGCCACTCACCCATCTCTCCAATAAAAATATGAACTTAATTGTGATACGGCAGTTTAGTCCCGATGCATCGGGACTGGTTTAAGCCACCGTTGCCCTCCGAAGCTTTCTTCGACAACCAAAGTTTTACGAAGGTTGAAGCGAAGGAGGGTCACCCATCTCTCCAATAAAAATATGAACTTAATCCTCAGTCCTGTCACAATGCTGAGCGCGACAAAAGTAGAAAAACATGTATAAAGTGCAAAATAAATTAAATTATTATTTCAAACCTCTGAGGAGATCAGTAAGAAGTCTGAAGTTTTCAACTGTCTCTTCATCCAAATCTCCGATTTTAATCTTTCCCTCCTTAACATTATTGAGGAATCTGCTAAGCAGAAAATTCCGGGGAAGCTCCTTTTCAGCTATATATACAGAGTTAGGTACCGTAATACCTTCACGTGTGTTGAGAATAAAGTTTTTGAAATCGAGAGTCGACAGGAGATCCTCTGCATTCAGGAAAGCATCCGGAATCCTCAATATCAGATCCCGGGAACCAGTCTCCGTCTTATAGACTGAATTGCTAAGAGTCTCGGCAATCTCGATCTCTTCTTCATTCTCAAAGACCAGTACCGCAAAATCCATCCCCCATCCCATCAGAATATTGCACAATAACGGAATAGACGAAACATTGGTTGATGGAATCACGCACACTGATCCTTTATATCCTGTAAGCTGCATAATGGCATTAACCATATAGAAGGAGCCAGTATCATTTACGATAAGGTTCACCCTTTTGGCTGAAAATCCCTCTCCTGCCATAGGATTTCCGAGAATGCTCTGAAGTGGCGTCAGTGTATCAGGTGAAGCAGATGACAATCTTAAAGGGTCGAGAATCCGGGTGTTGCTTCTCATGCTGTCGAGATCGTCCCGCTGGACGGCCAGTACTCTGTGCAGCTTGCTTATTTCAACGAGATGCGGTGAGTGGGTTGTATAAATTACCTGGATTTTGTCCCTGATATCGTCAAATACCTTCAGAACATCTTCCTGGGCCCTGGCATGGAGGCTTACCCCGGGCTCATCAACCAGCAGTATAAGCTGTTTACTGCTGTTGGTGGCTGAAGCCTTCAGTTCCATATAGAATGATAGGAACCATCTGACGCCTCTGCTTCGCTGCTTCGGGTAGAGCCTCTCCCCTTCATCCTTTATCCAGAATTCCAGGTAGGGCTTGCCTGCTTTGGCTCCATAAGTGGAATTATAATGTTCCAGCTCGAACTGTATATGTATCTTGTTATTGCTTCCGATTGACTGTTGCCAGAAATCGTGAAAATTACGGGTAAGCGTAAAGTTGAGGTTTTCAATTTTCTGTTTCAGTATGCGGCTTGACGGCTGCTGAAAAAATGAATAGTCTAGCTGGGCGATAGTAAGAAAATTCCTGGCAGCTTTGTAACCTTCAACATTTTCATTGCCAGATATTATGTCGTCCATATCAATCCTGTTCGGAAGCAGGCTGCCGAAATCCTCAAACATTTCAAAAACCGGGCAGCTTTCGAAGTAATTCTTTCCCAGGATCTCACTGTTATACTGCGATCTGTAGGAATTAATTATGCTGTCAACCTTCTGTTCAGCTTCCTCTTCCCTTATTCCATCAATAATATATCCGGCAAGTGCGACCTGCCTGTCCATCTCAGTCTTTTTCAGGTCCCTCTCGATTCGCGTTTTCCTGAAATCATTGATTGTCCCCTTCCATTCATAATCTGAATCATCCTCAATGGGTTTCATCAGCAGAGTCATTTTCTGGTGCCGCTCTTCAAGCCTTGCGGAAAGCTCCTTCAGATGATGGTCCAGCGATGTATATTTCTCGTGAAGCTTCTTCCACTTATCACCTGCTTTCTTAACCGCCTGCCTTGCGGCAAGCTTTGACAGTATTTCTTCCTTCTCCTTCTTAATTGCAGCAAGTCGGAATTTATTGCCATGCGGAGGATCACTCTCCGGGCCTGCGAGTTGCTCCGGAACTCTCTTTCTGAAAAGTCTGAACCCTATGCTGCTGCTCTTTACGGGAGAGCTATGTGATCTCATCGAGGATTCCTCAAGATTCAGTTGCGCCAGACTGGATTCCAGCTCCCTTATCTCTGAAAGCTCGCTGTCAAGCTTATTTGAAACATCAGAAAGGTAAAGCTTCCAGGCATCGTCGAGCGAATCAAGATACTGACTGATCTCCCCACTGACATTTATTGTGGAGGAGAAGTCCTGGAGCCATTTTCTTGTCAGCTCAAGATGATCAAGCCTGGCAAGCAGTTCTTTCAATTCAGCTCCGGGATTGTGGGTTATTTTCAGGAGCCATCCTTCAGGAATACGGAACCTGCACTGTACTTCAGGAAGCGAAAGGTCGCTTCTTAATACGTCCTCTGAAATAACACCTGAATGAAAAACCTTCAGAGCCTCGAGTACTGATGTCTTACCTGATTCATTCTGCCCTATAAGGCAGGTAATGTTATCCGGGGAGAGATTCTGCCAGCCTGTGTCAACTATCGATCTGAAATTCCTGATTCTGAAAGCAGTGAGCTGCATCATGATTTCTGCATTGTTATAATTGAAAGCCAAAAACAAGGACATCATCAACCTGCTGGGTGTTGCCTTTCCACTCAGCAAAGACCTTTTCAAAGAATTCCCTCTGTCCTGACATGGGCAGGTCTTTCGCTGACTCAATCAGCTTCCTGAACTGTTTATGCTTGAATTTTTTATTGGTCAGCTCGCCAAACTGATCTGAGAATCCGTCAGAGAACAGATAAAAAGTATCTCCGGGCAAGGTATCTATAACTATATTAGTAAAAGGAGTCTCCTTCAGAGGGGCAACGCCTATTGTCATTTTGTCGGGCTTGTACTCAGTGAGCTCACCATTCCTGAGCATTATCATCGGCCTGTTCGCTCCGGCATATTGCAGTTTGCCGGAAAAACAATCAATCATGCACAACCCTATGTCAATGCTGTCCTTGGTTTTGGACTCAAGTCCGGTCTGGTGAAGGGCTTTCATTACCTTCTCGCGCATAAGATTTAATATCCTGTTGGCTTTCAAATTAACATTCGATTGCACAATTTCGTTAAGGAAGCTGATCCCGAGAATACTCATAAGAGCTCCGGGAACTCCATGTCCTGTACAATCGCCGGCTGCAAGTATTATTTTCTGCCTGTTGCAGAATGTGTAATAAAAATCACCGCTGACTATATCCCTGGGCAGGAAAAGCACAAAAAAGTCCTGGAGATAGCCCCTCAGAAATCGCGGATCAGGCATCAGTGCATGTTGTATCATACCTGCATACCTCAGACTTGCTATATGGTCATTGATTCCCTGGTCGGGAATCAGGGAAAGATAATCCGGATCCTCGTGGTTATCTGCAGACATTTATGTATTGCTTCAGTACAGGCAATAAATATACACTAATTTTAAATATCCTGTACCTGCCATCCATGTTCAATCCTCTTTTCTGGCAAGAAGTGCTACATTTTCAACATGATGGGTATGAGGAAACATATCGACAGGCTGTATGCGTACCACCCTGTAGCTATCCGACAGCAAGAGAATATCACGTGCCTGAGTAGCAGCATTGCAGCTCACATAAACAATTCCCGCAGGCTGAGCCCTGAGAATGGTCTTTACAACATCCTCGTGCATACCGGCCCTTGGAGGATCTGTAATTATAATATCCGGCCTGCCGTTTGAATTCATGAACTCATTGGTAAGAATATCTTTCATATCGCCGGCGAAAAAGAAAGTATTATGGATGTTGTTCAGTGCGGAATTGATTTCTGCATCACGAACTGCCTCTTCAACATATTCGATGCCAATGACTTTTTTTGCTGATGCTGCAACGAAATTGGCGATTGTGCCTGTCCCGGTATACAGATCATACACAGTCTCATTTCCGGTAAGTCCGGCAAACTGCCTGGTGATATTATACAGATTCATCGCCTGTTTTGTATTGGTCTGGGAGAATGATTTCGGACCTATCCTGAATCTCAGTCCTCCCATTTCTTCAGTTATATGTTCCTGTCCACTATGCAGAATAGGATTTTGGTCATTCAGCGAATCATTCTTCTTTGAATTTATAACATAGTAAAGTGAAGTTATCATCGGGAATTCTTTGGCGAGAAAGTCGAGCAGTTTTTTCCTTTTTCCGGTATCTTCATGGAAAAGCACCACTATAACCATTACCTCACCCGCAAGTGTGTTGCGGACAATCAGGTTACGAAGAAAGCCCTTTTGCTCCCTCAGATCGAAGAACTCAAGTCCATTGGCAATGGCATACTGCTTTACAGCTTTCCTGATAGTATTAGTAGGCTCTGGCTGCAGATGGCAGATATCAATATCAAGGACCTTATCAAAAAGTCCGGGAATATGAAAGCCGAGGGCATTCTCCTTTTCAAATTCCTTGCCTGACTCTATCTCTTCCTTTGTGAACCACCTCCGGTTTGAAAATGTATATTCAAGCTTGTTTCTGTACAGATACTCATCGTCAGATCCAATAATTGGTTTTATATCAGGCATATTTAACTTGCCTATCCTGATAAGGTTATCCTTTACCTGATTTGCTTTATACTGAAGCTGAAGTTTATACGGAAGATGTTGCCATTTGCATCCCCCGCAGATTCCGAAATGGCTGCAGCGAGGCTCGATCCTGTCGGCAGAATATTCATGGAATCTCACAACTCTGCCTTCCATGAATTTTTTTCTCTTCCTTACCACCTGTATATCGACCACATCTCCGGGTATCAGCATTGGTACAAAAACAACCATATTTTCAACCCTTGCCAGAGCATTTCCCTCAGCAGCTATATCTGTAATCCTGACTTTCTCAAGCAAAGGCAGCGCCCCTCTTCTTCCCACTTTTTAAAAATGAATTTACAATTATCTATGACCTAAATATTGCTTTTACTATCTCGAATTCTTAAGGTTATCAAGAAACATAATCCCCTCTGCCATGGCAGGGATAAGTCCACTCCCATGGTCTGCTCCCGGTATAATTACCTTGGTACAGACATCGCCAGATGTACCTGACTCGATCATTTCAGTATACATATTTTCAGTAGTCACAGGATCAACATATGTATCGCTTGATCCATGCAAAAGAAGGAGAGGTTTATAGCTGTGCCAGCCTGATATGCTGTTGTAGAGAAGTGCCGTTCTTACTGAAGCATACTGTGCATCGGCGGCATATCCGGCCAGAAATTGAGGATTAATAAGATCAGGTATCGATGTTGTCAGCTGACTGTTGATCTCAGATGAAGTAAGCTGTCCGGTGTATAATGTGCTGAGTCTGCCGGCATATGGCTGGTTTAAAATATCTGTAACAGGATTTGTAAACTGATTGTATTCGGAATAAGCATTTACAATATATCCGATATAAACCGGCATTGGATATGTTGTTGTACTTAACATTCCATTCATAAGAAGGGTGATGTTATACGGACCTGCACCGCAGGCACTCCCCCCGAGGTCAAAGTCATCGCTGTAGTCGAGTTCGAGTGCTTTATGCAGGGCCAGGGTCGCCCATCCACCCTGTGAGTATCCCAGAAGGAAGTACTTGTTGATAAGGCTTATTCCCTTAAGTTCTCCGGGGACCATCTCTTTTACGGCATAAAGCATATCAACAAGCGATTTGACTGTAGGTTCCTCAACAAGGTAAGGATGCGGCAATGCGACAGAAGCCCCGAATCCCGGATAATCAGCAATAGTTACGATATAGCCAAGCGATGCTATAAGTTCGACCAACTGGTATGAATAGTCGGCAGGCAGTTCACTTGGGCATGCGGCATTTAAGGTGTTTGTTCCATTCTGGAAGGAGAGCACCGGATAACTGCCCTGAGCGGCAGGAACGCAGACAAGCCCTGAAGCATCTGTTTCCTGGTTGTTGATCGTGGTCTTATAGACTATTTTATAGACCGTAACGTCGTCTGATATCAGAGGCTTAATGGGCGCAACTTCAGGGTTTGTTTCTGCAACAATATCGACAAGTCCGCTCAAATACTCTTTTGTCAGCTGCAACGATACCTGTTTTGAAACAAAGTTCGTATATGCGGGAGTTGTCGCTTCCTTTGTACACGATATTATTGCTGCCGGGGCAATAATCAGTAAAATAAGCAATCTGGTCAAGTATCTGTCAGTTCTCATGCTGTCAAAGTTAGTTTCACTCTATTCCTTCAAGTTTATGAAGCGAGATAAATCCGGTGCAAATATAACCTTTCTGATTTGAAATAATTGAGCTCAAGACTCAATATTGGAGACACTACACAATTAAAGGGTGACTTTCTTTTTCTATATTTGCAGTCGTTTATTTTGGCCTTTTAGCAGCCATTTTATATAAATCTATGGTTTCTGTTCAGGATATTTCAGTTTCATTCGGAAGCTTTGACTTATTGACCAATATCTCCTTTCTTATAAATGAACAGGACAGGATAGGACTTGCAGGCAAGAACGGGGCCGGGAAATCGACCCTTTTGAAGATTATTGCCGGGTTGCAGGCACCTACCTCCGGCCTGGTTGATATGTCGAAGGATGTATCTCTTGGGTATCTCCCTCAGCAGATGAAAGTAGATGATACTACTACCGTCATGAATGAAACGGTCACTGCCTTCTCCGAACTTATCGGACTCTCTGAAGAGATCGAGTTCTGCAGCGCAGAAATTGCAAGAAGGGATGATTATGAATCAGTTGAATATCTCAGGCTTTGTGATCATCTGACGGTAGTGGAAGAAAGGTACCGGATGCTTGGTGGAACCAATTATATGGCAGAAGCTGAACAGACATTGTTCGGCCTTGGATTTGAAAGAAAAGATTTCGACAGGCCTACTGGCGATCTCAGCGGCGGATGGAGGATGAGGGTTGAACTCGCAAAAATACTCCTTAAAAAGCCGTCCCTGCTCCTTCTTGATGAACCCACCAATCATCTCGACATAGAATCCATACAATGGCTTGAATCATTTCTTTCAGGTTATTACGGAGCTGTTCTCATGGTCTCGCACGACCGTGCGTTTCTTGATAATGTTACAAGAAGGACGATCGAAATCTCTCTCGGGAAGATTTATGACTATAAGGCTTCCTGGTCAAAATATCTCATTCTGAGGGCTGAAAGAAGGGAACAGCAGATTGCCGCATACCGTAATCAGCAGAAGATGATAGAGGATACTGAAAAGTTCATTGAACGCTTCAGATACAAAGCGACAAAGGCAGTACAGGTTCAGTCAAAAATAAAGCAGCTGGATAAAGTTGACAGGCTGGAAGTTGATGATGAGGACAACAGCTCGATCAGTCTCAGGTTCCCCCCGGCACCACGTTCCGGAACAGTCGTGGCTGAGGCCGAAGATCTTTCAAAAAGCTACGGCCAGCTTAATGTTTTAAACAGGATCAGCTTTAAAATATCAAGAGGAGAAAAAGTAGCTTTCGTTGGACGTAACGGTGAAGGGAAAACTACATTTTCAAAGATAATAATAGGACAGCTTGATTATACAGGTATGCTCAAAACAGGCCACAATGTTAAAATAGGATATTTTGCACAGAACCAGGATGAATTACTCGATGAGAATATAACTGTACTTCAGACTATTGATGATATTGCAAAGGGGGACGTCAGGACCAAGATACGTGACATGCTTGGAGCTTTTTTATTCAGGGGAGATGATGTTGAAAAGAAAGTAAAGGTATTATCAGGGGGCGAAAGATCAAGGCTGGCCCTTGTGAAGCTTCTTCTTGAGCCCAGTAACTTGCTTGTGCTCGATGAGCCGACAAATCATCTTGATATGCGTTCAAAAGACATACTTAAACAGGCATTGATAAGATATGATGGCACATTAATTGTGGTTTCTCACGACAGGGATTTTCTTGACGGCATCGTTGGGAAAGTATTTGAATTCAGGAACAACAGGATAAAAGAGCATATCGGAGGGATCTATGACTTCCTGAGAAAGAAAAAGATAGATAATCTCAAAGCAATTGAGATCAGGGAAAAGGTCAGAAGTACACAGGCCCAGTCGGCAGTCTCAACGAACAAGCAGAAATATCTTGAAAAGAAGGAGTATGAACGCACATTGAGAAGGCTGAGGAAGAATCTTGAGGAGTCGGAGGCGCTTATAGAGAGGATTGAAACTGAGATACAGGAGGTAGACAAGTCATTTATGGAACCCGGCAACTACACAAAGGATCATGAGGCGAGCTACGAAAAATACAGGGAGCTGAAGGACAAGCTTAATGAGGAGATGAACAAGTGGACGCTGCTGAGTCAGGAAGTAGAAGAATTTTTACAAAAAAACGAAAGCAATGGAGCTGATGATATTTGAGAAAGAATACAGGATTCATGTTTACGATACCGGTCCCGATGGCAATCTGAGCCTGTCCTCGCTGTTTAATTACCTCCAGGACATTGCTTCCGATCATGCTATCAGACTGGGCTTCGGACGCGAGGACCTGATGAGGCAAAACCGGTTCTGGGTGCTTTCAAGAATTTACGCAGAGATTGCACTTATGCCAGGATGGGAAGACACAATCATGCTGAAGACCTGGCCAAATGGAACTGACAGATTATTTGCCCTCAGGAATTTCGAGGCCAATTATCCAGACGGGCGCCATATCGCTTCGGCAACCTCATCGTGGTTGATACTTGACAGGACCACCAAAAAAGTACAGAGGCCTGATGCTATCCTGTCTGAATTTTATTCAGATCTGAATCCTAACCAGAGTCCTATACGGTATGCTTCCAGGCTTGAACCAACAGATGAAGAAATCAGGCCATCACAAGAGTATAAAATAAAAGTCAGTGATCTGGATATTAATCTGCATACCAATAACGTTAAATACCTTACCTGGGTTTCGGATTGCTATGACCTCGATTTCGTCATGCAAAATATTCCCATGTCGGCTGAAATAAACTATCTTGCAGAATCTCAGGTTAACGAAGATGTGGTAATAAAAACTTCATCTGGTAAGGAAAATGGATTGCAGTTCAGCCATTCAGTCTGGAGGACTGAAGATAACAGGGAACTGTGCAGAATAAAAATCGGATGGAGAGAGAATAGCAGTAAATAAGTCAATTGTCCGGGAATGAAAAAGAATATTGTCATAAAAAGCTACTGTCTGATATTTGCAGTTATCCTGCCCCTTATCTTCTTCTCCTGCTCTACACCCAAGCCTGTATATGACTCCAAAGACCTGTCATACATCTACAATCCGACAAAAAATTCCATTAACCCGCGTTATAATGTTTACAATCAGGCTGAGGACGTTTCAATTCTTTCCATTAAGCTGTTTGCCAACGACCTCTTCTTTTCCGAGGCAAATCCGCAGGGAGTACCTACTGCCCAGATGATGATCAACATAAAGCTTTACAATGTAAGCCAGGGAAGGAATCTGGCTGATACTGTCGGGTATAATATCAGCATTGTAAAAGAGAAAGGCAGGCCTGAATATGTTTATGATATCCCGCTTAAGGTAGAAAAGGGGAATGATTATACAGCCGAAGTAAGGATCATGGACAGGCTCCGGCTGATTGTCATACAGGCATTTATCCCCTTTAATACTATGTCAGAGAATAACAGGTATAATTTCAGGGTGGTAAGCCATTTTGACAAGAATGAGCTCTTCAATCCTGTCTTAAAGATTGATGAGTACGTTAACCTGCTTTATTCAAAGAGCCATATCGACAGCCTGTTTATAAATTATTACAAGCCATTCATGGAAGTACCTGATCCGCCTTCAATGATGCTTCCTCAGAAAGTTCTCGACTACGCACCGGAGAAGGTAATAGCACTTCATTATTCCGACACGCTCCCGATAATGTTTCCAAGGGAAGGCATCTATCACTGTACCCTGGGCAGGGACTTAAATGAAGGCTATACCTTTATGAATTTCGGGCCAACATATCCGACTATGAAGTCTCCGGAGATGATGATAGAGCCGCTTGCCTATCTTGCCACCCCCGATGAGCTCGACAGCCTGAGGGTAGCCATAAAGCCAAAGCTGGCTCTCGATAACTTCTGGATCACTCTTGGAGGAAATGTGGATAAGGCGAGGGAGTTAATAAGGATTTATTACACAAGAGTGCTATACACAAATTTCTACTTTACCTCATACAAGGAGGGCTGGAGAAGCGAGCGGGGAATGATATATATTATTTATGGCCCTCCTGACAAGGTCTATAAAACTATCGACGGAGAGAACTGGGGTTATAAGAAGCCTGTCATTAAATCCTCATGGGGAGGAAGATATAGTGTCAAGGAGGAGTACCTGTTCTTCAACTTCAAAAAAAGAGAGAATGATTATTCCGATAATGACTATTACCTGGCCAGAAATGAGACCCTTGTCACATACTGGGACAAAGCTGTTATGAGCTGGAGAAAAGGAGTGGTGTTCCGGCTTGATAATCCTGAAGGTCTTTAGTCCCGATATTAAGATAAACATGCAGAAAGAAACGGATTGTATATTCGGGCTAAGGCCCGTAATAGAAGCCATAAAGGCAGGAAAGCAGATCGACAGGCTATTGATCAGGCAGGGTTTGCAGGGAGCTGTATATCATGAACTGATGACCCTGGTTAAGACCAATAATGTGGTTTATCAGATTGTCCCGGTTGAGAGGATCGAGCTGGTTACAAGAAAAAACCATCAGGGGGTGCTGGCATGGCTGTCGGTAATTGAATATCAGTTTATTGCCAATCTGCTTCCTATGATCTACGAGAAGGGTGAAGACCCATTTATTATTGCACTTGACGGAGTATCTGATGTCAGGAATTTCGGTGCGGTTGTAAGGACTGCCGAATGTCTTGGAGCCCATGCAATTGTTATCCCTGAGAAGGGGTCTGCCAGGATAACTGCCGATGCAGTCAAGACCTCTGCAGGAGCTCTTCATTCATTCCCTGTCTGCAGGGAGAAGAGCATTGTCAGGTCAGTTGAATACCTTAAAGAGTCGGGACTTAAAGTTATATGTGCAACAGAGAAATCAGGCATCCTGGCATCTGAAGCAAATCTTGCAGGTCCGCTGGTGCTGATACTTGGTTCGGAAGATAAAGGGATAAGCCGT
>Ga0208980_10002194_pt1 | contig 11827 bp, 11 predicted proteins | sample WetSurMetagenome_3_FD_187993 | JGI IMG/M metagenome (GOLD analysis project Ga0208980, IMG submission 187993) | Wetland microbial communities from Twitchell Island in the Sacramento Delta, sample from surface sediment Aug2011 Site A1 Bulk (version 2) | ecosystem: Environmental > Aquatic > Marine...
GTTGACGAAATTAATATTGTCACAAAGAGTTAATGGAAGAACAGCTAAATAATAAGGTAATCAGCGAACAGGAGGAATATGTAATCAACATGGGACCTCAGCACCCGTCGACGCATGGTGTGCTGCGTCTTGTTGTTTCGCTTAAAGGGGAGATTGTAAAGAATGTGGAACCCCATATCGGATATGTTCACCGGGGGATCGAAAAAATGTGTGAAAGTATTACATATCCCCAGATCATTCATCTGACCGACAGGATGGATTATCTCTCAGCCCATATAAATAATGAAGCTGTCTGCCTGAACGTGGAGAAGGCTCTTGAAATTGATATCCCCGACAGGATAAAAGTAATACGGACTATAATGGCAGAGCTGACCCGTATTCAGTCGCATCAGCTTTTCTGGGCAACCTTCGGGATGGATCTTGGCGGACTTACCTGTTTCTTTTACGGATTACGCGACAGGGAAAAAGTAATGGATATCTTCGAGGAGACATGTGGCGGGCGCATGCTGGTAAGTTATAATTGTCCGGGAGGTCTGATGTACGACATTCACCCAAATTTCCAGAAACGTGTCAGGGAGTTTTTAAAATATTTCAGAAAAACCTTGCCGGAATATGATCAGCTTCTGACCGGAAATGTTATTTTCCGTGAGCGTACACAGGGAATTGGCAGATTATCACTGAAAGATGCAATATCCTATGGTGTTTCAGGTCCGGTGGGCAGAGCTTCAGGATTTTCATGCGATGTCAGGAAATATGAACCTTACAGCGCTTATGACAGGGTGACCTTCAATGAAGTTCTTTTTGATGACGGAGATACTTACCACAGGTATCTTGTAAGGATGGAGGAGATGAGGGAGTCGATGAATATTATCGATCAGCTGATCGACAATATCCCTGAAGGGCAGTATGCGGTTAAGATGAAACCCGTGATAAAGCTTCCCGAGGGTGAATATTATCAGAGAGTGGAAACAGCACGCGGTGAACTGGGTGTATATATAATAAGTGACGGAAATAAGAATCCTTACAGGGTTAAGTTCCGCTCACCGAATTTTGTTAACCTGTCGGTTCTTAATCTGATTACACAAGGTTTTAAGATCGCTGATCTGGTTGCAATAAGCGGCTCACTTGATCTGATAATACCGGATATTGACAGGTAGAAGAATGATCCGTGGTACTAGGTTCGGGGTGCAAGGCAGACCTTTAAGTTCCCCTCCCTGGAGGGGACAGGGGTGGGTTAAAAAAGATAAAAGACAAAAGATAAAAGTAAAAAGACAAAAGTAAAACCTGTGATTCCCTCTTTGAAGGGGAAAGGGGGATATTAAAATATAAAGAAACAATATATGCCATTTGATATTTATGATTTTACTTCTTTAACGCAATGGATTGACACGAGCCTTCAGAATTCCATGTCTCCTTTTTGGACGACCGTGGTTGAAATGCTGATAATCGGTGTATTGATCCTTATTTTTTATGCAATAATTGGATTGTTCCTTGTATATGCAGAAAGAAAAGTCTGTGCTTTCATGCAAAACCGGCTTGGTCCCAACAGGGTAGGACCATTCGGAGTTTTTCAGACAATTGCTGACCTTTTAAAGCTTTTATTTGTGGAGCTGGTACCAATAAAGAATGCTGATAAATTCCTTTTTAACCTGGCTCCTTTTATAGTAATTATTGCCTCTTTCATGGCGATTGCGGCTATTCCCTTTGCAAAAGGACTTCATGCAATTGATCTGAATATCGGCGTATTTTATGTTATTGCCGTATCGGCGATGGGCGTGATCGGTATATTGCTTGCAGGTTGGTCAAGCAACAATAAATATTCCCTTATCGGAGCAATGAGAAGCGGAGCTCAGATAGTCAGTTACGAGCTGTCAGTGGGACTTTCTCTGATAACAATAGTTGTTCTGGCCGGCTCAATGCAATTATCCGAAATTGTACAGGCTCAAAGTACAGGCTGGTTTATTTTCAGGGGACATATTCCTGCTTTTATTGCTTTTGTACTGTTCCTTATCTCAAGTACGGCAGAAACTAACAGGGGCCCATTCGATCTTGCTGAAGCTGAATCGGAGCTTACGGCAGGGTATCATACAGAATATTCAGGGATTAAATTTGCTTTCTTCTTTCTTGCTGAATTTATGAATATGTTCATTGTTGCATCGATTGCTGCAACAGTATTTCTGGGAGGATGGATGCCGTTCCATGTCGGGCACTGGGATGGATTTAATCATATCATGGATTTTATACCACCGTTTATCTGGTACATCGTAAAGACATTTTTTGTGATCTTCCTGATGATGTGGTTCAAATGGACTTTCCCCCGTTTGAGGATTGACCAGCTTCTAACGCTTGAGTGGAAATATTTGTTGCCAATAAATCTTGTTAATGTACTGATAATGGCTTTTGTAGTCCTTATGGGCTGGCATTTTTAAAAGTAAAAAGATAAAAGTAAAAAGATAAAAACTAAGATAATCCTGTAAACTCCCCTCCTGGGAGGGGTCAGGGGTGAGTTTAGAAAAGTTAAAAGTTTAAATATATATCTCTGAATGAGAAGCATAATAAATTATTTGAAGGACATATTTCTTGGAGTTTGGTCGCTTTTAAAAGGTATGAAAGTTACAGGGTCTTATTTTTTCAGGCCCTCAACAATTGTAACCCAAAAATACCCAAACAACAGGAAGGATCTTGTAATGTTTGAAAGATTTAAGGGAGAAGTTGTAATGCCCCATAATGAAAAAAATGAACATAAATGCACAGGCTGCGGTATTTGTGAAATAAACTGCCCAAACGGTACTATCGAAATAATATCAAAAACTATTTTAACTGACGACGGAAAGAAGAAGAGAGCCATCGATAAGCATATTTACCGTCTGGGTATGTGCACATTCTGTGCTTTATGCGTTAAGACCTGTCCTTCAAATGCACTGGCTTTTTCCCAGGAGTTTGAACATGCAGTTTTTGACAGGGCATTGCTCATTAAAGTATTAAATAAACCTGGTTCACAATTAATGAAAGGAGTTGAATGATGACCTCGAATCAATTTATGTTCCTTTTATTTTCTATGATAATTATTGTCTTTTCAGTATTGACGGTTACCAGTCGGAAAATACTGAGAGCAGCAGTATATCTGCTTTTCGTTCTTGTATCAACCTCCGGGCTCTATTTCATGCTTAATTACCAGTTCCTTGCTGCAGTGCAGCTTACACTCTATGCCGGCGGTATCGTGGTCCTGATCATTTTTTCAATTCTCCTGACAAGTCATATAAACCAGAAGTTTGATCCTGTGGAGAGGAAAAAATCACTGTTTTCTGCCCTTGCCGCAATTGCAGGTGCAATTGTTACAATAATCACAATTCTTGATTTTAAGTTTTCAGCTACGACCGAAGCCGCCATGGAGGTCAATATGCGCCAGGTAGGCAACTCACTTTTATCTGTCGGTAAAGATGGCTACATCCTGCCGTTTGAGGTGATTTCAATATTGCTTCTGGCAGCAATGGTTGCAGCAATTGTAATTGCAAAGAAAGCAGGCCCTAAAAATCCCCAGTCATAAACAAATAGGAAAATAAAAAATGAATACAGGAATACCTTTAAGTTATTTTCTCATCCTTGCCGCAATAATGTTCTTTATCGGAATTTATGGTTTTCTTACCCGGAAGAACCTGATAACTATACTTATGTCGGTTGAATTAATACTTAATTCGGTCAACATCAATTTTGTGGCTTTTAACAGGTACCTCTATCCCCATAAGCTTGAAGGATTCTTTTTCACTCTTTTTATAATTGCGGTGGCTGCATCTGAGGCTGCAGTTGCAATTGCCATTATCATCAACATCTACAGGAGGTTTACTACAATCAATGTTGAAGATGTCGATGTAATGAAATACTGATATTTATAATTCAACTTAGACTCGCTTTATGGTGAACTTTACTTATACAGTCTGGATACTGATCATCCCATTCCTGATGTTTATTCTGCTTGGTCTGGCAGGACACAAGCTGAAACCAAAACTATCAGGATTACTCGGTACATCGGGATTAGCTGTTATTACGGCCCTTTCATACATAACGGCATATTTATATTTCTTTCAGGCAGAGAAGATCGGCGAAACTTTTCAAAAGATTATAGCATACAATGCAACCTGGCTGCAGTTGACCGATAACCTGCATATTGATATTGGTGTCCTCATTGATCCGATATCAGTAATGATGCTCATTGTAATTACCACGGTATCCTTTATGGTTCATATCTATAGTCTTGGTTATATGAAGGGAGAAAAAGGCTTTGAACGTTATTATGCTTTTCTTTCACTCTTCTCCTTTTCGATGCTCGGACTTGTTCTTTCTACAAACATCTTCGAGATGTATATTTTCTGGGAGCTTGTCGGAATCTCATCGTATCTCCTTATCGGATTCTATTATCAGAAACCTTCTGCCGTCAGGGCTTCAAAAAAAGCATTTATAGTTACACGCTTTGCTGACCTGGGATTCCTGATAGGGATACTCATACTTTCTTTTAATACAAAGACATTTGATTTCATAACACTTACTGATCCATCGGGACCCGCAATTACCATGGGAAGCGGTATAAGCTTCTTGGGACTTTCGGTAATGACATGGTCGATGATATTTGTGTATATGGGCGGTGTGGGAAAATCGGCTATGTTCCCGTTCCATATCTGGCTTCCTGATGCAATGGAAGGCCCAACTCCCGTCTCAGCTCTTATTCATGCCGCCACAATGGTGGTGGCCGGCGTGTACCTGGTTGCAAGGATGTTCCCGATATACGTATTATCAGCCCCGGTTGCCCTTAACGTAGTTGCTTACGTTGGTGCTTTCTCGTCTCTTTTCGCTGCGGTTATTGCATGTACACAGACAGATATAAAAAGGGTCCTGGCCTATTCGACGATTTCTCAGATAGGGTACATGATGCTGGCCCTTGGGGTTTCGGGCTATGGCGGACATGAGGGATTAGGGTATATGGCTTCAATGTTCCACCTTTTCACACACGCGATGTTCAAAGCGCTCCTGTTCCTCGGTGCGGGTGCTATTATTCATGCTGTTCACAGCAATTATATGAACGATATGGGCGGATTGCGCAAATATCTGCCGATCACTCATATAACATTCCTTATTGCTTGTCTCACAATTGCCGGTATACCACCATTTTCAGGTTTCTTCAGCAAGGATGAGATACTCGCTGCAGCCTTCAGCCATAACAAGCTCCTGTTTGCAGTGGAGTATGCTGTTGCCGGTATTACTGCATTTTATATGTTCAGGCTTTATTTCAATATTTTCTGGGGAGAAGATACCCGTTATCATCACAAACCCCATGAAGCTCCGGCAACGATGACCATACCACTTATAGTGCTGGCAATCGGAGCTGCTGTCTCGGGATTTATTCCTTTTAGCAGACTGGTGACATCCGATAGCAAAGTATTTGAGTCAGAGATTGAATGGGGCATAGCACTGCCTTCTGTCCTGATCGGACTTCTGGGAATAGGAATTGCCTATATACTTTATTTTAAAAAGAGTTCGCTTCCCGATAAGCTTGCTGCCACGTTTAAATACACCTATAAATGGGCATATAATAAATTCTATATTGATGAGTTTTGGCTTTTTATTACAAAAAAAGTGATCTTCAGATATATTTCAGAACCGGTCGCCTGGTTCGACAGGCATATTGTTGATGGCACAATGAATGCGATTGCCACTGTTACACAGGTTGTTTCATTCAGGATCAGGGGTTTCCAGTCGGGGCAGCTTCAGAAATATGCCTATATTTTCATATCCGGGGCAATTTTACTTGCGGTAATATTTATTTATCTGTGGCATTAATAAGAAGGAGAGAGTTTTAAGCTATGAATATATTATCATTATTTGTTTTTATCCCGGTGCTGACAATGACCGGAATTGTGCTGATAAAGGATATACGGCAGGTGAAAATCGTAGCCAGCATAGGAATGGGCATACAATTGCTCATGTCAGCACTTCTCATTTTCCTTTATGTTTCAGCGCGTCATGCCGGTAATACTGCTGAAATGCTTTTCATTAAGGATGTCGTCTGGTTCGATAGCCTCGATATACACTATGCTGTTGGTGTGGACGGTATTTCTGTTGCCATGATCGGACTCACATCGATTGTTGTTTTTGCAGGCGTTTTTGCTTCCTGGGAGATGGAGTTTCTTACAAAAGAATTCTTTATTTCGCTGATACTCCTTGCAACAGGCGTTTTCGGCTTTTTCATTTCAATCGACCTGTTCACAATGTTCCTTTTTTATGAGCTTGCGGTCATCCCGATGTATCTGCTGATAGGGATATGGGGAAGCGGTCCGAAGGAGTATTCTGCCATGAAGCTTACCCTTATGCTTATGGGCGCTTCAGCCCTGATTCTTGTCGGGATTCTGGGCATTCATTTTAATTCGGCACCCGACGGTGGCAAGTTGTCATTCAATATTCTTGAGATCTCTAAAATAAAGATCCCGATGCAGGCCCAGTACATTTTTTTCCCTCTGACATTTGTGGGTTTTGGCGTACTGGGTGCATTGTTCCCTTTTCATACGTGGTCACCCGACGGTCACTCATCTGCTCCGACTGCCGTCTCAATGCTCCATGCAGGAGTGCTCATGAAGCTTGGGGGCTATGGTGCTTTCAGGGTTGCAATGTTTCTTATGCCTGAAGCAGCCCATGAACTGGCCTGGATATTCATCATTCTGACAACAATAAGTGTTGTTTACGGAGCTTTCAGCGCCATCGTGCAGAAGGACCTCAAATATATCAATGCCTATTCGTCAGTGAGCCATTGCGGTCTGGTGCTTTTTGCCATACTCATGATGAACAAGACAGCCATGAACGGGGCAATAATCCAGATGATCTCCCACGGACTTATGACAGCTTTATTCTTTGCTCTTATCGGGATGATTTATAGCCGGACTCATACAAGACTTATAAATGAGATGGGCGGATTGATGAAAGTAATACCTTTCCTGTCGGTTTGTTATGTAATTGCCGGGCTGGCTTCTCTGGGACTTCCCGGTCTTAGCGGTTTTGTTGCTGAAATGACAATATTTGTCGGTGCATTCCAGCATCCTGATCTGTTCCACAGGATTGCCACAATTATTGCAGTTACCTCAATTGTTATAACAGCGGTTTATATACTCAGAGTAATTGCGATACTGCTTCTGGGGCCGACAACAAACGAGCATTATGAACATCTGACCGATGCAAAATGGTATGAGAAAGTATCAACAGTCACCCTTATAAGCTCTGTGGCATTTATCGGGCTGGCTCCGTTCTGGCTTTCTTCGATAATCGGAGGCAGCCTGCCACCAATAATAAGTAAAATACTTGCACTGAATCCGTTTTAAGATCATGATGATATTTAAGAATTATGACTGAATTACAAACAATTATATCGTATAAAACAATATTATGAGCCTTGGAAATTTTGCATTGATGCGGCATGAATTACTTCTGACAGTTGCAGCTTTGCTGGTACTGACAGCTGAAATTTTCGCAAGTTCCAAAAGCAGGAAATCAATAAGTTTATTTTCAATAGTCCTGTTTGCGTTAATCACTATGGCCGGATTTTTACCGTCCCCGTCAGGAACACTTTTCGGCGGTATGTACACAACAGACAGTACAAGGCTTCTAATGAAAAATATCCTTAACATAGGAACATTGCTCGTTTTAATTCAATCAGTTACATGGCTCAACAAAGAAGAAAACCATGACAAGGTCAGTGAGTATTTTATTCTGCTTCTTTCAACCCTTGCCGGGATGAATTTCATGATATCGGCAGGTCATTTCCTGATGTTTTATATCGGCCTTGAACTTGCAACCATACCGATCGCGGCGCTTGCTGCATATGACAGGTATAACAACAAATCTGCTGAAGCCGGAATAAAATTAATCCTGATATCAGCTCTTTCTTCGGGAGTACTTCTCTATGGGCTGGCGTTGATCTATGGTACTACGGGTACGCTCTATTTTAATGAAGTGGCACAACTTTTTGGGACCAGAAGCCTCCAGATTCTTGGATTTATATTCTTCTTTTCAGGCATGTCATTCAAGATATCAATTGTGCCTTTTCATCTTTGGACAGCTGATGTTTATGAAGGTGCACCGGTAAATATAACTTCTTATCTTTCAGTTATTTCAAAAGGTGCGGCTCTCTTTATTTTTGTTATAGTTCTTTTCCTGGTCTTCCCTGTTATCATTTCAAGCTGGCAAAAGATAATTTATGTCACATCTATACTAACGATGACCATTGGTAACCTGTTCGCTATCCGCCAGCAAAATCTTAAAAGGTTCCTTGCATTTTCCTCAATCTCCCAGGCAGGATACATCTTCCTTGGCCTTATCGGAGGAAATCAGCTGGGGATGGCATCGGTGATCTATTATATTCTTGTCTATATCTTCTCAAACCTCGCTGTATTTGGTGTTGTTGCTGCAATATCAAATGCAAAGGGCAAAGAGAGTATTGATGAATATAACGGACTTTACCAGACTAATCCCGGGTTAAGTCTTATTATGCTTCTGGGCCTGTTCTCTCTTGCAGGGATCCCGCCTTTTGCAGGTTTCTTCGGGAAGTTTTTTCTGTTCGCCGCAGCAGCGGAAAAGGGTTTCTATCTTCTTGTTACAATTGCTGTTCTTAATACAATTATATCACTTTATTATTACCTTCTGGTAGTCAAGGCAATGTTCATAAATAAGAACGACGCTCCTGTAGGAAAATTTAAAAGTGATTTCCCGACGCGGTTTGCCCTCGCGATTTGTGTTGCTGGTATAATAATAACTGGCTTTGCAAGCATTATCTTTGAGGTTATCAAAAAAAGCAGTTTCGGAGTATAGTCTTTAACATTCCGGTCTATGTCAATTAATAATGCAAAACATATTGTAAGTGAAATTGATGGTATTCGCTGTACAATTGTTGAATCAGGTGTCGCACCCGAGCGTGCTGCTTTCCTGACAGACCTGCTTCAGTTTAACAACTATGAGGTAAAACAGATTTTAATTCCTTCTGAAACGGAAGGAGGAGAACCCAGGTATACTATCGGTGTTACGGATCTTGTTTTTAATCCTGTTTTTGCAATTTATGAACGCAGTTTAAGAACAGTTGAAGGTAAGATTGTAACACCTGCATACTGGAAAAACGGCTTTGATGATTAATATTCCTTTATCTGACAAAAAAAGGGTTGTTATTGTAGGATGCGGTTTTGCAGGTCTGACACTTGCAAAGAAACTTCGTAATTCTCCTTATCAGGTCGTAATTATTGATAAACACAACTACCACCAGTTCCAGCCATTGTTCTACCAGATTGCATCAGCCGGACTGGATGCAGATTCAATAACCTTTCCGATACGTAAAATATTTCAGAAATATAATGATTTCTATATCCGCAAGGCAGAAGTAAAGGAAATAAATGTATCCGGTAATCTCCTTATAACTTCAATAGGTAGTCTAAATTACGATTACCTGGTGCTGGCCCATGGCGCAACAAATTCATTTTTCGGATCTGATAAGATGCAGCGCTATTCGAAAGGAATGAAATCCATAGCCGAAGCCCTTGATTTAAGGAATACTATTCTGATGAATTTTGAGAATGCCGTGGCAACAACAGATAAAGAAGAACAGGAGAGGTTGCTGAATATTGTAATAATAGGAGGGGGACCGTCCGGAGTTGAAATCGCAGGAGCTCTGGCTGAGATGAACAAATTCGTAATTCATAAAGACTATCCCGAGCTGAAAGACAAAAAGATAGACATTTATCTGCTTGAGGGAAATGACCGGCTGCTCAATGCAATGTCAACTGAATCATCTGAAAAAGCAAGGCAATTCCTGGAGAAGTTTGGAGTCAGGGTTATGACAGGTATTTTAGCAAAGGATTGTGATGAAAAAAGTGTAACGACAAGCTCGGGGCAGACAATAAAAACAGGGTTGATTCTCTGGACCGCCGGCATTGCAGGTAATAAGATTAAAGGATTTTCAGGGGAAAACTATGGCAAGGGAGGCCGATTCGTGGTTGACAGATTCAATAAGGTCAAAGGATATGACAATATTTTTGCCATTGGGGATATCTCATTTATGACAGAGGAAAAATATCCTTCAGGCCATCCCCAGGTGGCACAGGTGGCAATACAACAGGCAAAATTGTTGTCGCAGAATCTGAGGAATTTATACGAAAACAAAACTCTGAGGGAATTCTCATATAAGGATCTCGGAACAATGGCAACGGTCGGTAAAAACCTGGCAGTTGTTGAGCTCCCCTATGCTCGTTTTCATGGAATATTTGCCTGGTTTGTCTGGATGTTCATTCACCTTATGAGCATAATAGGTGTTAGGAATAAGTTTATGATATTCATTAACTGGACCTGGCGATATTTTACTTATGATCAATCGCTAAGATTGATACTCAGACCTAAAGGTTGTGCTTAGCTGCACTTTTTTATTCGATGCCCGAGTAAAGCTTCATGAACTGTACCCGTTCGATGGCTGCAGGGTTTTCGAGATTTGTTTTGCTCAGCTTGCCCCTGAATGAATCAATGTTCTCAAATTTTTGAATTTTCATCCATTCTATAGTGTTCCTCAATATATCAGGAATGACTTCAAATCCTTCCTTGTAGAGGGCAGAAGCAACCTGGACTGTTTGTGCCCCTGCCAGGAGCAGCTTGATGAATGCTTTATAACCATGAACTCCTGTTGAGGCGGAGAGATCACATTTTACATGCCCTGAAAGTATTGATATCCAGCGAAGTGTATGAGTATATTCATCGTTTGAGCTAAAAACAGGTCCGTGACTCACGCCAATTTTATCAATATCAAAATCGGTATTGTAAGGTCTGTTAAATAATACCAGTCCCTTTATTCCACTCTCAGATAGTTTCTGAACTGACTGTGCCAGGGAGGAAAAGTAATATCCTATTTTGACAGAAACAGGGATATCCACGAAGTTTCTTATCTCCCTTATAATATCAAAATAAATCCTTTCATTATCCTCTCCGCTGCGCCTCCAGTCCGAAGGAAGAATATAGATGTTCAGTTCCAGGGCATCCACCTTCGTATCCTGTATTTTTTTTGCAAATGAATGCCAGTTCTGATTTGAAACACAGTTTATACTTGCTATTACCGGAATGTCCACCGAACTCTTTGCCTCCCTCAGGAAAGCCAGGTATTTGTCCAGGGTATTTGTTTTTGCATAATCAAAAATATATGAATATGCTTCATCATAGTCATAAATTCTTTTCCCGAACAGCTTATCGGAAGCACTGGTAAATGTTTTTATATTGCCTTCATCCGACTTAATGGCATTTTCACTTTCAATATTTATCTGCTCTTCAAAAAGAGATTTTATTACAATGGCTCCGACTCCCTGTGAAGCCAGTTCCTTAATATGTGAAACAGAATTCGTAAGCCCGCAACTACCTGCAATCAGGGGATTTTTAAGCTTTAATCCAAGGTATGATGTGTTCAGATTTTCCATTTTGATGATCGATTTACTATTGAAATAAAAAATCAAATAATCTAATCTAAAGATACAAATAAGTTTTTCCCTGTTCCACAATTTAACTTGTTTTCCTGATGTACTATATTTGTTAACTTGGTACTTAAAAAATTTAATTGTCATGATTCTTCCTTCACTGAAAGATATTCAATCTGCGCATAAAAGGATAAAACCATTTATTCATCGCACACCTGTTCTTACATCGCAACAGCTGAACAGGATATTTGAATGCGAATTGTTCTTTAAATGCGAGAACTTTCAGAAAGTTGGTGCATTTAAGTTCAGGGGTGCAACAAACGCGGTTTTGTCACTTACTGAAGTTCAGAAAA
>Ga0208980_10002195_pt1 | contig 11825 bp, 6 predicted proteins | sample WetSurMetagenome_3_FD_187993 | JGI IMG/M metagenome (GOLD analysis project Ga0208980, IMG submission 187993) | Wetland microbial communities from Twitchell Island in the Sacramento Delta, sample from surface sediment Aug2011 Site A1 Bulk (version 2) | ecosystem: Environmental > Aquatic > Marine...
AATAATCCTGGTCCCTGACATGATCAGCCTGTCTCTGTCAATGGTCATCATCCGGTCTGCAAGTTTCGAAGTTTTAAGGGAAGGCTTCTGGCTCGCAGCCCTGATCCTGAGGTTGTCATTGCCGTTACTGTCCGGCTTGCGCAGTAATGCGATGAAAAACCCGTCACCCTGCGCTTGTCCAGGGTAAAATCCATAACCCTCAATGCCGTTGTAACGGACAGTCTTTATCCCGCTGCTGTCGTCGATTTTCAGAGTAACCGGAACCGATTCAGTGTTATCCCTGAACCATGAAATGTTTTCCTCATTCTCTGCAGGATTAAAAGTACATGTCGAGTAGATCAGCACACCCCCTGGCTTGAGTGCAGGCCACGCCTCCATCACAATCCTGCGCTGCCGTTCACTGCAGAGCCTGGCATTCTGCTGAGACCATTCCTGAACAGCTGAAGGGTTGCGGAACATTCCTTCACCTGAGCAGGGTGCGTCAACAACGATGACATCAAAGAAACCGGGGAGGGAAGCAAAGGCTGAAGGATCATTCTGTGTCACGACGGTATTGCCCAAACCCCATTTTGTTACGTTTTCAGCAAGCACTGCAGCCCTTGAACGAATTACCTCATTCGAGATAAGAAAGCCCTTGTCGCCTGTAAGAGCTGAGAGGTGCGTGCTCTTGCCTCCGGGCGCGCCACAGAGGTCAAGAACGCGAAGGCTATCCAGGCCTGCTGTGACCTGCCTGAAGGCTTCCCCGGTGAACATACTCGATGCTTCCTGAGGATAATAGACCCCAGCATGAAAAAGAGGGTCAGGAGTAAAGAGAGGCTTTCCCGGGAGATAATAGCCCTGAGGCTCCCATTTAACCCTTTCATACCTGGTTACAGGGTGCGGCCATTTATGCGGATTAACTCTCACAGAGACAGGAGATGGCCTCTCCAGTGCCTCCATAAGCCCGGCCACATTAATGTAATGCTGATTTCTGATACGTTTTATAAAATCTTCCGGGAGCATGCTTCTCTGTTTCCCGACAAAGATAACCATTGAAGCCAAACAGGTAAAAAAGAAAACCGTCCCGATAACTCGGGACGGCATAATTAACCCCTAAAACCTAAAGTGTCTTTTAATGCTGTCCGAATATAATTTCAAAACAGTCAAAGACCTAGTGTCATGGATACACTTATCAGGCAGGCCCAAATGTAAATCAGGCACAGTGAGCCCCCGATGACATATGTCATGATTAACTGATTAACATTTTTTATTATTAACATACCCGGTCATGGAGCGAGGCTGATCTCCTTGCCGGTGAGCCTGATCCTTCCGATGACAACCTGATCTGAACTGGTCATTGCAGATCCTGTACTGCCGGGTTGCCTGCCGCCTGCAGTAACCGTGAACCAACCCGGTTCAATAACCCGGACATTGTTTTTGTTTATCATTGAAAATTGTTCAGCTTTCAGAGTTAGTTCCACAATTTTGCTTTCACCGGTATCGAGATGGATCCGTTTAAAGCCTTCAAGCTGTTTCAGCGGTCTTGGGGTAGAGGCTTTCTCGTCGGTTATGTAGAGCTGTACCACTTCGTCGCCGGCAATTTTCCCCGTGTTTGTCACTCTCACACTCACTGCCACATCATTGCCTGCAACAGTCTTTTCAGGCAATGAAAGGTCTGAATAACTGAATGTAGTATAGCTCAGCCCATATCCAAACGGGTATAATGGTGTTCCCGTAAAATACCTGTATGTACGGTTCTCCATATTATAATCATCAAAGGGCGGCAGCTGATCTACGGATGCATAATACGTTACGGGAAGCCGTCCGGCAGGATTATAGTCTCCGAAAATCACATCCGCCACAGCGCTGCCGCCCTCCACACCGGCATATCCTGCCAGGAGCACTGCCGCGGCTTTCTCCTGTGCCTGTGATGAAGCGACCGGGCCGCCGTTCATCAGAACAACTATCACCGGTTTACCTGTATTGATCATGGTAGTAAGAAGCTCTTCCTGATTGGCAGGCAGGCTGAGGCTGGTGCGGTCGCCACCCTCAAACCCCTCGATTTTTATCCCCATCTCCTCTCCCTCAAGACGCTGAGAGAGTCCTAGGACAAGAATTATGGCATCAGCCTCTGACGCTTTCGCCAGAGCATCTGCAACAAGATTTTCACGCGGCATGGCCCAGAGGAGCTTCATGTCCGCATCGCCGCTGTAATTACGGTAAAAAAGGTCTATCCGATACTTTACTCCTGCCTTCAGTTCCATGGGTACTTCCTTATGAAATCCGTGATGTTCACCGCGGAAAGACAACAGGGTATCACCGTTGACCAATAACGAGTAGGATGATGACCCCCATGTTCCTAAGTGATAGGTTCCGCTGACAGGCGGAATAATGTCAGTGACCCAGTGAATGCCGAAGTCGTCGGCGGGCATGAGAGGATGCGGCGAATCATTTTCCCAGTAAAAATTGATATCATCGTCAACACGGGTGAACAGCGGTTCGCCTTTCATTTCACGATTGTCAAAATACTCTCCGAAGGCTCCCTGCTGCCCGTCAGGTGTCTGCATGAAGCAGGACGGCACCGGGAACAGGTTATGCACTCCGGGAGCGAGGTCACTGCCCTCTGCCCATACAACATCGGTGCAGGCGGAAGCCTTCTTCTTTATTCCGTCAAGGATGGTGACAGGGTCTTTCGGAATACCGTTATAGTTTCCTACAAGTGCTTCCCAGTTATCGGAGTTAGGACCTATTACGGCTATGGTTTTAATATCTCTCTTCAGGGGCAGGGTGTTATTTTCATTCTTTAGCAGGACTATCGATTCCCTGGCAGCCTGCCGGGCAAGTGACCTGTTGTAGTCAGAGCAGTTGGCGGTATACGGTATTGAGGCATACTCTACCAGTGAATCCGGGTCGAACATGCCAAGCTTGAACCGAGCGGTCATTAATCGTCTCGCAGCCCGGTCTATATCAGCTTCTGTGATCAGTCCGCGCTTTAAGGATTCCGGCAGATAGTTGTAATCGACACCGCATTCGAGATCAGTTCCTGCCTTTAAAGCCTGGGCTGCCGCTTCTGCAGGGTCTTTTGCATATCCCTGGAAAGTATAAAAATCAGATACAGCCCAGCAGTCGGAGACGATATACCCCTTAAATCCCCATTCATTCCGGAGGATGCCGTACAGCTCATCATTGGCACACGCGGGATGGCCTCGGAACTGGTTATATGCGCCCATAACCGAATAAACGCCACCCTCTTTCACAAGGGTGCGGAAGGCCGGAAGATATGTTTCACGCAGGTCACGCTCGCTTACCTGTGCATTGAATTTATGCCTGAGCGGCTCCGGGCCTGAATGCACGGCATAATGTTTGGCTGTGGCAACCGTTTTAAGGTATTTCGGGTCTGAGCCCTGCATCCCCTGAACAAACCGCAGCCCCATTCGCCCCGTCAGATAGGGGTCTTCGCCGTATGTCTCATGACCCCTGCCCCACCTCGGGTCGCGGAAGATATTTATATTGGGAGACCAGAATGTCAGTCCGTGATAGATCCCGTGATCACCCCGCCTGATGAACTCGTGATATTTCGCTCTTGCCTCATCTGAGATGGCATTGGCTACATCGAGCATCAGGTCTTCGTCCCAGCTGTTGGCTATGGTTATTGCCTGCGGAAAGACAGTGGCGTACCCGGCACGGGCAACGCCATGCAGTGCCTCTCCCCACCAATTATATTCCGGCACGCCAAGGCGAGAGATGGCCGGCGCAGTGAAAAGAAGCTGCGCGGCCTTTTCTTCGGTGGTCATACGGCTTAAGAGGTCACTGACACGTTCATCAAAGGAGAGGTCAGTATTCAGGTAAGCAGGCTTCTGGGCATAAAGCGTCAGCATGGCAGATACAAAAATGATTGTGAATAAGAGCTTCTTCATATGGTCTGGATAATTAAGGGTGCGACCCTAAAGTTAGAATTAATTGCTTTTGGAAAAAGGCTATATTTGACTATTCAGTAATAAAACAACTCACCGGATATGAGTAACAGAAGGAAATTTGTAAAGACCAGCATGCTTGCTGCTGCAGGCATTGCAGGAATGGGTGCCATGCCCGTAGCATACGGCGGTGGTTACAGGAAGATCAGTCCGTCGGACAGGATCAGGGTGGCGCTAATAGGAGGACGGAATATGGGATGGTCAGACCTTGAAACATTCCTGAAATTTCCTCAGGTCGAATGTGTTTCGATATGTGATGTTGATGATGAATGGCTTTACAGGAGAGCTTCTGACGTTGAGAAGTTAACGGGGAAGAAACCAAAAAGTCTCGAAAAGGACTGGCGCAGGGTGACAGATAACCGGAATGTCGATGCCGTGATAGTCGCAACACCTGACCACTGGCATTGCCTGCAGGCGATTGGAGCCATGGAGGCAGGAAAGGACGTCTATTGCGAGAAACCCCTGGCCAATTCCATTGCTGAGTGCGATGCGATGGTAAAGGCCGCGAGAACCTATAACAGCGTTGTGCAGACAGGGCAATGGCAGCGAAGCGATCCGCACTGGCAGGATGCGGTGGCATTCATCCATTCAGGCAAGCTGGGCCGCATAAGAACTGTCAAGGTATGGGCTTACATGATATGGAAAAAGACCCTCCCTGTGAAGCCTGACGGTCCTGTTCCGCCCGGAGTCGACTATGAGATGTGGCTCGGCCCGGCAAAACACAGGCCATTCAATCCAAACCGTTTTCACTATAATTTCAGGTATTTCTGGGATTATGCCGGAGGACTGATGTCTGACTGGGGCGTGCATCTCCTTGACTACGCCCTTCTGGGCATGAAGGCTGACCTTCCTAAAGAGATCTTAACCGCCGGAGGTAAATTTGCCTATCCGACAGATGCCATGGAAACACCTGACACTCTTCTGGTGTCTTATGTCTATGACGATTTCACGATCAGCTGGGATCATGCCTGCGGCATAAAGGACGGACCTTACGGAAGGGAGCACGGACTGGCATTTATCGGCGAGAATGGCACTCTGGTGATCGACCGCAACGGATGGGAGGTGATCCCGGAAGTCGATTCGGCACCGCGCATGGAAGCCGTAACCCTGCAAAAGAAGTCTGAGACCGTTGAGGGTCAAGCTGTGGCGGGTGGCGGACTTGCATCTCATGTGGCGAACTTTCTCGACTGCATGGTCACCCGAAACCTTCCAAATGCCGATATCGCTATTGGTGCAAAAGTCGCCCGGCTGACACACCTCGCAAACGTCTCGTGCAGGGTAAAGAAACCCCTGGAATGGGATAATGCCACCGGAAGATTTAATCTTGAAGAGGCAAATGCACTCATAAGGCCGGAATATTCATCCCCATGGCAATTCCCAAAGATTTAATAAACCAACAAAATGAAGAAAATATCACTTATTATTTCAGTTGCATTAATTGTATTATTGAACGGCTGCCAGAAATCTGACTGGCATGAACTTTTCAACGGTAAGGACTTTACCGGTTTTGTGCAGCTCGGCGGCCAGGCGAAATTCACCGTCGAAAATGGCGAGATGGTAGGGATATCCACTGCAGGAACTCCCAACAGTTTTATGTGCACCGATAAAGAGTATTCCGATTTTGTTCTTGAATACGAAGTAAAGGTTGATACGCTTCTTAACTCCGGTGTTCAGATCAGGAGCCACAGCACCGATAATAACGGAAATGTGCTGGTATACGGATACCAGGTTGAAATAGATCCCACTGACAGAGGCTGGAGCGGAGGTATCTATGACGAAGCACGGCGCGGATGGCTTTATCCTGTTACACCTAATAACAAGGCTGCAGTAAAGGCATTCGAGAAAAAGGGATGGAACAAATACCACGTTGAGGCCGTGGGCATCAGGATCAGGACATGGATCAACGGTATACCCGTTGCAGACCTGATTGACGACGCCGACGCTTCAGGCTTCATTGGCTTCCAGGTGCATGCCGTGGCAGACGAAATGGCCGGGAAACAGGTACGGTGGAAAAATATTAGGATAGCCACTGAGAACCTTGAAAAATATATGATCGCAAACCCTCCGGAAATATATCAGGCCAATTTTATCCCGAATACACTTACTGAAAGAGAAGTGAGCGACGGATGGCGTCTTCTGTTTGACGGCACCACTTCAAAAGGCTGGCGTGGGGCCGGGAAGGAATCATTTCCTGAAACAGGCTGGGTAATCGAAAATGGTTACATCGAGGTCCTTCCCTCCGGCGGCGCAGAATCAAAGGGTGGCGGTGACATAGTGACAACAGATGAGTTTGGTAACTTCGATCTTTCGTTTGAGTTTAAAATAACCGAAGGAGCCAACAGCGGCGTCAAGTATTTTGTAACTGAAAATTATGCAACAACAGGATCTGCAATCGGGCTGGAGTATCAGATCCTTGATGACAAGAACCATCCTGATGCAAAAATGGGACGCGACGGCAACAGAACACTGGCTTCACTCTACGATCTAATTCCTGCTGCAAACAAAAGGTTTAACGGTATAGGTATGTGGAACATGGGTCATATAGTATCACTCAACGGCCATGTCGAACACTGGCTGAACGGGTTCAAGGTCCTTGAATATGAAAGGGGCAGCGAGGCTTTCCGCAAACTGGTACAGGAGAGTAAGTATAAGGATTACAAGGGTTTCGGTGAAGCCGACAAAGGCCACATTCTGCTGCAGGATCATGGAAACGAAGTATATTTCCGCAGCATCAAAATACGTGTATTATAAAAAGCAGAGACGCCCAAATATGGCGTCTCTGCGAATTATTGACCATGTAGCGACGCGCAGATTGCACGGTGCTGCACGTGATTGTTTATCTTACACTGAATCTGAACGTTGTACTTGACAGGAAGGGTTCTGCCGGTGTAAGAAGGACTGACGGGAATGAAGCCTGGTTGGGGCTGTCAGGAAAATGTTGCGTCTCAAGGCAGAAACCTGAACGGTATTTGTAAACCTTGCCTCCGTGTCCTGTCTGTGTCCCGTCAAGGAAGTTACCGGTATACAACTGTACCCCCGGCTGGTCGGTCAGAACCTCCAACACCCTGCCTGTGGAAGGATCATATACCGTTGCGTCAACCTCTTCTGCATTGTCAAGGACAAAGTTATGGTCATAACCACCACCGAGCTTCAGCTGGTCGTAATCCATGCCAATCCTCTCACCAATCAGGTGTGGGGTACGGAAATCGAAAGGAGTACCTTCAACCTGCCTGATCTCACCTGTGGGTATCAGTGTTGAATCAACCGGAGTAAAGGCAGATGCCTTGATGACGGCTTCATGGTCAAGGATGTCTCCCACCCCGGCTCCGTGCAGGTTGAAATACGCGTGGTTTGTAATGTTGATGACAGTATTCTTATCGGTAGTGACCTTGTAATCCAATATTATCTCGTCATTATCCGTCCAGGTGTATACCACCTCGGCAACAACATTGCCCGGGTAACCCTCTTCCATGTCAGGCTTATTGTATGTGAATCTGACAGCAGGAAAATCAGTATGTTTAAGCACCTGTGCATCCCACACGCGGCTGTGCCACCCCGTTGGACCTCCGTGAAGAGAGTTGGGAGGATTGTTTATGGCAAGTGTGTATTCCTTTCCGTCAAGAGTGAATCTGCCCTTTGCAATACGGTTGGCATACTGACCTACTACCTTACCGAAATACTTGTCACCATTGGCATACCCGTCAAAATTATCATATCCAAGAGTGATATTCTCCTTTTTGCCGTTGCGGTCAGGAACTATGATCTCAACTATTGCTGCTCCGTAATTTGAGAGCTTGATCACATCGCCCTTTTTGTTGGTAAGGGTGTAAAGTGAGACCTCTTTCCCGTCGAACGTACCGAAACTCTGAGTGGTTACCATTTCTTTTGATTTGTTATTACCGCACGAGACCATGCCAAGCATGATCAATGCGAGTGTTGAACTGAATAATAATGTAGATCTTCGCATTTTTATTTTTTCCGAAATTAAACAAAAACGTTATACACAATTCTCATTAAGATTTTTTTCTAAATGATTCTGTTAATTGATCTCAAGGACTATTATTGACCTGGGTGGCATATCGAGGCTTACGATGTTCTTCTTTATCTTGACCTCACTGAATGCTGCAGGCTTAATTTCTTCTGGCTTTTCAAAGGTATTATGAGTATTCAGTTCGGGAGCTGTGAGTATCCTTCCCGTTACATCTGAAAAGTCACCACCCCTCAGGTCTATCAGCAGTTTCACGCCTTTTGCAGGATCGATGTTGACCAATGAAATATGCACAAGACCATTCTTGTCCTTTGATGCTGACGCGCTCAGCGAAGGCAATTCCTTTCCATCCATGGCATAAGTTCCGCAGTTGATATGTATTGGCAAGAGTGTGGCATCATGATGCACTTTGTACATCTCAAACACGTGGTATGTGGGTGTAAGCACCATTTTCTTCCCGTCAGTTAATATCAGTGACTGAAGAACATTGACAGTTTGCGCAATATTGGCCATTTTGATCCTCTCACACCGCTCATTGAAATAGTTCAGTGACAGCCCTGCCACCATGGCATCGCGAAGTGTACTCTGCTGGAAGAGGAAGCCCGGGTTGGTACCAGGTTCAACATCCCACCATGTGCCCCATTCGTCAACAACAAGCGCGACGCGATTTTCCGGGTCATACTTATCCATAATATTGATATGCCTGTCAAGTGCAGTTTCAACATTAAGGCAACGCTCAATTGTTTCAAAGTATTCCTTTTCTCCGAAATTGGTTGCCGAGCCCTTCTTCTCCCAATTCGTGGTATAGTAATGAAGTGAGATACCCCACATCATATAAAGGGGTATATCCCGCATCAGAGTCTCAGTCCAGTCATAATCAGTGCTGTTGGCTCCTCCTGCGATTTTCATCAGGCGGTTAGCACCGTAATTGCGTGTATAGGTGGCATAACGCCTGAACTGATCAGAATAGAACTCAGGTGTCATATTTCCGCCACACCCCCAGTTTTCATTACCCACGCCCCAGAATTTGACATTCCAGGGTTTGTCACGGCCGTTCTTCCGGCGAAGCTCCGCCATCGGGCTGACACCGTCAAAATTGATATACTCAACCCATTTTGACATTTCTTCAACCGATCCGCTGCCGACATTGCCGCAGATATAAGGTTCGGCTCCCAGCTGTTCGCAGAGATCGAGGAACTCATGTGTTCCGAAGCTGTTGTCTTCTGTTACTCCTCCCCAATGGGTGTTTACCATTTTGGGCCGGTTTTCGCGCGGTCCAATGCCATCCATCCAGTGATATTCATCAGCAAAGCATCCTCCCGGCCAGCGCAGGTTTGGAATCTGTGTCTTTTTCAGCGCCTCGACAACATCATTCCTGATGCCCCTGGTGTTCGGAATATCAGAATTTTCTCCCACCCAGTAGCCTCCGTAGATACAGTGCCCGAGATGTTCTGAAAAATGCCCGTAGATATGACGGCTGATAGTCTGTGATCCAAGGTCTGTGCTAATGATAATATTAGCCTGGCTTATCTCCTTACCCGACTGGGCTAAGGATGCAGGTACCAGACCTGACAGCATTAAAACTCCCGATAATACAAATCTGATTTGGTTCATGATCGCAGTATTAAATTATAAATTTGATTAAACATTTTAAACAAAAGGTATCCATACTTTCATCTCCCCTTTTCCCCTGTTATTCCAGAGATGATAAGGTATCATAACTATACCTTCATAATCTCCGAATGATACCGTGCCATCTTCGTTCCTGACGGTCTGCCTGGCTTTGGTGGTAATGACCTGGGTGCCGTCCAGCAAATCAGCCTTAAACTCAGTGGCAAATTCGGGATTTTCATCAATGACAAGGTCAAGTACATGTCCGCCAGGATTATCAGCCCATTCGGCACAGAACATCAGAGGGCCCCTCTGAACGGCGTACTTGTTATTGTCATCTTTTACCCTGCTGTCAGCAACCACAGTCCGGACATTCATCGGCAACGACAGCTCAACCTTATCATCTTTTTTCCATTTGCGTGACACAGAGACATAACCATTTGTGATATCTGCCCTGTAATCTTTTCCGTTTACGCGTATGCTGTATCTCCCTTCATCGCCTCCGGCGAATGTGTAAAGAGTTCCCGGGATAGCCTCGTTGCGTGCCCAGCCCGGAATACGTAGGCGCAGGTTGAACCTGCCCTCCTTATCAGGGTTTACAGTTATCTTCACATCTCCGTCCCATGGATAGTTTGTCTCCTGCGTCAGGCTGACATGATGTTTTCCAAAAGTTATATCAGCAGTATTGGATGCAAAAAGATTGACATACAGGTCTTTGTCAGTCACGCTGTATATATAGCCCGGTATTGCAGGGATGAACCGGGCGATATTCGAAGGACAACAGGCGCATCCGAACCATGGCGATCTTTCGTACTGCCCGCTGGATTCCAGCGGATTAGGATAAAAGAACCGGTCTCCGGCCAGGTTGACACCCGACAATGCCCCGTTGTAAAGAGTCTTTTCCAGTATGTCAAAATATTTCCCGTCGCCATTCAGTGAAAACATGCGGTGGTTAAAGAAGATATCGCCGATTGAAGCGCAGGTCTCACAATAGGCCGTCATGTTCGGAAGATTATAAGGCTCTGCAAAACCCTCATTGCCGCCGCTGGCGCCAATGCCGCCGGTTATATACATCTTCCTGTATACCAGATCCTCCCATATTTTTGTGATAGCATTGATGTAGGCTTCGTCTTTGAGTATAGCAGCCACATCGGCCATACCTGAATACATATAGGTTGCCCTGACTGCGTGCCCGACAGCTTCTGTCTGGTCGACAACCTTCTTGTTGGCCTGATTGTATTCTTCTCCGTCAGGGAGTGTTCCTCTGGCATCGAGAAAGAACTTGGCCAGGTCAAGATATCTTCTTTCACCCGTCACCCTGCAGAGCTTTACCAGTCCCATTTCAATGACCTGGTGACCGGGATAGGTGATAAAAGCATCCCACCCCATATCGTGATCAACGAGGTCCGCTGATTTGATAGCAATATCAAGCAGTTCCCGCTTGCCTGTAGCCTGGTAATAAGCTACGGCTGCCTCATACATGTGACCAAGGTTGTAGAGTTCATGACTGAGAATATGATCTGTTTCCCATCTTTTTTCTCCGGCCCATTCGTGCAGCTTGCCGTAACCTTTTTCAGCAATGGTGCGGTTAGTGTAGAGATAACCGTCATCCTCCTGGGCGAGGCCTATTTTATAGATCAGGGTATCAACATACGCCTCAAGGGCCGGATCAGGGAAAGTCTGCAGAGAGTAGCTTGCCCCTTCAATAATCTTTGTGACGTCAGAATCATCAAAGGGGTATATTGTCTGAAAAGCTCCGGTATCAAGCCCGCCGGCTATTTCGTAATTCTTAACCCTGCCTGTCGATTCACAGTATCCAAAAGCGATAGGGATAGTGACTTCATGGTTTTTCTTTATCCGGGGCGCCCAGAAATTATCCGTCATCCTGACAGAAGTGAAAGGCACAGGCTGAATAGGATAATTTTCGTCATTCTTTTCCTTCGAACATGACGAGACCGCGATCAGCATAACCACCGCTCCCGTAAGGGTTAACGCGTTTACCTTATTCATGATTTTTTTGTTTTGTTTTTCATCCAGACTATCATTTCTCCCTTGCCCCTGTTGGCCCAGTAGTAATAAGGTATTGCCCTGACCTTTTTCACAGAGCCGTCAGGCATTTCAGCATCAAACACAAGGGTTACTGCAGCCGAAGGGCTTCCTTCATCATAAACAACCTCCACACTGGATTGCGGATCGACCCTGACCTCCCTGACCCTGCCATTGTCTGCTTCCTCAAGGCAGTAGACCATCGGTCCGAAACCCAACGCGATCCG
>Ga0208980_10002197_pt1 | contig 11821 bp, 8 predicted proteins | sample WetSurMetagenome_3_FD_187993 | JGI IMG/M metagenome (GOLD analysis project Ga0208980, IMG submission 187993) | Wetland microbial communities from Twitchell Island in the Sacramento Delta, sample from surface sediment Aug2011 Site A1 Bulk (version 2) | ecosystem: Environmental > Aquatic > Marine...
ATTCACCAGGAATGCTGAGACGCTGGATCGTCTGAATACTTTCCTCTGCAGGGCAGCAACAGTAAAGTTGGAAGCCGGAATTTCATCCTTTTCCCTTGTCTGCATATCCATCAGACCAATACGCCAGTCATTGCCTATTTTGCCGCTCAGTCTTGCTCCGGCGACTACAGGTGCATCAAGGCCAATACGTCTGGAGAAGAAGGGTCTCAGGTTATCGGTTCCAAGGTTGGCGAAGAGGTCACTGTTCTCAAGGTAAAACTGTCTCTTCTCAGGGAAGAAGAGTTCAAACCTGTCAAGATTGGTAACCTGTCTGTCGACTTCTACCTGGGAGTAATCCGGATTAACTGTCAGATCGAGGTTCATCGATGTTGAAAGAATCACCTTAGCATCAATTCCGGCATTTGCTTTTGGCTGAAGATCCTCACCTGCTTCTTTATCCTGGGTAGCTTTTCCTGAGACGTATGGTATAAGCGAAAATCGAGGGCCTGATGAAGGGAGCGGTTTATCCCATACAAGGGATCCGGTATAAGCGAGAGTAGCTGTTGCAAACTGCCTGGGCATAGGCGCCCAGCTCGATTTTTCGTTTGTCTTCAGGTCGAGCCTGCTGAAATTTATTCCCCACTCAGGTTCTCCTCCGTTGTATCTTATGCTTCGGAATGGGATGGCAAATTCCGCCACCCACCGGTCGCTGTAGTTTTTAACAGCCGATTTCCATTTTATATCCCAGTCAAGGTTTACAGTCCCTCCGTTGGCCTGTACTCCGTCCCATTGTGCTCCTGCGGCCGAAACCCCGAAGGAAAAGCCATTTGTCTGATCGTTATAGGTATCGATGAAAACCAGGAAGTTATCATTCTTGCCAAAGTTGAAGTCACGCCTCAGTGATTCCACAGGACGCTTGCCGGCTGTGGGATCATAACAGGTTATTGCCATATAAAGTGTTGATTCACTATATGTCAGCCTTACTTCTGTCTGGGCAATGGCAAAACCGGTATCAGTGGGAAGTACCCTTTGAAAATGAGTCGCCATTTCCGTAGACGACCATACTGCTTCATCGAGTACCCCATCGACAGTTATGGGGTTGTCACTCTTTGATATCCCGATCCTGTATTTCTCCCGGTTTATTCCCTTTGGGTCACCAAAAAGCAATGTTGTAAAAAAGAGGGGGATAAGGATAACAGGAAGAAATCGGGATCTGGGCATTTTGAAAAAAATATTTGCGCAATATAGGAAAAATAGGAAGAGTCACTATTCCGGAAATGTTAAAGAACCTTAAGCGGGTGAATTGTTGCAACAAGAGAAAATCAACAGTTAAATCGTTACATTTGAAACATTGTTATATTTTTAGGGCTGGTAAGAACAAAATTTAAAATGGCATTAAAAGAATAATTCTGAAAAATGATAAAAGATCATAAGATCCAGTCTTCAGTATCAGGGATACATTATGTTACTAACAAACCTGTAAGGATAGAAATATGTGATGGAATGATCGACGGCATATATGATACCGTCATGATTGAAGATGCCGCAATTGAATTATTTGTGGCACCTGGTCTGATTGATAATCAGATAAACGGTTATGCCGGAGTGGATTTTTCGGGGAGCGATTTAACGCCGGATGGAGTCATACATGCAGCTGGATCAATATTGAAAGACGGAGTAACATCGTTTCTGCCTACTGTGATTACAGGCAGTCACGAAAGGCTGATTAATAATTTCAGGATTCTTTCAGAAGCTGTTCAATCAGATGAAAAGCTGGCTTATTCTGTACCGGGTTTTCATCTGGAAGGGCCATATATTTCTCCTGATGAAGGCTATCGGGGCTGTCACCCTGTTCAGCATATAAGGAAACCGTCATGGAATGAATTTGAGTTGTTTCAGAGAGCAGCTGGCGGGAACATAATACAAGTTACACTTGCTCCCGAACTTGACGGGGCTATTGACTTTATTAAACTATGCAGAAAGGCTGGTATTGTAACCGCCATGGGTCATACCAAATCAACAGCTGCAGAAATTCAAGCCGCTGCTGAAAGCGGTGTAAGACTTTCAACCCATCTTGGCAACGGGTGCGCGAATTTTATTCACCGCCATTATAATCCTATCTGGCCCCAGCTGGCAAATGACTATCTTGTCCCGACAATAATTGCGGATGGTTTTCATCTTCTGCCTGAAGAGCTCATAGTATTCCTGAAAGTCAAGGGTCCGGGTAATTTAATCCTGACTTCCGATGTTGTATATCTCGCAGGCATGGCCCCCGGAAAATACACCTTTCTGGAGAGTGAAGTAGAGCTTACGGCCGGAGGGATGTTAAGGAACATCGAAATGAACTGTCTTGCCGGAGCTTCCTTTCCTTTGAAAACAGGGGTCGGCAACATAATGAAATTTACAGGCTGCTCACTGGAGAATGCGATCAATATGGCATCTTTAAATGTTGCCCGTGTCTACGGACTCGATGACCGTGGAGCCCTTTCACCCGGTAAGAGAGCTGATATTATTATGTTTGAAAAAGAACAGGAGATGATCAGAGTCAGAAAAACCTACCTCAAAGGGGAGCTTGTATTCGAAACTTGAAATTTAATCCGCAATCTGAAATCCGAAATCCAAAATCCAAAATCCAAAATCCAAAATAGCTTATGAGCCTGTTAGATTACATTGTCCTGTTTGGTTATTTCATCTCCATTACAGCTTTTGGACTTTGGATGGCCCGCAAGACGCGAACCAGTGATGCTTTTTTCAGAGGTGAGCGCAAATTCAAGTGGTATATTATGATCGGCCAGGCTTTTGGGGTCGGAACACATGCTGAAATGCCTGTTGCACAGACAGGTGCAACTTTCAGCCAGGGATTTGCCACCATCTGGTACCAATGGAAAAACATGCTGATAACCCCTTTCTACTGGCTAATTGCCCCTTTTTACAGGAGAAGTGAAAGGACTACAATTGGTGAAATAATTGAGGACCGATATGGGAGCAGGATGGGGCTGGTATATTCTGTTTTTGCCGTCAGCTATTTCGTCTTCAATATGGGCGTTATGCTGCAGGGGGCAGCAAAAGTTATTTCAGTTGCATCTGGAAATCTCATATCGCCTGATATGGTAGTTCTTACAATGACGGTGGCATTTATTATCTATAGCTTTGCGGGAGGATTAATAGCTGCAGCTTACACTGATTTCATACAATCATTTCTGATAATCACACTGTCCATAATGCTTATACCTTTGGGATTAAAGGAGATAAATGGATTCTCAGGGATGAAGGCAGTTCTTCCGGACCATTTTTTCGATCTGTTCAACAGTGCCAGCGGTATTGACGCTTTTACGATTGCAATGCTGGCAGTCAACGGAATTGTTGGCATAACTGCCCAGCCTCATATGATTTCAATGTGTGCAACAGGAGATACCGAAAGGGCAGGACGCATAGGCCAGACTTTCGGATCCATGGTAAAACGACTGGTGACTATCGGATGGGCCCTGACAGGACTTGTGGTTGCAGCGCTGGTAATCAAAAAGGGAGTAACTCTTCCTGATCCTGAAATGGCTTTCGGCTACGCGTGCAGTGTATTGCTGGTACCTGGCCTTGTGGGCTTGATGCTCGCTGCAATTGTGGCAGCAAACATGTCGGCATGTTCGAATTTCATGGTAAACACCGGGGCGCTCTTTACCCAGAATTTTTACAAAAAGTATATAAATCCTGCAGCTGAAGATCGCATGCTACTGAGAATGGGACAATTCTCGGGACTGGGGCTGGCGATACTCGCGGTCCTTTTTGCCATGAGCATAAAAAACGTTCTGCATGCCTTTCTCTTTACCGAGACCCTTGCAGCTTTCATGGGCATAATGTTCCTGGGCGGTCTGATCTGGAGGAGGGCAAACAGGTATGGTGCGGCAGCTGCCGTAGTTGTGTCCCTGCTGACATATTTCATGTCCAATTATGTTACGACAGGTGAACTGATGCTTGTATATAAATGGAAACCTGCTCCATTCGGGCTGGCTATGTTCTCGGGTTTTTTTGTATTCTGGCTTGTAAGCATACTTACCAGACCCGAGAATAAGGAGAAGAATGATGCCTTCTTCGATAATATGAGGAGAAAATCCGATGCAGGCTACAGGGAGAGTGACGGAAAAAAACCGTTTGCCAGTGAGACCGGCGAGGAGCTTATTCTGCTTGACCTTCCAGGATGGCTGCACAAGGATCGCTGGACTGGCTTCATGAAAAGATACAAGGAGGATATTGCAGGGTTTCTCCTGAGCTGGATAGTGGTCGGAGCGCTTATTCTGCTTGCATGGGGGATACTTCAATTGTAAGTATTTATTCCTATGAAAGATTAACTTTTTATTTTTGGTATTGTATTATTCAATTGATAACTTTGCACGTTGTTTAAAACTTATAAAGATGGGAAATCTAGGAGCTACAGAGATCATTTTAATTTTACTTGTTGTTGTCTTGTTGTTTGGCGGAAGAAAGATACCTGAACTGATGAAAGGTATCGGACAGGGGATGAAAGAATTTAAGAAAGCTTCCAGACTGGACGATGATAAAGAGAAGATGAGTGCTGAGCCAAAAGAGGATGAAAAAAAGTAAAAGGCTGTCCCTGTTTTGAAGGAACCCCTCTTTTTTTTTAATGTATTGTATATTAGTCTGAAACAATATATTTTGGTGGTTTTCTGTGTTTTGTTCCCTGCTCATAACTGTATGCTATCTGCAGGAGAAGTGGTTCATTCCATGCCCTGCCGAAAAAGGTTACTCCGACAGGCAGGTTGTCAATGAATCCCATGGGAACGGTTATTGCAGGATATCCGGATATTGCTGCGAGTGAGGAGCTGCCTCCGACAAAATGATCCCCGAGTATGAGATCGGTCTTCCATGCAGGCGAGCCTGTTGGGGCCATTATTGCATCAAGTTTATTTACATTCATGACTTTATCTATGCCATCTTCCCTTGTTGCCCTATGCATTACTGCCAGCGCCTTTTTATATTCTGCTGAATTCAGATCACCCTTTTTGTCTGCCAGCTCAAGAGTCTTCTGATTGAAAAACCTGAGTTCCACGCTGTCGGATTTATTGAATGAAATCAGTTCTGTAATATTTTTAACAGGGGCATCAGCTCCCAGGTTTGCGAAATACTTATTAAGTCCGTCTTTATATTCGTAAACCATAACCGTGAAGGATGCGTCTTCATAATTTTCTCCCTTAGGGAAGTCTATATCGACAACTTCTGCTCCGTTCGCCTTAAGCCATTTTACAGTTTTTTCCATAAGGGTATCCACTTTATCTGAAAATCCCATGGCTGATCGCTGAAGGCCTATCCGTTTGCCTTTTACTCCGTCAGACTGAAGGTATTTTGAATAGTCTTCCAGGAACCTGCCTTCTGAGGCAATAGTCTTTGAATCTGCTGAATCTATTCCCGTCATTGTTCCAAGAGCTATTGCGACATCTGCGACAGTGCGGCCCATCGGCCCCGGGGTGTCCTGGGAGAATGATATGGGAATTATCCCGGATCTGCTCAATAATCCTACTGTAGGCTTAATCCCAACTATCCCGTTATTGTTTGAAGGGCATACGATTGAACCATTTGTTTCCGTGCCTATGGCAAGCATGCACAAATTGGCAGATACAGCCACGCCGGATCCGGAGCTTGAACCGCATGGGTTGCGGTCAAGGACATAGGGATTTTTTGTCTGGCCGCCAACGCCGCTCCAGCCGCTTGATGATACAGTTGCCCTGAAGTTAGCCCATTCGCTCAGGTTCGATTTGGCGATAATGACCGCGCCAGCATCTCTTAGTTTTTTTGCAATAAAGCTGTCTTTTAGCGGGTACGAATTCCTCAATGCAGTGGCTCCTGCTGTATTGGGCATTTTATCATGAGTGTCAATATTATCCTTCAGGATTACAGGGATACCGTGCAACGGCCCTCTGGGTTTTCCCGCAGCAAGTTCTCTGTCAAGCTCTGCAGCTATCTGCAGCGCATCGGGATTAACCTGAATTATGGAATTGAGCCTTGGACCATTTTTATCTAATTCGTCAATCCTTTCAAGATAGACTTTGACAATATCTGTTATTGTATATTTCTTCTCTTTGTAACCCTGTTGCAGATCAGAAATGGTCATCTCCTCAAGCCATCTGGTTTCTGCTTTTTTCTCAACTGTTTTATTGACTGGCGACTTGCAGGTTATAAGGCAGATAACAGCTGAAACGCATAGCAGCGAAAATCTGTACAGGCGGTTATTCATATCTGATAGTTGTTGATTATATTAAAATCCTTGTCTTCTGGCGATAATATCCTGAGGCTTTTTATGCTTCGTTTTAAAATTATGAATAATAAATCATTTTGAATATATTTGTTGTACATGATTCTGAAAAAATCAAAAAATCTGACTTTGATTAATACTTTAATACTCAAAGATGCTCCCGGAAAATGAAAAACATCTGCCTGCAGATTCTTGATCTTGAATATTCCGAATCATCATTGGTGCTGGCAACGGTTGTCAGAACACTGGGTTCGGCACCTCAGAAGCCAGGTAGCTCAGCAGTATTTGGTAATCAGGGGCTTATTACCGGGACAGTTGGAGGTGGTATTGTTGAAGGAAAAGTTCAGCAGCTGGCTTCTGAAGCCCTTGCAACAACGAATTCAGGACTGTACCATTTCAATCTTGCCAACGATATCTCAAAAACCGAGGAAGCTATCTGCGGCGGAGAGATAAGCGTTCTTGTCGATGCAGCTCCGAATCGCCATTTTTCAATCTTTGAACAGATTAAGACCTCCATGTCAAAAAGGGAACCCGGGGTACTGATCACAAAGGTGGACGCTTCAAAAGAAAATACTGTTTCAATCGAACGCTTCTGGGCAACTGAAGAGCTTATTCCTCACCCGGATCCTTATTTTTCGAAGCAGATAGAATCCGAAGTTAAAAAGCTTATAGCAGAAAAAAAATCCGGAAGCTTTGCTGAAGCGAGCATCGATAATAAGGATGAAGCCTCCTCAGTATTTTATTTTCTTCAGCCTTTCTTTCCTCCTGATCAGCTGGTTATTGCAGGTGCCGGACATATAGGAAGAGCACTTGCACATCTTGGAAATCTGCTTGATTTTGAGGTGACTGTAATCGATGACCGGTCCGAATTTGCCAATGCAAGGAATATACCGGATGCTGAACATATAATAGTAAAGGATATCGGAGCAGCTATGAGAGATATTTTTACTGGCGTGAATACCTATGTCGTTATTGTAACGAGAGGTCATAACGACGATGCAGCCGCTCTGAAACCATGCTTCGAAAAGAGTCTTGCCTATATCGGAATGATTGGCAGCAAAAATAAAATAGCGGCAATGAGGCAAAAATTTATAGATAGCGGCTGGGCGACAATTGAGCAGTGGAACGGCATCCATGCACCTGTCGGACTGCCGATAAAATCACAGACTGTGGAGGAAATTGCCGTAAGCATTGCAGCAGAGCTAGTGCTTGTAAGAAATAGTAAAAGATAAAAGATAAAAGGCAAAAGAATCTACCTTAGGCACCCCTCTTTACGAAGTAGAGAGGGTCCCGATAGCTATCGGGAGGGGGTGAGTTCATTAGGTATCAGAAGGGAAGGGAGTGAGTTCATGAAGTTAACAGAATGATATTTTTTATGGGAGCGATCTGGAGCATAATTCTGGCAGCCGGCGAATCCAAAAGGATGGGCTTTCCGAAAATGCTTCTGCCTGTAAACGGAAAATCCATGATTGAAAATGTTATTATGAATGTTGCAGAATCAGTTTCAGATGGTATATTAGTAGTATTGGGTGCCAGCCATGAAAAAATCGCGGATCTGGTAAGGAAGTATGATGTAAGGTATTGTTATAATGAAAATTACAAAGAAGGTATGTTCTCCTCCGTACAATGCGGATTCAGGAATCTTCAGTCGGGCATTGATGCTGTTATGGTGTTCCAGGGTGACCAGCCATTTATAGCTCCTTCTGTAATAAACAGTGTGATCGGTGCCTACAGGGATTCGGGAAAAGGGATAGTGATGCCGGTTTTCGGCGGTAAGCGAGGGCATCCGCTTTTGCTAGGCATGAAATACAGCGAAGTGGTTGAAACCATAGATCCTGGTGAAGGCTTGCGGTCAGTTGCCCGGCTTTATAAAGATGATGTCCTGGAGGTTGAAACGAATGATCCAGGTATTTTGAGAGATTTTGACACGTATGACGATTATATAAAGGAATTAAATCAAACATTATAGTTATGGAAGAAAAAATCAGTTTTCAGTTAAACGGGAAAAAAACGGATGTCCTGATCGATCCCACGGAGACACTTCTCTGGGTGCTCAGGAATCATTTCGGGCTCACAGGCACAAAGTATAGCTGTGGAATGGGCTTTTGCGGAGCATGCACTATCCTGCTGGATAATGAAGCTGTAAGATCCTGCACAATTCCTGTTGGTGATATAAAAGGAAAGGCCGTTATCACCATCGAAGGACTGGCATCAGATGGAGAACTGCATCCTGTACAGAAGGCTTTCGTGGAACACGATGCCATGCAATGCGGTTATTGTACCCCTGGCATGATTATGAATGCTGCCGGGCTGTTGCTGAAAAATCCTTCTCCTTCCAAAGATCAGATCAGGGAGGGTATGGAAGACAATCTATGCCGTTGCGGCGCCCACGTCCGCATAGTTGAAGCCATTGACACTGCTGCAAAAGAAATGAAAGGAGGGAAGTAATCATGAAAAAAGGAAAAGTTAAAAACCAGGTTTCTGACCAGCCTACTAACCGTCGTGGTATGCCAAGACGTGATTTCTTCAAGCTCCTTGGTGGCGGTTTGATAGTTTTCTTTCTTCCCAGGTGCGCAGGAGATGATAAAAAAGCTGGTGCTACTGAAGAGAGGAGCCTGCCAAAGGATTACAATGCCTTCGTTCACGTTGGTGAAGATGGAACCATAAACTGTTTTACGGGTAAAATCGAAATGGGACAGGGTGTCATAACATCTCTTGTGCAGGAGATGGCCGATGAGCTGAATGTTTCTATTGAAAAAGTCAAGCTGGTAATGGGAGATACTGATCTCTGTCCGTGGGATGGAGGTACATGGGGATCAATGACTACACGGCATTTTAGTCCCCAGATGAGGGTTGCCCTGGCCGAGGCAAAAGGCGTTCTGCTGGAACTTGCATCTGCAAAACTCAAAGTTCCCGTCAGCCAGCTTGCAGTTGAAGACGGAAAAGTTTTTGACACCAAAAATCCCTCAAGTTCAGTTACTTATGGGGAACTGACAAAAGGAAGGAAGCTGGAGAAATTTCTCGATACCAAACCATCAGTCGAAGACTATACTAAGTTCACATATGTCGGTAAGCCATATCACAGGCTTGATTCCAGGCTGAAGGTAACCGGCGAGGCAAAATATTCTGGTGACATGAAATTGCCGGGGATGGTATTTGCCCGTATACTGAGGCCTCCTTCACACAGTGCCAAGCTTGCCACAGTTGATACTTCTGAAGCTGAAAAGATTCCGGGTATCAAGGTTGTTCGCGACGGAGACCTGGTAGCAGTGCTCCATGAAAAACGGGACAGGGCTGATGAAGCTGTAGTAAAGATCAAGGCAGACTATTCATTCAACGAATTGCCTGTGAATTACAAGACTGTATTTGATTACATGCTTAAGGCAGATTCATACGCAAACACTGAAACTTCAGCAGGAGATATCGAAGCCGGTAAAAAGATGTCAGAAAAGACTTTTGATACCGTTATTCACGATCCTTATCTGGCTCATGCTCCGATTGAAACTCATTCAGCCCTTGCCAATCTTGAGAATGGCAAGATGACTGTATGGGCTTCAACCCAGACTCCTTTTCCGCTACAGGAGGAGATCGCCGGTGCCCTGAAATTTCCCCTGGAGAAAGTCCGTGTTATTGTTCCGTTTGTGGGCGGAGGTTTCGGTGGAAAGAGTTCCAACCACCAGGCCGTTGAGGCTGCAAGGCTGGCAAAGCTTAGCGGGAAGCCTGTAATGGTGGTCTTTACCCGTGAAGAGGAGTTTTTTTACGATAACTTTCACCCGGCAGGCGTCATAACAGTAAAATCAGGTATTGACAAGTCCGGCCTCATCAAATTCTGGGATTACAATGCATATTTTTGCGGGACAAGGGGAAGCGAGATCATTTACGACGTTCCCAACCTGAAGATCACCGATCATGGCGACAAGGAGAACTCTGTCTCAGTCCATCCGTTTGAGACGGGTCCATGGCGTGCTCCTAACAATAACACAAACACGTTTGCCAGGGAGACACAGATAGATATTATGGCAGCTGCAGCCGGAATCGATCCTCTTGAATTCCGTTTTAAGAACCTCAAGGACGAAAAGATGATTGCCGTTCTTAAGTCCTGTGCCGATTTGTTCGGATACAAGCCAGGTAAAGGAAAGGGCGGAAGAGGTATCGGAATTGCCCTGGGAACTGATGTTGGAGCGCTTGTTGCCCAGATGGCCGAGATAGAAGTCGATCAGAAGACAGGCAAGGTCAAAGTACTGAGAGTCTCATGTGTTCAGGATATGGGACTGTGCGTCAATCCTCTGGGTGCCACCCTGCAGATGGAAGGCTGTATTACAATGGGACTTGGATATACCCTTACTGAAGAGGTGAATTATGAAGGAGGAAATATAATATCAAGGAATTTTGATTCCTATGAGATTCCACACTTTTCGTGGCTGCCCAAAATTGAAACACTCATACTCGACAGGAAGAATGAAGCCCCACAGGGTGGAGGCGAGCCTGCGATTATTACAGTGGGTGCCGTTGTGGGCAACGCAATATTCAATGCCACCGGGGCAAGGCTTTACCGAATGCCTTTCACTCCGGAAAGAGTGCTGGAGGCTTTGAAAAAAGTATAAATCATGCATCAGGCATCTTACCTGTTGAATGCTGGCGCCGTCCCGATAGCAATCGGGATGTAATCGGTGCCCAAATTTAGCACGGATTACAAATCCGCGCTAGCGTCGAAAGCTCAAGGTATGAAGATTAAATCTCTGTGAAACTCTGTGCCTTCTCTGTGATCTCTGTGATTTTACCCCCCTGCCCCCCTGAAGGGGGGTAAATAAGCCCCCTTTAGGGGGTTTGGGGGTGATGACTCACTTAGAAGGCACAGAGTTGCAAAGCGGAACTAAAACAGATATTTCTTAAGTAGTTCAATCCCTTTTTTGATCTCCTCCCTGCCGGATGATTCAATACCATACCAGCCGCGGTATCCCGAATCTTTGGCCAGCTTTATCATTTTAGCCGTCTGTTCTTCTGTCGGCTGATTGCGGTATGACATTCCTCCTGCAAAGGGAAGCATTTTCTGAAGGTATCCGTAATTGTCAAAATTGTCAGAAGGCCGTCGCCAGTCGGGGTAGCTTCCGAAATAGAGGTTATCCACCTCTTTCATGAGAGATACCATCCAATCAGCATCATTAGACACTCCTCCGTGATTCTCTATCAGGACTTTTATCTTCGCAGGAACAGCATACTCCATCATCATCTGGTATGTCTCGGTGGCCCATTTAAGGGATTCATCCTTCGATACATTCTCCGGACCCCTGCAGTTTGTTCGAATGGCATGGCATCCCAGATAATGGGCTGTATCGATCCATTTGCGATGATTGATTTCGAACTGACGTCTCTCTTCCTTGGTGGCAGCGCAGCCGTCACCTTCGTCGTCAACCATTATGAGCACCATAGTCACTCCGTTGTCAGCAGCGTTTTTCTTCAGCTGCATGAGATACCCCTCAGTTGTGACTTCAAACAGGGTATTCACGAATTCGATACCGTTCAATCCGAAATCCTTCCTGGCAATTTTTGCAAAATCAAGGGTTTTCCATTTGCCCGATT
>Ga0208980_10002198_pt1 | contig 11821 bp, 12 predicted proteins | sample WetSurMetagenome_3_FD_187993 | JGI IMG/M metagenome (GOLD analysis project Ga0208980, IMG submission 187993) | Wetland microbial communities from Twitchell Island in the Sacramento Delta, sample from surface sediment Aug2011 Site A1 Bulk (version 2) | ecosystem: Environmental > Aquatic > Marine...
ATTCCAGTAGTCGAGCACCAGCGAGATGTCCATGAACCAGCTCTGGCTCTTCTTCTTGCGCGACTTCACGCGCTCGACCGCGCGCTCGGAGAAGGTGACCGGCGACAGGCCCGGCGTGCAGGACAGGCATTTCTGGCTGCCCGAGTACACCGCGTCGAGGCCCCAGGCATCGACCGAGAGCGGCGAACCGCCGAGCGACGTCACCGCATCGACGATGGTCAGCGCGCCGCGCTGGCGCGCAAGGCCGGCCAGCGCGCGGGCGTCGGACTGGGCGCCGGTCGAGGTTTCGGCGTGGACAAAGGCGACGACCTTGGCATCGGAATGCGCGCGCAGCGCGTCCTCGAGCTTGTTGGGGTCAACCGGCTCGCCCCACGCGTCCTCGACCACGACGGGAAATCCGCCGCAGCGCTCGACGTTCTCGATCATGCGGCCGCCGAACACGCCGTTGCGGCAGACGATCACCTTGTCGCCGGGTTCGACAAGGTTGACGAAGCAGGTTTCCATGCCGACCGAGCCGGGACCGGACACCGGGAAGGTCAGCGAGTTCCTGGTCTGGAAGGCGTAGCGCAGCAGATCCTTCAGCTCCTCCATCATGCCGACGAAGGCCGGGTCGAGATGGCCGATCACCGGCTGGCCCAGGGCGTTCTGCACGCGCGGGTGCATGTCGGAGGGCCCGGGGCCCATGAGGATGCGCTGCGGCGGATGGAAGGAGCGGATCTTGGCGGGAGAAGTCATGGGCGCGCGAAGTCTGTCAGGTTAGCCGTGCAAGGCCTTGAATTCTAGCGGAATAATCGACCCATCGGCCAGATCCTCCGGGTCGAAGGCCTTGTCACCATCGGGGTCGGGGTACCCGCTCGGCTTGAGACCGGCAAAATCGAACAGGCGTGGGTCCATCAGGTGCGAGGGCACGACGTTGGCCAGGCTGCGAAACATGGTCTCGATGCGGCCGGGAAAGCGCTTCTCCCACTCGACCAGCATCTGCTTCACCTGCTGCCGCTGCAGGTTGGGCTGCGAGCCGCAGAGGTTGCAGGGAATGATCGGAAACTCGCGCACCTTGGCCCAGGCCTCGAGGTCCTTCTCGCGGCAGTAGGCCAGCGGGCGGATCACGATGTTGCGGCCGTCGTCGGAGACCAGCTTCGGCGGCATGGTCTTGAGCTTGGCCGCAAAGAACATGTTGAGAAAGAGCGTGGCGAGGATGTCGTCGCGGTGGTGGCCGAGCGCGATCTTGGTCGCGCCGAGTTCGCCGGCGACGCGATAGAGCACGCCGCGACGCAGCCGCGAACAAAGCGAACAGGTGGTCTTGCCCTCGGGGATCACCCGCTTGACGATGGAATAGGTGTCCTCGTTCTCTATGTGATACGGGATGCCGAGGCCCTCGAGATAGTTCGGCAGCACCTCTTCCGGAAAGCCCGGCTGCTTCTGGTCGAGATTGACTGCGATCACGTCGAAATGGATCGGCGCCTTCTCCTTCAAGTGGAGCAGGATGTCGAGCAGGCCGAAGGAATCCTTGCCGCCCGAAAGACAGACCATGACCTTGTCGCCGTCCTCGACCATGTTGAAGTCGGCGATGGCCTGGCCGACCTCGCGGCGCAGGCGCTTGGCCAGCTTGTTGGCCTCGAAGGCGGCCTTCTCGTGTTGCCTGGCGGTGGTCATAGATGGGCTGTGCGGCCGCCGTCGACGTTGATGACCTGGCCCGTGATGTAGGGCGCATCGAAGACGAGGAATCTGACGGTGCGGGCGATATCGGCCGGAGAACCGACGCGCTTCAGCAGCGTATGCTCGACGATGGCGGCGCGCTCCGCGGGCGGGAAGCTGATGTCGCCACCCTCACCCTCCGGCCACTCGATCGGGCCCGGCGCCACGGCATTGACGCGCACCTGCGGCGCCAGCTCGATCGCCAGCGAACGCGTCAGGTTGAGCAGGCCGCCCTTGGCCGCGCAATAGACCGGAAAGCCCTTGAGCGGGCGCTCGGCATGGACGTCGGTGATGTTCACGATGCAGCCGCCGGCGGCAGTGAGATGGGGCGCGGCCGCCTGCGCCAGGAACAGCGGCGCCTTGAGGTTGGAACCCATCAGGTCGTCCCAGGCCGCCGTGTCGATGGCGCCGACTTTCGTCGGGAAGAAGGACGAAGCGTTGTTGACCAAGCCGTCGAGCCGACCGAAGCGCGCCACCACCGCCGCGACCAGCGGCGGCAGCGCGGCGACGTCAAGCAGATCGGCACGGAACGCCGCGGCGGAGTCGGCACGGACGGCATTGAGTTCCGCTGCCAGCGCCTCGGCCTCGCTCGCCGAACTGCGGTAGTGGATGGCGACGCGACTGCCGGCGGCATGCAGGGTGCGCGCGATCTCGGCGCCGACGCGGCGGCCGGCGCCGGTGATGAGGATGACGGGGGCGTTCATGCGAGAAGTATACCGATGGCCCGCGCCGCCGCCGCAAAACCGAAGGTCGCGGTGACGCAGACCGAGGAGCCGTAGCCGGCGCAGTTCAGCCCGTGCAGGCCGGCGACGTGGTCATCGATGTCGCAGGCTTCCGGACTCGCGGGGCGACGGATGGCCTCGTCGGAATAGACGCAGGGCACACCGAATTTCTTCTTCGGATCGCGCGGAAAGCCGTACTCCTTGCGCAGCCGCGCCCGCAGCTTCGACGCCAGCGCATCCTGCGTCGTGCGGGACAGGTCGTCGACCTTGAGCCGCGCCGGATCGTTCCGCCCGCCAGCGCCGCCGGTGGTGACGACCGCGATCGTCGCTAGCCGGCAATGCGCGATCAGCGCGGCCTTGGCACGGACCTGGTCGATGGCGTCGATCACCGCATCGCAGGCGGGGATGAGCTCGGCCACGTTCTGCTCGGTGACGAAGTCCTCGATGATTTTGACCACGCAGACCGGGTTGATCGCCGCGATGCGCGCCTGCATCGCCAGCACCTTGGCCTGGCCCAGCGTTTCGGTCAGCGCCTGGATCTGGCGATTGACATTGGACTCGGCGACGTGATCGAGGTCGATCAGCGTCAGCCGCCCGACACCCGAGCGCGCCAGCGCCTCGGCCGCCCACGAGCCGACGCCGCCGATGCCGACGACGCAGACATGCGCAGCCGCCAGTCGCGCCAGCGCGCCTTGGCCGTGGAGGCGGTCGATGCCGGAAAAGCGGCGCTGCAGGTCGGGAATATTCATGCCGGCGGCAACCAGTCGAGATCGTCGGCGAAACCGCGCCGCTGCACGCGCGGATTGAGCGGCTCCGCCGCCGCGCCCTGATCGACGATCCAGCCCTGCGTCGCGCCGATGTCGCCCAGCGCGTCGGACACGTGGCGGGCCTGGCGCAGGCTGCCGACGCCGGCCTTGACCTCGATGGCTGCGATGGCGTCGCCGCGCTCGAACAGCAGATCGACTTCAGCGCCGGCGGAGGTGCGCCAAAAGAACGGCTGGGAGAACGGCCGGGCCAGGCGTTCGCGGCGCAGCAGGTCTTCGATCACGAAGGTTTCCCAACTAGCGCCGCGCACCGGATGCGCATCGAGCTCTTCCGCCGTGGCGATGTTGAGCAGATGATGCACTAGGCCGGTGTCGCGCAGGTAGGCCTTGGGCGACTTGGTCAGGCGCTTGCCGACACTGCGGAAAAACGGCGGCAGGCGCCGCAACAGGAAAGTCTGCTCGAACACATCGAGCGCGCGTGCGACGCGGGCGTGGCCGACGCCGAGCGCGCCGGCGAGGGCGGAAACATTGAGCAGTCCGCCCTGCTGGTGGGCGAGCATGGTGAGGAGGCGCCGCGTGAACACCGGGTCGGCGTCGATGCCCAACTGCGGCAGGTCGCGCTCGACGTAGGTGCGCAGATACGCCTCGTGCCATTCGCGAAAGTCGCCGCGCGCGGCATCGGGAAAGCCGCCCGCCAGCCACAGCCGCTGCCACGGCAAGGGCTCGGGGCCGCCGGCAACTTCCGTCGCCGTCAGCGGTTCGAGTTCGAGAATGCCGACCCGGCCGGCCAGCGACTCGGCAACGCCGCGTACCAGCGCGGGCTGGGCCGAGCCGAGCAGGATGTAACGCCCCCTGGCATCGCGAGCGCCATCGATGATGCCGCGCAACGCCTCGAACAATCCCGGAACAGCCTGGGCCTCGTCCAGCACCACGCCCTGCCCCCCCGCCGTCCGCGCGCCGACGTGGAACGCGGGATCTTCGGCGAACAACTCGCGCAAGCGCGGCGTTTCCAAGTCGAGATAAGCGTGGTCGGGGAAAGCCGCGCGGGCGAGCGTCGTCTTGCCCACCTGGCGGGCGCCAAGAATGAGCACGGCAGGAAACTGGGCGGCCAGCGCCCTCAGGCGGTCAGTGGCGAGGCGGCGATACATGGAGTGAGCAAGGGTTCAATATAGATTTGTATTTTCTATTATGTTATTAAATATTGCAAGGATATTTAACGATGATCATGGGGCGCCGGGGCAAGTGCCTCCGTCGATCTTCCGCCTTGGCTACGCCGGCGGCATTTCTCCGGTTACAGTTCGAACAGCAGTATTTCAACCGACTCCGGAGTGTTAGGAAACCCGGGGTAATTCAGTGCGTCTGATCACTGAAACTCTACTTCAGCTTCAACGTTCGCGAATGTCTGTCAAGTGCGGGACGACCCAATTCTCCGGTACAGTTCGAATAGCTTATTTTTCAACTGGCTCGGGTGTGTCCAGGAAACCCGCGGTGATTCAGGGAGCTAAGCCATGACGACCGTGACACGCATTGTCTGCTTCGCAAACTCTAGGAAGCTCAATGGTCGCTGCATTGCTGGTGTTGCCCTGTCGCACGAAGGTGAACCGGCAGGTTGGATTCGGCCGATCAGTGCTCGCGAGCACGAAGAAGTCTCGGAATACGAACGACAGTATCAGAATGGCAGCGATCCGCGCGTGTTGGATATCATGGACGTACCTCTTCTCGAGCCTCGACCGAAGGGTTATCAGCAGGAAAACTGGCTGCTTGATCCGGACCAGTATTGGAGAAAAATAGGCCACGTGACCTGGGGAGTGTTGAACCGCTATGAGACGAAAGCAACAACGCTCTGGGTGAATGGTCATCACACATATAGTGGGATGAACGACTCGATCCCCCTAGGATTCGTGGGTGGCATCAAGACGTCGTTGTGCTTGGTACGTGTGCCCTCGGTGGCACTGCATGTGTTCGCTCCGGGCGAGGCATTCGGAAATGCGAAGCGGCGAGTGCAGGGACGCTTTCGTCTGAACGGATCCGAATATCACCTTTGGGTGACTGATCCATCGTTTGAGCGCACCTATCTGGCAATGCCTGATGGCAGGTACGAAGTCGGAGAGGCCTTTTTGACGATAAGTCTGGGGGAGCCCTATAACGGGTCATGCTACAAATTGATCGCTGCCATCATTCCCAGAACATGAGGATCCGGGAAATGGACCCAACGACGAATCCAATCTTCACCATTGGCCATTCGAACCACTCGCTGGATGCATTTGTCGCGTTACTCGAGCAGCACGGAATTTCCGCATTGGCTGATGTCCGGTCGGCGCCATATAGCCGGTTCAATCCGCAATTCAACAAGCCGGCGTTGGAGCGCGCCTTGAAGAAACACAACATTCGCTATGTCTTCCTCGGCCGGGAGTTGGGGGCCCGCTCCGAGGATCGGTCTTGCTACGAAAACGGACGTGTCCGTTATCCATTGCTTGCACGAACCGAACTCTTTCGCCAGGGCATAGAGCGAGTGATCCGTGGCTCCAAGGATTTCCGCATTGCGCTTGTCTGCGCAGAGAAGGAGCCCCTTGACTGTCATCGAACGCTACTGGTGGCGCGCGCTCTCGACGATCTGGGTCTGGAGATCCAGCACATACATGCCGACGGCCATCTAGAAGCGCATCGAGATGCTATGTTGAGGCTACTTGATCTGGTGGACATACCGAGGGAAGACCTCTTTCGTTCGCTGCAGGTGCTTCTATCGGAGGCCCTTGCAAAGCAAGAAATGAAAGTTGCGTATATCGACGAACAGATGACTGCCGAAACCTCGGCGGCTTGACTATCCACGGATACTAAATGAAGCTCTACACGATTGGTTTCACCAAAAAGACAGCACAGGGATTTTTCGAGGCGCTCATAAAATCTGGCGCTAAACGGGTGGTGGATGTGCGTCTGAATAATATTTCCCAGCTGGCCGGGTTTGCCAAGCGCAATGACCTAGCGTACTTTCTGAATAAGATCTGCGGCTTGCAATATGTTCATCTTCCCATGCTCGCGCCAACCAAGGACATGCTCGACGAGTACAAGAAAAATGGGGGCGATTGGGAGACCTATGAGAAACGCTTTCTCGATCTTATGGAGAAGCGTCGCATCGAGGAGAACATCCCGAAAGAGGTAATCGAGGATGGTTGCCTGTTATGTAGCGAAGAGAAGCCGCACTATTGTCACCGGCGGCTTGTTGCAGAGTATTTGAAGCGGCGCTGGAGCGATGTCGACATAGAGCACCTTGGATAGCAACCACGTTTTCATCCGTTCCAATAGGATGGTGAGGAGAATGTCCGTGCCAAGTACCGAAATCATCTGTCGAGCGGATGACCTGGCCAACTGTCCTGCTCCAGAGCCAAGGGTGCTATTCCTTCCAACGCAGCCTCTTGAACATTGGATCATCCCAAATGGCCGCCGTTAGAAATGGAATGGAGTCGTCGTCGTCCGGATAGAAGACGGCTGACGTCTTACCGCCAGCCTTATTCTGCCGGGACGCTTGGCCGCTTCCGCCACCGCCAGCATCTTCGCTGGCGTGACTACTGCGATTGGCACCTCCCAGCATTTGCATACGGTCACCCCGCACCTCGGTTGAATATCGATCCTGCCCGTCTTTGTCCTTCCACTTGCTGGTGCGGACCGAGCCTTCGACATAGATCTGGCTGCCCCTCTTCAGGTATTGGCCACAGACTTCCGCCTGCCGTCCGAAAAAGGAAACGCGGTGCCACTCTGTGGCTTCCTGTTTGTTGCCGTCCTTATCCTTCCAGACGTCCGTGGTGGCGAGCCGAAGATTTGCAACGGACTCGCCTCCCGGCAACTGTCGCATCTCCGGATCCGCGCCCAGGTTTCCGATCAGAATTACCTTGTTGACCGATGGCATTTCGCAAGCTCCTCATTTGTGTTCATGGCGTTCCTACTTCTCAAGATTGTTGGCAGAACTGTTCGAAACGCACGCTGCACGAATGATCCGAACAACCAGAAGGACAAGCAAAAACCCGGGAAGAATCGCAAAGATTGGGCAGCCGACGAGCCAATAGACGGCTGCGCCGCGCCATGTACCGGTCCTGTGCGGCGCTGGCCTGAAATGAGGACTCCGATCTGCATCCAGGGAAGTCATGCTGAACAAACGTCAAAGAGCCCGGCCTGCCGCAGGACTTTGGTTCGGGGCTTGACGGCCGCTGAAGCATTTCCTGCGGAAGATATCGCCTTTGCTACGCCCGCCTCCAGCAGTTGGTTGACTCCCGCAGTCAATGCGTCCAGCCCCAGCTTCTTCGGCAGGACTTCATCGAGAGATCGGGAAAGCGCCTTGATGGCGACAAGCATTCCCCGATCCTTCAGCGACAAGCGGGCGAGAGTCTGCCGCCATTCCCAGAACTGCTTGAGTTCCGCATGGCTCGCGGACAGCGAGCGAACCAGTGCCTTTGCTGCTGCCTTTGACAATGGATCTGGATCCTCGTTGTGGCACGCACGATGCTGGCGGATCGCGACCGTCCAGCCACCATCGATCCGTCGCACGAACGTCGTTGCCAGGGTGCTGCAGCGAGTGCCGTCTCTCTTTCGGACCGACCAGACCTGCATGCTGCCCATACGGCAACTGCACGCGTAGCTGCCGACACAATGATCCATCGCGGCGCCTTCATCGATCAGTTCCGCTGCTGAAAGCAGAGAAACGATCACGCGATCTTCGGCCATGAACCGATCCATGGGAGCGACCCAGGTCATCCCTCTGATCATGTCGTGCTCTTCGTCGTTGTCCGACTGCTGCCGGCGAAAGGCGTCCTGCCAGCGCCGCACGATGTCCAGCAAGCGGGTAAATTGCATGTGGCCCAGGGCACCGACCATCACCTGCTCGACGGCATCCGCAGCCGCGCGATGGCGGGCCAGCCATTCCGAATCCCACGACTTGTCGCCACTCACGCGATAGCCAAGAACCTGGCGCAGGGCGCTGCGCAAGTCCGTCAGGCCTGCGGACAGCGTGGCGTCGCCGCCCAGGTCGGGCATCTCCAGCACGAACCGTGTCCGGGCGGCAGCGGCAAGCCAGAGCCGATTCTGCGGCCGGGCAATGGAGTTGCCGGTGATGCGCTCTATCAGAGTAACCGTCTCACCCATCCGGCCCCACTCCTCATCAGATTGTGGGCGGTATTCGGGGACGATTCCGTTCAAGGCCCAAGCCAGGCGACGCACGTCGCCGCGCCATGCCTTGGCGAGAATCTCACCCGGGCAACCCGACAGGGCCTTGATTACCGACGAGGCGACCTCGAACAACCCGGCCATAGCTTCTACCAAAGGCTCACCGTCGTCGATGGCCTTGTGCACACGGGCCGGGAGCGCACCGAGGCATTCGTTCCACAGTACATGCCGCGTAAGCCACGGGTAAAGCCGGGCTGCCTGCATCCGATTGCGGCGCAGGACGGGCGTGCTTCCCGCGAGGTAGTTGTAAAACATCGGGTGCAGCTCAGCCCCCGGTTCCAGTCGAGCAACGATTTCCCGGTCCAGACCCTCCAGGAATGCATCGAGGCGTCGACGAAGATTGGTCAGTGTTTCGTCGAGGAGTCGCTGGCGAAGGGACGATAGGCCATCCGTCCCGAGCGACTGTGTAGCGGATGCAAGGCAACCGTTAACTACGGCAGCAACATTCCAAGTGGCGACATCCGCGAATGGCTTATTTACGACTTCGACGGCAATGCCATGGCGCTCGTGGATAAGATCAGTGGCATGGGTCAATGGGTAGGCATTTCCGACGGCTTCAGCCAGCGTCGGTGCGATGGCGGCAAGTTGCGCGACGTCGGGAATGTCGCGCTGGGAGATGATCACGGAAACGACAAGACCGTTTTCGAGCTCGAGCAGCGCACGGAATGGGGTCAGGCGTCGCGAGCGCGATGCCAACAGGTGCGGGGAGTCGGGAAAGAGTAGGAACTGCCGAAGCATCTTCTCGCTAGAACAACCGTTGATTGATGCTGGTTTACCAAGACACTCGTGGTGAACAGGGCTCGTGGCTAAGGTCCATTAGCGCTTTGAAATCCAATAAATGAACAACGCCAGAAGAAAAAGGCCGGACAATTCGGAAGGTGGCCCATCGTATTCCGGCCAGCCACGCGCCATGCCTTCGCTGGAACCCAGGAAAACAAACATGAGCACGGCAAGTTTCCACATGTGTGGGGATGGCGACTGAATGGCGAACGGGCAATCTTCGACGCATAATTGCCGCCGTGCAAGGAAATCCGTAGGGGAAAAATAAAAATGTCGCGCAGCACCATGGCAGGATCGTTGTCAGGCTCCGATGTGCAGCTGATCGTGCTGATTCCGCAGCGCGACTACAGCGACTTGAACGAACAGGACAGCCAGCTGAGGGTCTGGCTCCCCGACCCAGCCAAACGTGCCCTGGAAATGGTGTGTGAAGTTCACAAGACATCCATGACGGGGTATCTGACCGAGTACTTCGCCGGCTACCTCTTTGGGCGTTACGAAGTGTTGCGCATGCAAGCGAACAGCGAAGGACTATACGAACCGCCACCGATGCGACGCAGTTGTGCAATGTCGCCCGGCGCTCCGCCGCCAGAGCCCGATCTCGGCAAGAACATTTTTCCACTGAAGATCTGGTTACCGGAAAAAATCAAGAACGGTCTTCAACTGTTGGCGGATAAAGCAGGAATCACTCTTGGAGAACTTTCTCGGGCACTGATTTGCGCACATTTGTTCGGTCGTGAATATGGGCCGAGCCGATTGATGGAAGAGACATCATTGAATGCGTCTGCTGCGAAAAGCTGGGAAAACGAGCATTGAGCTCGCGTCGAAATTTGAAGGGACTGACGGATGAGTGCCGAATGACCGTGCAGCCCCTTAGATTCGACCAGTCCATGGAAACCACCCTGCCCCAACCCTCCGCCGACGCCCAGGCCACGAGCCGCGCGCTTTGCGCGCGCATCGTCGCCCGAATCGAGGCGGCCGGCGGCTGGATTCCCTTCGTCGAATTCATGGACATGGCCCTGCACCTGCCGGGGCTGGGCTACTACGCCGGCGGCTCGCACAAGTTCGGCGAGCAAGGCGACTTCGTCACCGCGCCGGAACTGACGCCGCTGTTCGGGCAGGCATTGGCCACCCAGATTGCACAGGTCACCGCCGCGTCAGCGCCAATCGTGCTCGAGGTCGGTGCCGGCAGCGGCCGCCTGGCGGCCGACCTGCTGCCCGCGCTAGCAGCGCTGGGCGCCCTGCCCGACCGTTACCAGATCCTCGAAGTCTCGGGCGAACTGCGCGCGCGACAGCGCGAGACGATCCGCCAGGCTATTCCGGCGCTCGCCGATCGCATCGAGTGGCTCGAGGCCCTGCCCGAAAAATTCGCCGGCTGCATCGTCGCCAACGAACTGCTCGACGCCATTCCCACCCATGCCGTGGCCTGGCGCGACGAAGGTGCGATGGAGCGCGGCGTCACCTTCGACGGCGAGCGTTTCGCCTGGGCCGAGAGGCCGGCGCAGGGCGCATTGCGCGAAACGATGGAACGGCTGGCCGCCGAGGCCGCGATCGAAGCGCCCTACGTCGGCGAGATCGGACTCGCGGCTTCGGCCTGGGTGACGGCTTGGGGCCAACGCCTGGAACGCGGTGCTTTGCTGCTGCTCGACTACGGCCTGTCGCGCCGCGAGCTCTACCACCCCGGCCGCAACGGCGGCACCCTGCGCTGCCATTACCGCCACCGCTCGCACGACGACCCGTTCTGGTGGCCGGGGTTGTCGGACATCACCAGCCACATCGACTTCACCGCCGTGGCCGAGGCCGGCTACGAGGCCGGGCTCGACGTGCTCGGCTACACCAGCCAGGCGAGCTTCCTGATCAACTGCGGCATCGGCGAATTGCTGGCGGCGCGGCAGCAGGCCGGCGATCCGGCCATGGTCAAGGCGGCGGGTGCCGTGAGCGTGCTGCTTTCGCCCGGCGAGATGGGCGAACTTTTCAAGGTGATTGCGCTGGGGAAGGGTATGACGGAGCCGCTGCGCGGCTTCGCGCGCGGGGACAGGACCCACGCGCTGTAAGTCCGGGCAGAGCTTACTGCTGGCTGCGGTAGATCTGCTGAAGGAAGGCCTCGGCCTCGTCTTCAGCGACCGCCGGATCGCTGTGATGAACTTCCTGCAGCCCGAGCTGCAGCGAGGGCAGCGGCGGCTGCCACTCGGCGTTCATCACTTCGTCCTCGAAGCCGTCGAATTCGTTCTCGATGATCTTTCCCGTGCTCATATCCATCACCATCAACATTTCCGGCTCCTTTCATGCGAAGGCCGTCGCATCGAGTATAACGAGCGACCTTACAAGAAGTTGAATGGGGGCGGCTACCAGACGTTCAAGTGTGTGATTTACGCCACGGCGCCGGGCCGCCCCAAGCCGTGGCCAGTCAGGACTTGGAGCGGGCAGAGCCCGCGAACCCTCGTCACCCCCGCCCGGGCGGGGGCCGGGGGGTGGGGGCATGCTGGTGCCACGGCGCCACTTTGAGCAGCAGGACCATCCCCGGCACGGCCAGGACGGCGCAGAGCAGGAAGAAGCCGAACCAGCCCATCTGCTCGACCAGCCAGCCGGCCGAGGCATTGATCACCGTGCGCGGCACGGCGGCGAGGCTGGGGAACAGCGCGAACTGCG
>Ga0208980_10002199_pt1 | contig 11821 bp, 5 predicted proteins | sample WetSurMetagenome_3_FD_187993 | JGI IMG/M metagenome (GOLD analysis project Ga0208980, IMG submission 187993) | Wetland microbial communities from Twitchell Island in the Sacramento Delta, sample from surface sediment Aug2011 Site A1 Bulk (version 2) | ecosystem: Environmental > Aquatic > Marine...
TCCCGCCATAATCCGCATCACCGGGAGATTTGCCGAGCTTGCCGCCGAAAAAGCATCCGGAGAGAAAGATCCTCTGCGGAAAAGAGAACTGGAGAGGATAGCGGAGTCTTGCAGCCACGTGCCGGCAAATCCACCCCGCAATTTCTTTGAGGCCATGCAGTCTTTCTGGTTTATCTGGCTGATGGTTGCCGGTGGAACCACGCCGGGAGGCCGCTTCGATCAATTCATGTATCCGTTCTATAAAAGAGACAGGGCGGAAGGCAACATCAGCGACGACCAGGTTTTGGAATTGCTGGAACTGTTGCGCATCAAGGTCATGCAGCTCAACTTTGTGGGCGGAGGCAAAGCGCAGCGTGAAAAGTGGGCGGGCATGGCTCGCTGGAACAACTGGGTGATCGGAGGTGTTACCCCTGATGGCGAAGATGCAACCAATGAGCTCTCTTATATGATTCTGGAAGCAGCGCGCGATTGCCAGACTCCCCATCACACGATCACCGTGCGGGTCCACCAGGGCACACCCGATGCCCTCATGCTGAAAGCCCTGGAACTGGTAAAGACCGGGATTGGGATGCCGGCGTTCATAGGGGATAAATCATATATCGCATACCTCAGAGGCCAGGGCGTTCCGCTGCAGGATGCACGGGATTATGGATTAGCCGGCTGTATCGACGTCAATCTTCCGGGCAAATCACGCATCAACGCCTTCGGCATGTTTATCGTCCCGCGTGTGCTCGAAATTGCCATGAACGGCGGCCTGGATCCTCGCAGCGGGAAACAGTTGGGGCCAAAGACTGGTGCGTTAGAGAGCTTTGAAACATTTGATGCCTTCATGAACGCGTTCAAGGAGCAGCTCTCCTATTTCATGGGGCTTACGGCAGAGGAACATAACATTTTATTACAGGCGCAAACGGAGCTTTTCCCCGATGCCGTTCATTCCGTCCTCATGGTAGATGCCCTGAAGGTCGGGAGAGATGCCCTCGACCGCCAGCTCCCTTTTGAAAACGGCTCCGCCCTGAATGCGGTGGGAATGATAAACGTCGCCGATTCCCTGGCAGCGATAAAGAAACTGGTCTTCGCGGAAAAGAAAGTAACGGCACAGGAGCTGAAGTCCGCCCTAGCGGCAAACTGGCAGGGAAACGGGTACTCCGAGATGCGCAAAATGTTCCAGGCAACCCCCAAATACGGCAACGGAGATGATTATGCCGACTCCATAGCTGCGGAGCTTTACAGGTTCTGGGCTGACACGGCCGTTACCTTCCCCAGTATCTGGGGAGGGAATGTCAAACCGACAGGTATATCGATTACGGCGCATGCGCCGGGAGGCGCTTTGACCGGAGCTACGCCCGATGGCAGATGCGCCGGCGAGACCCTGGCGGATGGCACAATGTCCCCCGCCCAGTCCAGGGACACGCAGGGTCCTACGGCCGTCATCAGGAGCGCACTGGCTATAAACCAGGCTCCTTATCAGGCCACCCTGCTTAATATGAAATTTCATCCTTCGGCTTTAAAAAGCACCGAGGACTTAAAGAAGCTGGCGCATCTGATCAAGGTCTATTTCAACGGGGGCGGCAAGCACATTCAATTCAACGTTGTTGATAGACAGACTCTGATCGATGCACAGGAACACCCGGAAATGCATCGTGACCTCATAATACGGGTAGCGGGCTATAGCGCCTACTTTGTGCGTCTCACCAAAGCGGTCCAGGACGAGATTATCCGGCGCACGGAAATCGAAAACCCCGAATAAGGAACAGAGACGGTGCTTCGCAGGCGGCTTCCTTCTCACGGAAATGGACAACCTGAAATGAATATATACTCGATAAGAAAATCAATAACTGTTCTGTTTTTTCTCGTCTTCTGCATGGTTACAGCGTCGCAAAGTGCGGAAGACCAAATCTCCCGGCCGGGTGTCTATTCAGGATATTCCGAAGCGGTTTACGACGGCGTGCAGCGGACTTCTCTCTATGTCCCAAGCTATGATGGGACAAAGATAGCAGTCGATGTATATCGGCCAACGCGCAGCGGACAATTGGCAAGCGCGCCTTTGCCCGTGATCTTCGATCAGGCGCGCTTCAATCATCGTGGCCGCGATGGGCAGGTTGACGACACGGTCAAATTCTATACTTCGCACGGATATGCATTTGTGGCGCAGGACCGGCGTGGCAACGGCGCCTCTTTTGGCGTTTCCAAAGGATTCATAACGCGCGATGACCGCCTCGACGGCAAAGCCGTGATTGACTGGGCGGGTGAACAGCCGTGGTCGAACGGAAAGGTAGGCGCTGTAGGTTGCTCCAACCAGGGCGCGCATCAGTATGCCGTTGCCGCGGCGCAACCCAAACACCTGGTCACGATCATTCCCGAATGTGCCAGCCCTCAGTTTTTTGGAGCGATGATCATCCAGAATGGCGTATCGAGTTTCATCGGCGGGGAGAAGCCATATGCTGGAGAATGCGGTCAGCCGGTGCAAATTGGGACGCCCGTGGATGAGGACCAGGGACCCGACTTTCCGCTCGCAAAGGCGGCGGCTGAGGAACACAAGTGCAACGCCAGCTTCCTCGGCCAGTATCAACGCAACATGCACCGGGATACGCTGAATGCTTACCTGAATTATCGCCCCGGCATAGAAGACACCCCGGCTCATCAGTTCAAAGAAATCGCTGCCTCGGGAATCAAGATCTACAACCAGGGTGGCTGGTTCGACGGTGGACCAACGGGTCAGTTGCAGGCATGGAAGATGTGGGGTGGAAGAGTGCTTATTGGGGGATGGCTCCACTGTGGTTCGGATTCTCCTCCCAACAGCGGGTATGCAAACGGCAGGTTCGATCACCGGGCGGAAAATCTGCGCTGGCTTGACTACACCTTGAAGGGATTACAAAACGGCATTGGGGAAGAGCCTCCTATCTATTATTACACCATGAACGCTCCTGCGGGTGACGAGTGGCGCTTTGCCGCCACCTGGCCGCTGCCGAATCAGCTTCTCACAACCTACTATTTTGATGGTTCTACCTCAGGCACGGTCAAGTCTTTGAACGACGGCACATTGACGAGCGCCAAACCCACCGCCGCCGGCGCCAAGGATACTTACACTCCCAACTATGAAGCGGGCCTTTTTGAGGGCAAGTATCAATCTCTCGCACACTATTGGAATGGTGACATGCGCCAGAGTGCGGATGAAAAAGGACTGACTTACACGCAAGCGCCCCTGGAGGCCGATATGGAAGTTACAGGTCATCCTATCGCACATCTTTGGGTCACAGCAAACATCAAGGATGCGGATTTCTTTGCCGTGATCGAGGATGTGTCGCCGGACGGGAAATCCACTTATGTCACCGATGGCAAGCTCCGCGCCTCCCAAAGAGCCCTCGCGACTCCCCCGTGGGGCGATCTCGGCACTCCCTGGCATCGGTCCTATGAAGCGGACGACAGACCGCTCTCTGCAAGCGAGCCATCTGAACTGGTCTTTGGCTTTTATCCAACATCCTATATATTCAAAAAGGGTCATCGGGTGCGGGTAACCATACTGAATTCAGCCGGCAGCGGATTCCAATCGCTCAAACTCACGGACGGTTCCAATCCGCCATCCATAAGCCTCTATCGGGATACAACCCACCCCTCATCAATAACGCTGCCCTTAATTCCGCCGGGCTCCTCATTCTATTCGGGGCAAACGAAAATCCGCACAGCCAAAATAAACTACGAAGGGCCAGCCTCGCTCTATGTTTCGGGCGAGAGCCTGTACCTGAAATATGGCGATGGTTGGCTGAAGTTTATGGCCAATGCCAAGACCAACACGGCCTACTCGACGCGCTATGCCGCAACCGCCGGTGCCGGGGCAGTGACGCTTTCATTGGGTGGGGGCAAGGAAGGCCGTAAGAGTGCCCGCCTGAGTGGAAAGAGCGTTTCGTTCGACAGCAGCGGACGCTGATGTCACAGGGGAGGAGAATGCTATGCAAAACTCATGGCGGATAATTCTGGCGGCGGGACTATTACTGATCTGGGGCTCGATCGATCTGGCATCGCAGGAAAAGATTTCGATGCCCGGCCGCTACAGTGGCTATTCGCAACTTCTCTATGATGCCTGGGTGCGCAGTTCCCAATACGTTAAAGCGCGCGATAGTACACGTCTTGCCGTGGACATATACCGCCCCGCCAGAGATGGCAAGGCTGTCGATACGCCCTATCCTGTGCTGCTTTCGATCACACAATACCGCCGGGCATCTCGGGGGACGGATGGCACGCTGCGTTATTCCGCTGGAACCATGCTGGATCTAGTCAAATATGGCTACGTGGTGGTGGTTGCGGATGCGCGCGGCAAGGGCGCCTCTTTCGGAGCCCGGCGCAGTCCATGGTCGGAGGAGGAGGCGCGCGATGCTTATGACGTGATTCAGTGGGCAGCCGGGCAGCCTTGGAGCACCGGCAAGGTCGGTATGTTCGGCGGCTCCTATCTTGCAGGTATTCAATATGAGGCGGCTCGCCTTGAGCCGCCCGCCCTGAAGGCTATTGTCCCTACTATAGTGCCTTTTGACAACTTTGACGTCTACTTCGGCATGATCCCGCCCAACGGGCCGTTTTACGATATCGGGAACGTGGAAAGCGACCTCCAGACTGAGCCTGTGGATGGCGATGAGGACAGGACGCTTCTCAAAGCTGCAGTCGAGGAGCATCGGAAAAACTCCTATCCCGGAGCGATGCCCTTCCGCGACAGCGTCTCCCCAAAGCTGGGTGTCAACTATTACCGGGAAATCAACCCTAGCGATCATCTGCCCGAGATAGAGCGTTCCGGTGTAGCGATTTATCACCTTGGTTACTGGGACAACTGGCTGCGCAAAGGGAGCATTTTGGGCTTCGCAAACTTGAAGAATCCGAGGAAGCTTACCCTTTTGGGTGCCGAGCGACGGGGTGCCCAGGCAGGCGGCAGCGGTCTGACATTCGACACCCAAATGGAGCATCTGCGCTGGTTCGATTACTGGCTGAAGGGAGTAGATAACGGCATTATGAAAGAACCGCCTGTTTTTTACTCCACGGTTAATGCACCGGTAAGCGGGAGGTTTGCCGCCAAATGGCCGCTCCCCAATGAAAGTCGCACGAATTACTATCTGGGTGAGGGCACGCTGGAATCGAACAAGCCTTCGGCTGATTCCGCTGAGGACGCCCGCATGGTGGAATATGAAGTGGACATTAAAACCCGGGCCGAAAAGGGATTCATTTACACGGGGCCAGTGCTTGCCGCCGGAATCGAGGTCACAGGCCACCCGACCGTTGAAATTTGGGCTTCATCCACAGCAGCAGACGGCGACTTTATAGTCTACCTCCAGGAGGTTGCTCCCAATGGAAGCATACAGGATGTGACTGACGGCAGGATCAGAGCCTCCAACCGCGCATTGCATCAGGCACCCTATAACAATCTTGGCCTTCCCTGGAGCCGCAGCTACGAGAGCGATGCGCTACCACTTAAGCCCGGTGAACCGGTCAAATTGCAATTTGAGATGCTCCCGACCTCCTGGTTGTTCCAGCCTGGCCATTGCATGCAGGTGCTTGTGATTAACTCCATCCCGGCCAGATCATCCGGCGTGGATATGCTCAACTCTACGCCCCGGGTTTCACCGGCGCCGACCGTAAAGATCCTGCGAGATGGGGAACACGCATCGTTCATCACCTTGCCAATTGCTACTGATTCTCAATTGGTTTCGTACGTTCCAAAGTGAGGGGGCACTACTCTGTAGCACATGTAACCAACGCAATCATGAAAGCAGAGAGGAAAATGCAATGAACGATGATTCGAAGGATGTATCTGCGGATTTCAACGAAGAGCGGCGGAAACTATTGAAGGAGGCATTGGCGCTCGGTGTCGGCGCCTTCCTGCCGGCCAATTTGGCGTGCACCACAGCGAAGCAATCTGCTCAGGAAATGCAGACGATTGGTGCATCTGCATCGAACCCCACATGGCCGGTACGGCCGCTTATGAAACCAAATCTGGAAAATTCTCTGGACTTTAAGTGTCTGTCCAAGCCGGTGCACGAGACCCTCATAATTGATGACATGGAGAAAGAAGGGAAGTGGACTGCATCGCCGGTCGTTCGGATGGAATACACAACAGATCGCGCAAAGGCAGGAACCCGATCGCTCCGCTTCCGGGTAAATCAACGCAACGAAGAGTATATAAAAAAGAGTCGGCAGAAAAACGGCTCCTTCACTGGTAACGCCGTTAATTTCGCTACGGAACCAGATGCTGCGCTGATGTATCTGGAGCTTGATCCGCCTCAGGATTGGAGCCGCTTCAACCGGATTTCCATGTGGTGCTATCTGCACCCGACGGAAAACCCGATCACCTGCATCTCCCTGCAGTTTCTCTGTAAAGGTGCTGCCAAAGGACCGATGGACCCCATGCCCCTTCATTACATAGGGGACTTGAAGCCCGGGCAGTGGAACCATCTGACATGGGAGATCTCCGAGTATCAGCGTGACAGGGTCAGCAAGTTTTATCTTTTCCAGCCTTTATCGGGTGTTCCCCGAAAAGGGATCGATCCTACACTCATCTATGACTTTGACCAACTCCAGCTTGATCGAGTGGATGTCGAGCCTGTTGAGGGCTGGACAGTGTCTCCGGGCAAGGTTTCTTTCAGCCACATAGGATATCAGCCTGCGGCTACCAAGCTGGCCTTCTCGGGCGACATGGCAGCCAAGGATTTCCAGTTGCTGGATGCTGTGAGCGGCGCGGTTGTTGCAACGTTGCCCGTCAAGACGGTGGAGAATAAACGCGGCCGTTTCCAGGTACTTGATTTCAGCGCCTTCACAAAGACTGGGCGATACCGACTCCGCTGCGGAAGTTCCCTGGGCGAGGAGTTTCCAATCGACGAGAACGCCTGGCGGAGTTTAATAGACAAAACCCTGAATACCTTCTATGGCTTTCGCTGCGGATTTGAGGTCCCCGGTGTGCACGACGCCTGTCATCTTGACCTTATCATATCCTACAATGGTGAGAAGAGGGCGCTTGGCGGGGGTTGGCACGACGCAGGCAATATGATGCAATCGTCGCAAGTAACGCACCTGACAATTTTCTCTCTGCTGCAGCTTTACGATCAGCTTCAACAACGAAGGATCGAGCCCGAACTCGCCGGACGGGTTCTGGAGGAGGCGCGCTGGGGGCTGGAATGGTCGATGAAGATGCGGTTTGGCAAGGGACTCAGGTGTACAGGAACAAGCTGTACCTATTACACCGATAGTGAGATTGGCACTATTGACGACATTGTGCAGGAGAATGTGGCGAACGAACCATCCCAGAACATTGTTCCAACACTTGTAGCTGTTTACGCAGCGCGGCTCCTGAAACCGACTGATCCGGAATACAGTGCCCGGCTTCTCGGGGTAGCGGAAGAGGATTATGAGATTCTTATTGAGGCATATCCTGAACCTCCCGCGGATTCATCCGTCAACTACCGCAGCTCCTGGAGAGAGCAAATCGGGTATCTGACACATACGGCGGTAGAACTCTATCGCGCGACTGGCCGGAAACGCTACGCGGATGATGCAGCGCGCCTCGGGCGCTGGCTGATGCAGGTCCAGGAACAGCGCTTTGTCGACGGCATACCCATCACCGGTTATTTCTACGAGGATGTCAAGCGCACGCGGATCATCCACGAGCTTTATAGCGGGTTCGGAGAGTGCGTTCCCTATGCTTTCAAGGCGCTCTGTGAGGCTCTGCCGGATCATCCGGACTGGATAGAGTGGTATGCAGGGCTACTGATGTATTCTGAGTTTTTCTGCCGGCAAGGTATTGCCGCTTCAAGTCCATACGATTTGATTCCAAACGGCGTATGGAGACGCGGCGACGTCGCCGGGACGGTGCATGCTGATCAATTCCAGATGAGATTTGGTCAGACTAATGAAGAAAATCCACTATATCCGCACGAGCCGAATGAGGATCTGATTCGTTCCCAGAGGCTGAAGATGTTCGAAGATGCGGTACACCTTGGCGAGGACTATCGACTGCGCGTGTTTCCAATCTGGAACAATTTCGTGCAACACGGCGCCACCAATGGGCACCTCAGCCAAACTGCCGGCTTAATGGCTGCCGCACAGGCGCGCAACCAGCGCGATCTGGCGGAACTCGCCGCACGACAGCTGCAGTGGGTCCTGGGCGCCAATCCATTCTCGCGCTCGCTGGTATACGGGGAAGGTTACGATTACTGGCAAAACTTTTCGGGAGCATTGCCTAACCTGGTTGGCAGCATGCCTGTCGGACTTAATTCTTATCACAACGATTCGCCGGCGTGGCCGAACAACTCTGCTTTCCTGTACAAGGAGCAGTGGGTTTTCTCGAGCTGCCGCATGATGCTGAGCCTCGCCCATGCGGGTATCCCTGCCCGCATAAGCGGCTCAACCACCTCGGGCGCTATATTCCTCGAGAAGAGGACTGGCAAATCGGTCCGGGTGGATAGAGGAACGTTTGATCTGAATCTCGCGGCGGGTGAATACACAATCACTTATGGTGGTATGGTTAGACAGATGGCGCTTGTGGACGGGACGAGCTATCAACTGGAGCTTGATCCCAGTCGGGCCATTGAGATGGATCTCTCGTCGGTATCGCCCGCGGGTGGTCTCGTCAAAGTAGCGGCACAAGTGCGTGGCTCGGGTGCACACGCGTTAGAGTTGCGGGCTTTTAATGCCACAGTGGACCAAAACCAGGCAAAATTGGATTTGGGAACCAAGGGCAGCCGGACGCTTGAATGGAATCTGAGAATCACCGATCCCGAGAAGCCATGGGTAATGGTTGTGATACCGGACGGGAGGATGGCGGACCGGCGTGAGCTGTTCGGCACTTCACGAAAGCTTGCGAACATAATCTAATACGGGGCTCCGCGTCCGCCGCTAACGTGAAAGCACATCCGTTCCAGGGACAGCCGGGATCAGAACTTTGCGGCAACTGATTTCATCAATGCTCTTCTCAGTTCCAGAACCGCGATCTCACTTGAGACCTTTGGTTTTCACCCAAAAGTCCGGGTCGGAGCAGAGACCGCACTTTTCACCGGCAAACATCGCCTTGCCGTTCAGATCGTTCTTCAGAATGAAGTTGAGCCAACTCAGGACAGCGTTCGTCCAGCGTGTATCCGGCATTGGGTAGGCCCCGGTGTGTCCCATAAGAGGCATGTCAACCTTCACAGTCGGCTGGGCCCCGGAAGTTCCCTGGTAGCTTATCTCCGCGTTATTGTAGGCTGAGTCGGCCGGGCCACCGGTAAAGTAGGCGGCAGGGATTTTCAAATCCTCTACAAACCAATCGGCGTACGCCTCCCAACTTGCCCTGAATGACATGCTCATCCCGCCAGAGTGCTTGCGTGAGAGGAAATGACTGTTCACCGCTACCGCTGCCGTCACTCTCGAATCTCTAGCAGCATTGAACGCCTGCAGACCACCACACGACTGGCCGATTACCGCGACTTTAGCGGTGTCGATCTTGCCGAAGAACTTGCTGCTCTGGCGGCCGTTCTCGGCAATCGCGTAGTCCAACCCCTTCAGCATGTCGGTGGGACTTTCATTCCTCAGTGGGCGCGTGTCACCGGCTTTGCGTTCCCCGACCACCAGGTCATCGGTAACTCTGAACGGAATGTCGCTGCGGCCTATGGCGGCGATGAAATACCCGTTCGACGCAATCTCACCCAGGAACCGCGTGAATTCAACGGACGTGTTGCGGCATCCTCCGTTTGCCCACAGGATTACCGGCATTTTACCAGGGACTTTGCCCGGGTCGGCCGGATAGTACAGTGTGTGCGTCGGCAAGGCGTCGTTCTCTGCGCGAGTGGCTGGATAGGGGCCTGTCCCCGAATAGGGATGCTTCCTCCAGTTGTCATAGCGGGCAAACTGCTCGCGAGAGCCGTCAACCGGTTGGGTTGCGAGAACGAAGCTCGCCACGCCAGTGCTGCGGTTGATGCTGATAGAAGTTCCCGGCGGGGCTGACCAGATGTCGCCCCCCGTGGAGGAAACCGTGGGTGCCGGTGCCGGCGCGGCCTGACCTTGTTGCAGCTGTGAAGTCAGATCCTTGCTTCCTGTGACCGTCCAGTCGAGATCAGTACACAAACCACATTTGGGGCCGACGAACATTGCGCGGGCTGTGCCATCACCCTTGAGTTGCCAGTCAAGCCACCCAGTGACCGCTTTGACCCACCGCATGTCAGGCCCGGGGTAGGCGCCTGTGTGGCCGACCGGCAAGTCGGCGAGGAACACCGGCAGTGAGGTGATTTCTGCGAAGTTCTGATGAGCGACCTGCACATCTTTGGGACCACCATTGAAAAACGTGATCGGAGCGTGCAGTTCCGACCATTCGAACCATTCAGAGAACTGGCCGCCTGTAGGACCCTTCATATCCCGCGCGAAACGTCCGCTGTTCAGCACTATCGTTGTAGTGGTGCGCGGGTCGGTCGAAGCAGACAACGCCTGCATGCCGCCGCACGATTGGCCCATGTAGGCAATCTTGTCGGTGGCAAGTTTGCCGTAAAAAGGACCCCCCCGCCTGCTGTTCTCCTGAATGGCCCAATCGACGGCGCTAGTCAAGACGGACCTGGAGACACTCTGCAGCGGTTTTCCGTTAGCGGAGCGCTTACTGAAATCGGTGGTGGCAAACTCGACGTCGTTGCGTCCGGCCGCCACGACGAAGTAGCCCCCGGAGGCAATCTCCGGGAGAAAAGCAGTGAACTCAATGGGTGTATTACGGCACCCACCATTGCCGAAAGCTACGATCGGGACCTTGTCCTTAACCTCATCCAGCTTCGCCGGACGGAATACGGTGTGATCCGGCAGGCTGGTGAACTCCTCTCGCACAGTTCCATACGGCCCTGACCCGCTTGGCACAGCTTGGAGCCATGATTTGAAACGGGTTTCATAGGAGGCCATCCCCGCCGCCCCCTCAGTCAAGTTGATTCGAGTTGTCTGCTGCGCGCCGGTCTGTCCACCTTGGGCCGGAGCTGAAGCAGCCATAAGTACCACAAAACCTGCCGCCGCAAAAAGTTTTTGCATTCCAGCCATAAATCTCTCACCTCCTGCTATTGTCAGTCTTTCTTGGAGCCTAGTACTTCGTCACTTGAAATCTGTACCTGCCGGAAACCGCCTCGCACGTGACGCTGTCGGCGCCCATCTCAGCAGCAGCCATGAATGCTTCCTTTGCCAGAACTTCACAGTTGCCCATTTTTCTTCCGGCTAAAACTCCAGATACTTTCATTGATACTCCTCCTATAGATGTACGTTGTGTGGCTGCAATTTCGCGATCCAGTCTACTGCAGTCATGTACCTGCGGCGGCAAAACAATACATCACTTTTGTGCATAACTGTCATGAACAGAAAGAATCAATCAGTCAGATTTCATTGTGTTAGCTTTGATCGTTATTGATTGCTCAAGATCCAATAGAAATTATGCAAGTTAGTCTTAGAGGATTTTGCGACAAACCTTGGGTCCATAGGTCGCATTACACAATACCGAGTTTCTAATCCAAGAGGGTGTGGACCTAGGCATCGAGTTCCAGACCGATGATTCTGTGGCCGCCCCGATTGCTGCCAGGTAACTGGGAGCACGAATTCCTCTAATTGCGATTGATATTCCACATCCCGGTGTCACTTATTTCGGCGCCAACAACTATGAGGCGGGTCTCATTGCCGGGCGCTACCTTTCGAAGCACGGCCTGCGATATGCCTGCGCCTCGATGAGTTTTATATGCGCTGCTAAATCTTGTGGAATAAAGTCACAGGATTGCGAGGTTGAAGGTTCGCGTAGATAGGAGAAAAGACATGGACAATAAATATCGGACATCGCTTGTTACCCTGACGATTTTGCTAG
>Ga0208980_10002201_pt1 | contig 11815 bp, 9 predicted proteins | sample WetSurMetagenome_3_FD_187993 | JGI IMG/M metagenome (GOLD analysis project Ga0208980, IMG submission 187993) | Wetland microbial communities from Twitchell Island in the Sacramento Delta, sample from surface sediment Aug2011 Site A1 Bulk (version 2) | ecosystem: Environmental > Aquatic > Marine...
CCCTGCAGCTGCGTGACGGCGCCCGCATCAGCTCCTCGACAGGATTCACTCCGGACTACCCCACGGGGGGGTATGGCGATGCGGGCGCCATGAACATCACGGCCTCCGAGCAGATCACCGTCAACGGCGACCTCAGTGGCATCTTCAGCGCCACCTCGGCCAAGAACGCCGTCGTCGACGGCGGCCAAGCCGGCAATGCCGGTACCGTGAGCATCTCGACACCGGTCTTGCAGGTGAATGGCGGCGTGATCGACTCGACCACCGTCGGCGACGGCGATGCCGGATCAATCTTCGTGGAGGCGGGCGGGCTGCAGCTCACGAACGGCGGCCAGATCCGCAGCTTCAGCGGCGGCTTCAACGAGTTCACGGGCCAACTCGTGGTCGGCAAGGGCGCTGCGGGCAGCGTGAGTATCGACGCCACCGGCAGTGTGACCGCCTCCGGCGTGAGCACGACGGGCAGGCCAAGCGGCCTGCTCGCCGAAACTCGCGGCGAGGGTGCAGGCGGTAGCGTGACCCTCAACGCTCGCGACCTCACCCTGTCCGACCGCGCCACGATCTCCTCGAGCAGCCGCGGGACGGGCCTCGCGGGCGACGTGCGAATCACGCTCGGCGACAGCCTGACCATGCGGAACGCGAGCATCGCAACCCAGGCCGTCACGTCCGACGGCGGCAACATCGCGATCACCGTGCCGCGCCTGATCGACATGATCGACAGCAGCATCACGACCTCGGTGCAGAGCGGCGTCGGTGGTGGCGGCAACATCGCCATCGACCCGCAGTTCCTGGTGCTGCAGCGCAGCCAGATCATCGCCAACGCCTTTGGCGGGCCGGGTGGCAACATCGACATCATCGCGGGACAGCTGATTGCTGACCCCTTCAGCGTCATCGAGGCGTCGTCCGAGCTGGGCATCGACGGCAGCGTCAACATCGACGCGCCCAACCCGGACGTCGGCTCGAACCTGGTCGTGCTGCCCGAGACCTTCCTCGACGCCGCCCGCCTGCTGCAGCCGAACTGCGGCGCGGCGCGGGCCGGCCTCAGCAGCCTGGTCGAGGTGGGGCGCGGCGGCCTGCCGGCCGATCCCGACGGCTACCTCCCGAGCAGCACCGGGATCGCCGTGCCAACCGCACCGGCGCCTGGCGCCGCCCTCGGTGGCCTGACAGGGGATGGTGTCCTCCTCGCTGACCTGAGCTGCACCCAGTGACCAGAGCCGACCTGAACCACCCGCGGCTGCGCCCGGCACCGCTCGCGCTCGGCGTGCTGTTCGCGCTCGCGGCAACCGCGGCGCCGGCCCAGCAGATCGGCCCGCCGCAGGTGCCGATCGGCGCGCCCGCCACCCGGCCCTTCGAGGAGCTGCCGGGCTTCGCGCCTGCCCCCGGCGAGGCACCGTCGATTGCCGCCCCGCGTGAAGCGCCACCGCCCGCGATTTCCCGACCCGGCGCCGGACCGCAGATATTCATCCGGGAGATCCGGCTGACCGGCAACGCCGTGTTCACCGACGCCCAGCTCGGCGAGGTGACGCGCCCCTACACCAACCGCTACCTCACCAGCGAGGACCTGGAGGCGCTGCGCCAAGCCCTCACGGTCTTCTACATCCAGCGCGGCTATCTCAACTCCGGTGCCGTGATCCCGGACCAGAAGGTCAAGGACGGTGTCGTCGAGCTGCGCATCGTCGAGGGCCGCCTGACGCAGATCGCCGTCACGGGCAACGAGCGGCTGAGCACCGACTACCTCACCGACCGGCTCGCGCTCGGCGCGGGGCCACCGTTCAACGTCAACGAGCTGCAGGACCGCATCCAGATCCTGCTGCAGGGGCCGTTCATCGAGCGCATCAACGCGCAGATCGAGCCCGGCGACCGGCCGGGCGAGGCGCGGCTGCGGGCCGCGGTGGCGGAGACCACGCCCTATCGCCTGTCGATCGGGGCCGACACCGACCTGTCACCGAGCCTCGGCGAGGCGCGTGGCGTACTGCGCGGCCAGCTGCTGAGCCCGCTGGGGCTGGGCGACATATTGACCGCCGAGGTCGGCCTGGCGGAGGGGCTGCAGGACTACACGCTCGACTACGCAGTGCCGCTCACGGCCCGCGACCTGACGCTCGACGTCTACTACGAGCGAACGAACTCAGACGTCGTCCAGGACCCGCTGAACGCGCTCGACATCGAGGGCGACACCTGGACACTGGCGTTCCGACTGAGCCAGCCCGTCTACCAGACGAGCCGCGACCAGCTGACCCTGGCCGCCGGTCTGGACGTGCGCGAGAGCAAGACGTCTCTGCTCGGGCGCGGCTTCCCCTTCTCGGAAGGCGTCGAGCCGGACGGCACGAGCCGCGTGAGCGTGCTGCGCTTCATCCAGGAGTGGCTGAGCCGCACCCCCGACCAGGTCCTGGCGGCCCGCTCCACGTTCAGCCTGGGCATCGACGCCTTCGATGCCACGATCAACGACGACGAGATTCCGGACGGCCAGTTCTTCGCCTGGCTGGGCCAGTTCCAGTGGGCGCGGCGCCTCGGCGAGACCGAGAACCAGCTCGTGTTCCGTCTGCAGGGCCAGCTCACCTCCGATCCTCTGCTCCCGCTGGAGCAGTTCGCGGTCGGCGGGCTGTGGAGCGTGCGGGGCTACCCCACCAACGCGCTCGTGCGCGACCAGGGGTTCGCCACCTCGCTCGAGCTGCGCATCCCGGTGCTGCACCGGGAGGACGGCAACCCGCTGCTGCAGATCGTGCCCTTCGTCGATGCCGGCGGGGCCTGGTACAAGGATCGCGGCGACACGCCGGAGCCGACGACGATCGCGAGCGCGGGACTCGGATTGCGCTTCGACCCGCACAAGCGCATCCACGCCGAGGTCTACTGGGGCAAGGCCTTCCAGAAGGACGACCTCGACAGGCCCGACGACTCGATTCAGGACTCGGGCTGGAGCTTCGTGCTGAACGCCGACATCTTCTGAGGCGCGTGCGGCCTCAGAGCCAGTTGCCGATGAGCAGGAAGGGGCTCCAGTACGCGGGGTGCCGATAGCGCGCGTCGTTGAGCAGCCGACGCTGCGCCGCCTGCAGGGCCTGCGCCTTGTTCACGTTCGGGTCCCGCAGGCTCCGGTAGAAGTCCCCCACCAGCAGCGTCGAGGCCCGGTCGCTCACCGACCAGAGCGTCGCCAGCGCGCTGCGCGCCCCTGCCTTGACGGCCACGCCGGCCAGACCGAGCGCAGCGCGGTCGTCGCCCGACGCGGTCTGGCAGGCGCTGAGCGCGAGCAGCTCGACGGGCTGCTTCCGGTACGCGGTCCCGCCCAGCTGCGACTCGAGCTGGTCGAGCGTGATCCGGCTGTCGTGGGTCAGGATGAAGGTGTCGCCCGCGGTCCGGCCGAACTCGCCGTGCGACGCCATGTGCACGATGGAGTACGGACGCCGCTCGATCTCGCGCCGGAAGCCGGCAGCATCGAACTGCGTGTCGATCAGCACCGTGCCGTCGTAGATCGCATCCAGCGCAGCCACCTCGTCGGCCACGGCCGGCAGGGGCGGAAAGCCCTGCACCGACTCCGTCAGCGCACCGACGAGCACGCGCGGCTCGGCCTTACCGAGCGGGCGCGGGTCGGTCAGGGTCAGGCCAGGCGAGGTCGCGATCGCATAGCGCGCAACCAGGAAGTCCTGACCGTCGTGCAGGGCGGCGAGCGGGATGGTGCGCAGCACGCCGTCCGGCACGAACACGAGCGTGCGCACGCCGGCCCGCGCGAGATCGCCCTCCAGCGGCCGCACGAGCCAGTCGTAGACCCTGCGCGCCGGCCGCAGGTACTCGCGGGTGGTGCGCTTCTCCAGCGCGCGGCGCAGGGCCTGGACCTCGTTCGTCAGGGTGCCGGCTTTCACGGGCGCGGTGTACAGCCGCAGGCCATCGGGCAGGCTGACGAGGATGGCGAGGCGGTCGGGCAGGACGATCGGGTAGATCGCGGCGGTCTGCGGGGCGAGGCTGTCGATCCCGCGGGTCTTGGACTTCAGCGCCGCGACGCAGTCGTCGCGGAAGTAGTCTTCCAGCTCGGCACCCTTGAGCTGCTCGAGCGTCGCACGCGCCTCCCCGAGATCCGCCTGGGCCGCCGCCCTGTCGGTCGCACGGCCGGCGCGGCTCAGCAGCACATCGACGAACTCCAGGTACAGCGGACCGGCCTGGTCGCGGAAGGTCCCGCCGCGACCGCCCGCCGTGAGATCGCGGCGGACCGACTCCATGCTGGCCACGGCGAGGCGGTAGGCGTTCACGGCGCCGTCCGTGTCCCCCTGCGAGCGCAGCTGCCCGGCCGTCTGCCACTGCCAGCGGTAAAGGCTCTCGGGGGCAGAAGCCAGCTGCGCTTCGTGGGAAGCGGCGCGGGAATGCGCGAGCGCGTCGGCCGGACGACCTGCCGACGCATCGAGCTCGGCGCGGTACCCGAGCGCATAGGAAAGCAGACGCTGATCGCCGGTCGCGCGGGCGCTGTCTGCAGCCGCATCGAGGTTGGCGATCGCGTGCTCGCGCCCGGCCTTGGTCTTGGACGCCGCCTGCAGACGGGCAACGCTGATCAGCACCGAGGTCTTCGCCGGCGAGGACGGCAGCCGGGTCGCCGACTGCTCGGCGAGCGTCAGCATCGGCGCCGCCTCCCTGTCGCGCCCGCCCTCGTGCAGGGCCCGCGCGAGATTCGCCGCGAGCAGTGCGGTCAACTCGGTATCGCCGACCCTGCGGGCCTGCTCGAGACCGCGCCGATAGAGCCGTTGCGCCTGCTCGCGCTCACCGCGGGACGCCAGCAGATTACCGAGGTCGTTGCTCACCCGGGCCACCTGGTCGGGCTGCCCCGCCCGCTCGGCCAGTTGCAGCGCCCTTTCGAGCGTGGCCCGACCTTCGGCGCCCTGCCCCGCCAGCACCTGGGCATTGCCTGAGGCCGCGGTCACGCGGGCGAGGAGACCGGCGTCGCCCGAGGCCTCAGCAATGGGCTCGGCCTGTCGCAGTCGCTCCAGCGCCGGACCCGGACGCCCAAGCGCGAGGTAAGCATCGGCGGCGCCCAGCAGGGCCCTCGCCTGGCCCGCCGCGTCGCCGGACTCCTTGGCCCGCGCGAGCGCCTTGTCCCACTCGGCCAGCGACGTCTCGGCAGGCGCGGCCGCAGCGGCAGAACGAGACACGCTTGGATCGGCAGGCTGCGCCTGTGCCCAGGCGTGGGGCACGATGCAGCAGCCGACCAGCAGCGCACAGGCCTGCAGCGCGCGAGCGAGGCCCGCAGTTCGCGAGCCACCCACCGGGAGCAGCGGATCCTGACTCGAACGAGGCAGGGCCCGCGCCCTGCCGATGCCGTTGTGATCGAGCCCGTTCGACGGTGCGTGCATGTCCGGCGCCCTTGCGGATGGTATTCGCCTCACCATAGCCGCCGACAGAGCGGGAGACAACATACGGACTTCAGCGCAGATACTGCTCGTCGTCGCCGATCTTGCCCGGGCCGTCCAGCACGTAGATGCCGGCGGAGTTGGCGTGGACGTGGAACGACAGGCGGCCGTCGCCGACCCGCACCTCGCGGCCGCTGACCGCGTCGCGGTAGAGGCCGTTGCGGACCGGGCTGACGGTCACGTCCTGATCTGAGCCGATCGCGAGCCCGACGACTGCGTAGCTCGCGCCGTCGTCGAGGTCGCGCACGAAGCTCAGGCCCTGACCCCAGTCGCTCACCTGGCTCATCCGTGCCTTCTGCAGCGCCGGGATTGCGCGGCGGATCGCATTGAGCCGCCGGATGTGCCGATACAGCGGGTGCGACTGCGTCGCCGCGATCCGATCGTCGGTCAGGTGGTCGCCGAAGTAGGCGCGGCCGGTCTGGTCGAGGGTGTCGCGCTCGCCGATCACGTCCTGCGGCGCGCCCTTCATGAACTCGATCTCTTCACCGTAGTAGAGACAGGGAATGCCGCGCGCGGTCCAGATCAGGTTGTAGGCCGCGGCCGCCATCCACTGCTCGCCCTTGAAGCGGAAGCGGAAGTCGTTGTCGGGGCCGACGTCGTGGTTCTGCAGGAACGTGACCAGCGTCGTCGGGTCACCGTAGATCCAGTCCATCGACAGGACCTGGCCGGTGTTCGCATAGGTGCCGCGGCTCAGCGTGTCGCGGAAGGTGGAGAACAGGCCGAAGTCGAGCACCGCGAAGCCGGAGTCGCCACCCGAGTTGGGGTCGCGCGGGTCGTGGCCGAGGCGCGTGTACCACCACGGCCGGATCGGCGACGGGCCGTTGTCGCCGCCACCCATGTCGCCCCAGCCGTAGCCCTTGACGAGGTTCTCGCCGAACACGAAGAGCCCGCTCTTGTGCGCCTTCCAGGCGTTGACGTACTCGAGCAGGTTGTCGCGCTCGACGTGCTTGACGGTGTCGATCCGCAGCGCGTCGACGCCCATGTCGAGGTAACGGTTGATGGCGCCGACGATGTAGTCCTTGACGTTCTGGCGCTCGGTCGCGAGGTCGATGCAGTCGCCGGCGATGTGCTTGTGATGCAGCGGGTGCGCGCTCTCCCAGTCCCCGCCGCAGATGAAGCCTTCCTGGTGGTACCACTCGGGATCGAGGCTGCCGGCATCGATGCCGAAGAAGCGGCCGGGGTTGTAGCCCGGCCTGGGCACCGTCTCGCCGGTCTTCGGATCGACGAGGGGCTCGCGTCCCTCCGGGTCGCGGGCGCAGCGCTCGCGATACCACTGCGGTGCCGCCGGGTTGTCGATGTCGTCGCGGTTGGGCCAGGCGTAGTTGCCGAGATTGCCCTGGTAGGGACCGTGGTCGACCCGCCCCTGCTCCGATCCCTGCGGCACGTAGTACTTGATCGGCAGGTGATCGATGTGGACCTTGCCGCGGATGCCGAACTGGCAGGAGTGGTTGATCACCACGTCCTGGATGATCTTGATGCCGCGGGCGTGGGCCGCATCGATCAGGTCCTGGTAGGTCGCCCCGGGTGACTCGAGGCGCGGGTCGATCCGCGTCCAGTCGTACGGGTGGTAGCCGTGGTAATCGAGGCCGGAGCGGTTCTCCACCGGCGGCGTGATCCAGATGGCGGTGAAACCGAGGTCCCTGATGTAGTCGAGCCGTTCGATGAGGCCCTTGAAGTCGCCGCGCCAGTGGGGATCCTCCGGCTGGCCGGCGGCGTTGAGCTTGATGCGGTCGCGGCAGTAGAAGTTGTTCGACGGATCGCCGTCGTAGAAACGGCTGGTGATCAGAAAGTAGATCGTCTCCTCGCGAAAGTCGGTGCCTGTCGGTCGCGGTGGCGGTGGCGCGCTGCCGGACACCGCGGCGGCGACAGGGTTGGCCCTCGCAGCCGCTGGCGTGCGACCCGGTGGACTGCCAGCTTGCCGATCGCTGCCGGCCGCGCCCCGCGGCCGTCCGCCGGGACGGCGGTCGTGCCAGCGGCCGCCGGCGAACCATCCCTCCCGATCGCGGCGAAGGTCGGCCGTCTGCCGTCCCCCGCCGTCGTTGAACACCAGCGACGCAGCGCTGATCCCGGCAAGGCGGGCAAAGTGCCAGCCCCCGCCTTCGTCCGCCATGGCCAGACCGGGCCAGGTGGTCTCGAGCCGCTCGGGCACCGTCGACCAGCAGTGCAGGTACACCGCTCCTTGCCAGTCTGCGGGGCGATGGAAGTGAACAACGAGGTCGCTCATCGCCGGTAGCCTCCGGCAGCGTGGCGCTGCCGCTTTGCGAGCCGCAGCGGAGGCTTCCGCCGCACCGCGAATTGTGCCATCGCCACCGACGCCGCGGTTAGCCGAAGGGAAGGCCCTGGCGTCGGCGCCGCCCTGGATGCCCGGCCACGGCCGCGCCGCGCCTCTTCATCGGCGCGCCGAAGCCTGTATTCTTGGGTCCTGTCAGCACTGCGAAGGAGAGACGGTGATGTCCACTCGCCCCCTGCCCCGTGGTTCGCAGCGACGCCGCGCGTTCGGCGCCGTTGTGGTGTCGCTCGTCGGTATCGGCCTCCTCGCCGGGTGCGCGGGAAGCGTGTTCGAGAACCGACCCGACTACGCCCGTGTGAACCTCGCGGAGGGTGTGACGCGCGCCTGCTACCACGACCCGTGCTCCGTGACCCTCACGCTGCCGCCGGGCGATGGCGAGTACACCGTCCGCGCGAACGGCAGGGCGCTGGGCACCTATCCGGCGGGGCAACCCGTCGACCTGGGCGCTTTCAGCCGCCAGGAATCCCCCGTCACCTTCACCGTGGACGGCGTGGAGCGAAGCGTGTCCGTCCTCTACCTGCTCGAGATGCATCAGTACTGACCGGCCGGTCGACGCGTCCCGGTCGCCGCCGGCGCATCGAAGGCACCGTCCACAGCAGGGGCGCCGACGCGGGCGAGCATGTCCATGAGCGAGCGGCCACTGCTGCCAGACGAGGCGCGGATCAGGTTCCACTACGGGTGGCTGGTCCTGGCGGTCGGCACGCTGGTCGTGTTCGGCGCGCTGGGACTCGCGCGCTTCGGCTACACGATGCTGCTGCCGCCGATGCAGGCCAGCCTGGGCCTGGACAACACCCAGGCCGGCGCCCTGGCGACGGCGAATCTCGTTGGCTACCTCGCGTTGACCGTCATCGGCGGCGCGCTGGCGTCGCATTACGGCCCCCGGATCGTGATCACCGTCGGGCTGGCGGTGGCGGCCTTGGGGATGCTGCTCACGGGACTGGCCGACAGCTTCGGCGCAGCGCTGGGCTGGCGGGCCCTGACGGGGATTGGCAGCGGCGCGAGCAACGTGCCGGCCATGGCGCTGCTCTCCGCCTGGTTCGCGCAACGCCGCCTCGGGCTCGCTGCCGGCATCGGCGTCACGGGGTCGTCGCTCGCCCTCATCCTGCTGGGCCCGCTGGTCCCGCGCCTGCTGGCCGACTTCGGCGAGGACGGCTGGCGCATCTCCTGGTTCGGCTTTGCCGCCGTGACCCTGGGGCTCGCGTTCCTGGCCCTGCTGGTCCTGCGGAACCGGCCGGCCGATGTCGGTCTCCGTCCGCTGGGTGCCCCGGCCGAGGCGACGGCCAAGGGCGCGCCGGCGGAAGGCCTCCATTGGGGCAGCGTCTACCGGGCCGGCGTCATCTGGCACCTCGGCCTGGTCTACGTGGCCTTCGGGTTCTCGTACATCATCTACGTGACGTTCTTCACCAAGTATCTCGTCGCCGAAGCGCACTTCACGCCGGCCGAGGCAGGCCGCCTGTTCATGACCATGGGGTGGGTCAGCCTGCTGTGCGGACTGGTCTGGGGATGGGTCTCCGACCACATCGGCCGCAAGGGCGCCCTGGTCATCGTCTATCTCATCCAGACGGTCGCCTTCGGTCTGTTCGCGCTGTGGCCCTCGCCGAGCGGGCTCACCCTCTCCGCGGTGCTGTTCGGGCTGACGGCCTGGAGCATCCCCGCGATCGTGGCCGCCATGTGCGGGGACGTGCTGGGGGCACGGCTCGCCCCCGCCGGGCTGGGATTCGTGACGCTGTTCTTCGGCGTCGGCCAGGCACTCGCGCCGAGTGTCGCGGGCGCCGTCGCGGACGCCGCCGGCTCACTCGCGCCCGCCATGCTGCTCGCGGCCGGCGTGGCCCTGCTGGGTGCGATGGGCTCGATGCTGCTGGGCCGCCGCGGCGCGGGAGGCCGAATGCACTGACGGCGGACGAGGAGCCGCGCGCCGTCGACCCCGCCCACTGTTGCTCCTGAGGCAACAAACTATTCCAGATTGGCGTCTATCTTGCCGCAACCGGCGCGACTAGAGTTCCGGCACGTCCTGGAGCCACGCCGCCATGCCGACCGAGTCCTCCCCGCAGCCGACCCTTTTCGTGCCCCGAGGCGCGCCGACCATTGCGCTGCAGCCTGGCGCGACGGGCACTGCCAGCCCCAGCGTCGACGACCACGTCATCGTCCTGGACGCCTTTGCCTTCCATCCCGGAGCGGGTGCATGAACGCGCGCTACACGCGGACGGCCATCGGCCTGCACTGGCTCATGGCGCTACTGCTCGCCGGCATCTTCGGCGTCGGGCTCTACATGCACGAGCTGCCACTCTCGCCCTGGAAGCTGCAGATCTACTCCTGGCACAAGTGGGCCGGGGTCACGGCGTTCCTGCTCGTCCTCGTCCGCCTCGGCTGGCGCCTCACGCACCGACCGCCGGATCTTCCCGCCACGATGTCGCCGGCGTTGCGGCTCGCGGCGCACGCCGGCCACGGTCTGCTCTATCTGCTGATGATCGCGATTCCATTGACCGGCTGGCTGATGAGCTCGGCGAAGGGGTTCCAGACCCTGTACTTCGGCGTGCTGCCGATTCCGGATCTGCTCGGCAAGGACAAGGAGCTGGGCGACCTGCTGCGCGACGTCCACGCCACCCTCAACTTCCTGCTCGCCGCCGTCGTCGCGGGCCACGTCGCCGCGGCGCTCAAGCATCACCTGATCGACCGCGACGACGTGCTGCGGCGCATGCTGCCCCGCCGCCGCGAGCGGATTCACCCGCCCGCCTGAAGGAGCCTGTCATGAAGCGAGCCATCTGTTCCCTGTTGCTTCTCGCCGGTGCCGCGGTGACGTCGGCCGACGCGGCAGGGTTCACCGTCCGTTCCGGCGACCAGAGCAGCCTCTCCTTCGTCTACCGGCAGATGGGCGTGCCCGTCGAGGGACGGTTCACGAAGTACTCCGCACGGATCACGTTCGATCCCGCCGAGCCCGCCGCCGCGAAGGCCTCGCTCGACCTCGACCTGACGAGCGCCGATGCGGGCTCCGCCGAGGCGAACGACGAGCTGGCCGGCAAGGCATGGCTCGACACCAAGGCATTTCCCAAGGCGACCTTCGTCTCGGAACGCGTCGAGGCACTCGGCAGCGGCCGCTTCGCGGTGAGCGGCCGAATGACCATCAAGGGCCGTTCCCGGGAGGTCAGCGCAGCGTTCGCGTTCACCCCGAAAGGCGACGACGCGCTCTTCGAGGGCGCCTTTGTCCTCAAACGGGCCGACTTCGCCATCGGCGAGGGCGTCTGGGCCGACTTCGGCACGGTCGCCAACGAAGTCCAGGTGAAGTTCCGATTCCTGGCCACCGCCGGGAAGTAATCCGTCACGTCCACCCCTGCATCGTCCAACAGGAGACATCCAATGAATCGCATTGCCTTCATCTCGCTCGCGGCCGCCCTGTCCATGCCGGCCTCTGCGGCCCCCGAGACCTACGTCATCGACAACGGCCACACCTTTCCGAGCTTCTCCTACAGCCACTTCGGCTATTCCATCCAGACCAGCCGGTTCAACCGGACGACAGGCAAGGTCGTGCTGGACAAGGCCGCCAAGACGGGCTCCGTCGAGGTCGTCATCGACATGAAGTCCGTCGACACGGGATCGGCGCTGTTCGACGAGCACATCCAGGCCGAGGATTTTCTCGACACGGCCAAGCACCCGACCGCAACCTTCAAGTCGACCGGCGTCCGGTTCGACGGCGACAGGCCCGCGGCCATCGACGGCAACCTCACCATCAAGGGCATCACCAAGCCCGTGACCCTGAAGGTCACGTCGTTCCACCAGATGCCCCACCCCATGCTGAAGAAGGACGCCATCGGTGCGAACGCCACCACGACCATCAAGCGCACCGAGTTCAACGCGGGCAAGTACGCCCCGAACGTCGGCGACGAGGTCACCATCAACATCGCCGTCGAGGCCGTCAAGGAATAAGCCGGTCCTTCGCCAAACGATCTAGACTCGCGGGCAGGATCCGCGCGGGAAGAGCGGTGCCGGGGGCGGCGCGGACCGGTGGAGACTGGACTCTGGCGCATGGTCGGCAGGGGGGGGTGAGAACGATGACCAGCTGGGTCGATGCAGTTCTGCAGTGGCCGCTGAGCGTGAGTGTCGGCGCCCTCGTGGCATTGAGCGCCCTCGTGTCCTGGCTGGCGACCCGCGC
>Ga0208980_10002202_pt1 | contig 11814 bp, 9 predicted proteins | sample WetSurMetagenome_3_FD_187993 | JGI IMG/M metagenome (GOLD analysis project Ga0208980, IMG submission 187993) | Wetland microbial communities from Twitchell Island in the Sacramento Delta, sample from surface sediment Aug2011 Site A1 Bulk (version 2) | ecosystem: Environmental > Aquatic > Marine...
ATTATCTGACCTGAGATCAGCATTAGTGATATTTCAGCAACCTTTGCCTTATACTGAACCAGCAGCAGCCTTTCCCTCGCGTCGAGAAGGCTCTTCTGAACATCACGGAGATCAAGACCTGAGAGACTTCCCAGTTTATACCTTTCAAGAGCAATGGTCAGGTTTTCAGTAGCAGTTGAAAGATTTTGTTCTTCCATTTTTATCAGTGTGAGATTATTCTGATAGGCACTGAATATCGATACCAGGTCAGCCTTTACTCCCTGTTCAATCTCCGAATATTTCAATTCTTTACTTTTTATGTCAAGTGATGAATTTTTGACAATTCTCCGCTGGTTGAATCCGTCAAATATATTCACACCCATTGTTAATCCGAAGCTGGGGCCGTTGACAAGCTGGTTTTTATAAGATGCGGTTGAATTAGTGCTGACAGAGTAATTGTAACCACCTGTCAGATCGAGATAAGGATATGACCTGGAAACTGCAAGTTTGTAGTCATATTCAGAAATAGTCTTATTTTTTGCTGCGATAAGCAGACTTGTATTATTCTTTAATGTTTCCTCCAGTAGTTTGTCGAAAAACAGTACACTGTTGACATGTATTGTGGTGTCACTAAGAAAAAAACTACCGCCGATATCGTCAACTGCCATCAGCTCATTCAGTCTTATCTGATTCTCCCGCAGAACCTGTAACTGTGTTATTAACCTGGAGCTGTCGGAATTAAGATAGACTCTCGATTGAAGAACCTCTATTTTAGAACTCGATTTGAGCAGGTATCTGGTTTCATCTATCCTTAATCGTTCCCGGGAAAGCATCACAGCATAATCAAGGTTTTTATACTGCTGAATCTGTTGAACGTACAGGTAATACAGTGCAACTATTGATGAGATATAGTTTTCAATTGTAAGCTGTGTATTTATTACTCCCATCTGTGAGAGTTCATTCAGCTTTTTATAAGTTGTACTTACATTGAATCCGCTGAAAATATTCATTGAAAGGGATGCCGATGCACTGGCAAGGTTCGTAAATGTGCCATTTGTAACATTGGCTGTCCCGTCGTCCATATTCTGCCTGGTACTGGTTATGGCACCCGCGTATTTTCCTCCTCCTGATATGTAAGGCATATATCCTGCATTACCCGGGGTATAGTTATTTTTAGCAATGGTTTCACTGATCTTTGCAACCCGGATCGAAAAATTCCTGTCAAGCCCGATACCAATACAGTCAGACAGACGGTATGTTACCTGACCTGCTGACGCAGCGGCCAACGATAATCCAATGAGGCTAAGAATTGTTCTCCTTATTTTCATCAATGATCTTTTTTTCGCTTGAAATATATGTATATATGGCAGGAACAATAAAAAGCGTCAGAAAGGTTGAAAAAAACATTCCACCTACAACAGCAATACCCATTGCAACGCGGCTTCTGGCCCCTTCTCCAAGACCGAGAGCGAGTGGCATGATCCCAAGTATTGTAGCCAGGCTGGTCATCAGAATCGGCCTGAACCTTGATGCTGCAGCATATTTGATTGCTTCCAGTTTTGATAATCCGGCAGCTTTTCTCTGGTTGGCAAATTCAACGATAAGTATCCCGTTTTTAGTTACAAGACCAATAAGCATTATAATTCCGATCTGACTGAAGATATTCATTGTAATATCAAAGTACCACATGAAAATCAGTGCACCCGTAATTGCAAGCGGAACTGTCATCATTACAATAAACGGGTCCTTGAAGCTTTCGAACTGAGCAGCAAGAACGAGGAAGATAAGGATAAGTGCCAGAACGAATGCAAACATAAGGCTCGATGAGCTTTCCTTGAAATCCTTCGAATCACCCGCAAGGGCTGTCCTGAATGTTTCGTCGAGTACTTTTTTTGAAATCTTGTCCATTTCATCAAGCCCCTCGGAAATCGTTTTCCCCTGTGCCAGACCTGAAGAGATTGTTGCTGATACAAACCTGTTATATCTGTACAGTTGTGGCGGTGCAGTTTCCTCGGTAAGTGTTACAAGATTATCGAACTGGATCATTTCACCGGAGTTGTTCCTTACAAACAGTGATTTAAGGTCGAGAGGTTTATTCCTGTCCTGTCGCGCCATTTCGCCAAGTATCTGGTACTGTTTCCCGTTCATGAAAAAATATCCGAATCTTTGTCCGCTAAGAGCAAGCTGTAACGTTTGTCCTAAATTCTGAGTTGAGACCCCTAACGCCGTAGCTTTATCGCGGTTTATGTGTATCCTTAGTTCAGGTTTTGTGAATTTCAGGTTTACATCCGACATCTGGAAAGTGGGATTGTCAGTAACCTCCGCCATGTACTTTGGAAGTACCTCCCTGAGTTTTTCGATCGAAGTTGCCTGGAGAACATATTGAATCGGCTGACCTGACCTTCTTCCTCCAAATGTAGACTGTTGAGTGACGAAGGCTCTGGCTTTTGTTTTCTTTCTCAGATCAACTGAAAGGGCATCTGCAATCTCCTGCTGGCTTCTTTTTCTCTCGCTCGGGCTCGCGAGCATAATATTCATATTACCCATTCCGCCGCCTCTGACAAACATGGTATATGATGCTCGTTCCGGCACCTTCTTCTCTATTATCGAGGAAATATCGGTCATGTAATCGTACATGAACTCGTAAGTGGCACCTTCAACTGCTGATGTATTTATGTTGAGTTGTGATCTGTCCTCAAGAGGAGCCATCTCTGCAGGGATGCTTCGCCACAAAAGAACGATCAAAACCATCGATATCAACAGAAAGAGAAATGAATATCTGCGATGCCGAAGGAAACTATCAAGCCATTTTCTATAGCCGGCATTAAAGTTGTTAAAGAATATTTCCGTCTTGTTATAGAACCAGTTGTGACTCTTTTCATGCCTGAGTAATTTGGACGATACCATTGGGGTAAGCGAAAGTGCGAGAAAAGCTGAAATAGCTACCGCACCGGCCATCACGATCCCGAATTCCCTGAAAAGCTTTCCCGTTATGCCCTGCAGAAACACTATCGGGAAGAAGACAGATATCAGGGTGATGGTGGTTGAAATGATGGCAAAATAGATCTCTTTCGAGCCTGCGTGGCCGGCTGCTTTTGGATTCATCCCGCTTTCAACCTTCACATAAATATTCTCCATTACAACTATGGCATCATCGACCACGATACCGATAGCAAGGACGAGGGCCAGCAGAGTCAGTACATTTATTGAGAAGCCCATAATGTACATAACAAAAAAGGATCCTATAAGAGAAACTGGTATGACCAGTATTGGGATGAGTGTTGCTCTCCAGCTTCTTAGGAAAAAGAAAATAATTAAGACAACGAGTGTAAACGCAATATAAATTGTGTCTTTAACTTCCTTAATAGAGGATCGGATAAACCGGGTATTGTCAAATCCGATCTGTGGAACAATATCAGGAGGAAGATCCTTTTTAATGAACTCAAGACGTTTGTACACTTCATCAACGATTTCGATATGATTTGCTCCGGGTTGTGGTATCATTGCCACGCCCACTGTAGGTACTCCGTCACGTTTCATTATACCCCTGATATCCTCCGGACCAAGTTCAGCGCGGCCTATATCTTTAAATCGAATTATCTGATCTCCATCCTGTTTAATTATCAGGTCATTGAATTCTTTGGGTGTTGTCATAAGCCCAAGAGTTCTGATCGTTAGCTGCATTGTATTACCTTCGATGGAACCCGAGGGTAGTTCCACATTCTCACGGTTTATTGCGTTCCTCACATCCATTGGAGTAAGCTGAAATCCTGCAAGCTTCATAGGATCAAGCCACAATCTCATCGCATATCTTTTCTGTCCCTGGATCTGAACAGCACTTACATCCGAAATAGTCTGCAGCTGCTCCTTGAAGGTTAGCTCGGCAATATCGCTTAACTCTAGCAGTGATCTCTTTTCACTTCCAAGAGTTATAAAAATTATCGGATTGGCATCTGCATCAGCTTTGGTGACAATAGGCGGGTCGCAGTCGCGGGGAAGAAATCTCATTGCCTGGGAAACTTTGTCACGGACATCATTGGCTGCGGTTTCCATATCAACCGAAAGCTCGAACTCAACTGTGATCTGACTCCCGCCCTGGCGGCTGACACTTGTAAGAGATCTTACACCCGGAATACCGTTAATTGATTGTTCAAGTGGTTCGGTTATCTGCGTTTCGATAACATCAGAATTAGCTCCAGGGTAGGAGGTATTGACTGAAATTATGGCCGGGTCAACACTCGGAAATTCCCTGATTCCCAGAAAAGTTAAGCCCACCACACCGAAAAGCAATATGATTATTGCGAAAACAGTTGTAAGTACTGGCCGGTTTATACTGGTTGATGAAAGACTCATTTAAATTGAGAGCATTATTTGTTAACTATAACAGAATCAAACTGAACAGGGAGACCCTGACGTAGCTGCAGAATACCGGTAACGATTACAGTATCACCTGTTTTAAGACCATTGGTTACCTGTATTTTGGCTTCTGTTCTCAGACCAGTATTTACCTTTACCGAATATGCCTTGCCTCCACGGTAAACAAAAACCATTTCACCTTCCATTTCCGAAATGAGAGCTTCCGATGGTATTGCAAGAGCACTGTCAATTTTTGATAATTCGAGGGTTACAGAGGCATATCTTCCGGATTTTAATTCTTCCTTACTATTGGGATAAAGTGCCCTCATTACAACCATTTTTAACTGGTCGATCTTCGTATCGATAGCGTAGACCTCGGCATTGAAGAGGTTGTCAATTCCGTCAATTTTGAATGTAACCGGATATCCCACCCTGACCTCAGAGGTATACTTTTCAGAAATAGCGAATTCTATCTTAAGAGGACTCAGTTTTACAAACCTGGCTATCTTTGTTGATGGCGAAACATATGCGCCCTCACTAAGGTATCGTAATCCTATATATCCTTCAAAAGGGGCGCGCATTTCGGTTTCCGAAATCCTTGCCTTTACAAGGTTTATGTCTGCATTTATTACCTGAAGATCAGTCTGGATCTGATCGTAACTCTCCTGGCTGATTGCATCCTTGTCGAGCAGGCTGCGCTGCCTGAATTCCTTTGCCTCCGATAATTTCTTCTGCACAAGCAGCTTTTCAAGCTGAGCTTGTAACGGACGGTCATTTATCTTGGCAAGGAGATCTCCTTTTTTGACTTTGACCCCTTCTTTAAAAAAGATATTAACTAATTTACCTGAAGTTTCAAATGAAAGATCGACCTCCTCATCTGGTTGAGTGGTACCGATAGTGTTAACAATTTCTGACATGCCTGTTGGTTCTAGCACATATCCGGTAACAAACAACTTCTGACCACCACCGCCCTGCCTTACGGGCCCTGCCGCCTGCATATCCTTTTTGATTTTCGAGGACAGGAATGGTTTTAATTTAGGGTACGCAATTGTCCCTCCAATAAGGATAATTATAAGTACCGTTACTGTAATTCGCAGTCCTTTGTTCATCTTGCAAAAGTTGAATATTATTATGTCTTCAGCGTAAACAACCGGTAAGTGTGATCTGTTAAAAAATTAATAATCACTACATTTTTACCGCAGATGCAAAAGTAAGCAATTTAAGCCTTATCCGATTTATTGTCACTTTGAAATTATGTTAAAATTACCTAAAAATCATAACTGCATTGTTTGATGGAATCTCAGTAAAAGGAGTTATTTTTGCTTTTGAATTCAATATGTATTAAAATGATCCAGCGAATTCAGACAATTTGGTTGGCAGTACTTTCACTACTATCCATGGCACTTATAAGGGGAGGTATCATTCAGTTTAATCCAGGTGACGGAACCTTATATACACTCGGCTTTGCTGGCATATCAAAAGATACGGGGGGAATCAGCGAAGTTGTTGTTAGTTCGGTCGGTCTGCCCCTTTGCATTATTCTTATCCCGGTGCTTGCATTAACTGCAATATTTTTATACCGGAAAATTAAACTTCAGAAAACTGTTACCCTACTGGTCATTACATTTTCTGTCAGCCTTTTAATAATGACAGTGTACTACTGGTATATTATAAGCCACAAATACAATGCTGTCCCTGTAACCGGAGTCAAAATGGCTTTTCCAACGGTAATCGTTGTACTGGCAATAATGTCCTACAGGGGAATGTTAAAGGATGAAAGGCTCCTGAAGTCGTACGACAGGATCAGATGATCTGAAGGTTATCCTGTGTTGTTATCTTTTCACAATAATGACATTTAAGTGCCACATTCTTTTTTGATACAACTTTAAATTTTGTTGTAACCGTTTCAAAATTAGTAATGCATTTTGGATTCATGCACCTGGCAATACCGGTTATGCTGTCTGGCACCTGTACCACCCTTTTTTCAACCACCTCATAATCTTTAATAATGTTGAGTTTGGCATCAGGTGCAACAAGTGCGATTCTGTTAATATCCTCATCTTCAAAAAAGATACCTGATATTTTAATAATAGCCTTACGTCCAAGCTTTTTACTCTCAAGATTGGTTCCGAAAGTAATCTGGTTGTCAATGTGATCAAGCCTGAGGATTTTAATTACCTTAAATAAGGTGTTGGCTGGAACATGGTCTATTACCGTCCCGTTCTGGATGGCGCTTACACTTAACTGTTTCGGTTCTTTCATTATTGCTCCCTCCTTATTTTATCCCTAACAAAGTACAAAGAATTGCCTGTCTGGTATATACCCCGTTAAGAGCCTGTTCGAAATAATATGCTTTCGAATTGTGGTCTACATCTGTATGTATCTCATTTACACGCGGCAGAGGATGCAGTATCCTCATGGTAGGCTTTGTGTTTTTAAGCATTGAATTCCTTAGCACATAAACATTTTTGACTTTTTCATACTCTATAGGATCTGAGAACCTCTCACGCTGAACTCTGGTCATGTATATAATGTCGGCTTTCGATATGATATCGGTAAAATCAGTATGCTCATAATATTTGAGACCGAAACTATCGAGAAAAAGTTTATACTCATCAGGCATTCTTAACTCATCGGGTGAAATAAAATTAAAGGTTGTTTTCCACCTCGCCATTGCAAGGAGGAGGGAATGAACGGTTCTTCCATATTTGAGGTCACCGACAAGAAATATGTTCAGATTATCGAGAGTCCCCTGGGTTTTTCTGATAGAAAAAAGGTCAAGCAGCGTTTGTGTCGGATGCTGATTAGCTCCATCTCCCGCATTTATCACAGGAATACCGGCGATTTCACTTGCAAACCTTGCGCTTCCTTCTATCGGATGCCTCATTACAATCAGATCGCAATAATTGCTAACAGTTCTGATGGTATCATTCAACGTTTCTCCCTTCGATACACTCGTGCTTGAGGAATCCGAAAACCCTATTATTTTACCGCCAAGTCTCGAAATTGCACTTTCAAAGCTGAGACGGGTACGTGTGGAAGGTTCGAAAAAAAGAGTTGCTGCAACTTTCCCTTCCAGGAGCTTTTGCGTGGGCTGCTTTTCAAATTCCTCTGCCAGGTCAAGTATCCTGAGGATCTCCCGTGTCGAAAGATCATCGATCGATACCAGGCTTCTGTTTTTCATAAGATGCATAATTATTGGGGATAACCTTTACTGACTGATAAAATTAGTCAAGATTCACCAGAACATCCGGTATCTGTTAATAAGTATTAAAAACTTTCAGCAGTTATTTACCTGGTCTCAAGGTACTCCAGGTGCAGGTTTTCAACTGAGCCAAATCTTGACAGGGTATGCTCCTTCGCAGACAACCTGATAGCCGTCTTCAGACTGCATTCAAGCTCAAAACGCTGCTCCGACTGAAAAAGATTTTCATCCTTGATGATTTTCATTACATCGTTCATCGAGGAATATGGGAATATCAGTCTGTAGTATTCCTTTACCGTACACTCTATAATTTCTGCCTTCGATATTGCATCAGCTGTGGCGTTCCTGTAGGCATTTATAAGTCCGCTCACTCCAAGTAAAGTTCCTCCAAAATATCGGACTACAATAATTAGGATATTCGTCAGATCATTCGAGTTTATCTGGCCAAGGATCGGCTTTCCTGCAGTACCTGACGGTTCACCGTCGTCATTGCTTCTCCAGATACTTTTATCATATCCGATAATGTAGGCAAAGCAATGATGCCTGGCGTCGTGGTATTTTTTCCTGTAATCTTCAAGAATTGGTTTTATCTCATCCTGCGAGGTAACAGGAATCACAAATGCCAAAAACCTGCTGCCCTTATCGCGGTAGATGCCCTCCGATTCATATCTGATAGTCTTGTATGTGTCGCTGAAAAGCATCCCTTAAGAGATTAATATAAAATGCGATATCTGGTATTATTAATTATTGCAGCTATCTTACTGGTATGTAGTATTTTGCATTTCTTTCTGTCTTTCTACCCAGATGTATTGATTTACAGGCAAAGGGCAGCTGAATCCCATCATTTTAATCGACCTGGCACCTGCACCAATATTCTCAGGTACCCTGGATTCGACAAGTATAAACTGAATTTTCATTTGACAGGAAGATTCTCTCTGCAAAGGAATAAAAATTAAATTTTATAAATATGGACGGGTTCCTGATAGTTACTAACTATCCGTTCCGAATGCTTGTTCATCGTATTTAAAATTGATATTTTTACCAAAATAAATTTTCGATGAGCGTTACGCTAGATGAAAAGGATCTGCATAAACTGATTGTAATTGGTGACAGGATACTTATTAAACCCAAAGTTCCTCAATCAAAGACAAAAAGCGGTTTGCTTCTACCACCGGGTGTGAACGAAAATGAAAAGGTTCAGATCGGATTCGTGCTTAAGGTAGGTCCGGGTTATCCAATACCGTCTGTGAATGAGGGTGATGAACCATGGAAGACCAGATCAGATGAGCCAAAATATGTGCCACTTCAGCCAAAGGAGGGTGACCAGGCAGTTTATATGCAAACCCAGGCCATTGAAATCGAATTCAACAGGGAGAAGTATATAGTAGTTCCTCAGTCAGCTATTCTTCTGCTTCTCAGGGATGACGGGCTGTTTGAATAACTATACAGAGAAATGGGAAAAAATAAGATAACCGGACATGTGATATTAATTGTGGAGGACGACTTCTCAAGCAGACTTTACCTTAACAAAATACTTGAAAAGAGTGGCGCGGAAATATTCAATGCCACTGATGGGAGAGAGGCATTCGACCTTGTAATGCAAAATCATAATATTGAGCTGGTTTTAATGGATATCCAGCTTCCGCTGATTGACGGTTATACCTGTACTAAAATGATAAGGGAAACGGGAAGAAAAATTATAATTATCGCCCAAACTGCCTATGGACTTACAGGAGACAAGGAAAAAATGATGGCTTCTGGATTTGACGATTACCTTATTAAGCCCATTTCACAGAACCAGCTTCTTGAAAAAATCAATTCCTTTTTCCCCTGAGATCCGGATTATTCGCTGTACAGTGAAATTTCAGAAAACTCTTTCCTGAAAAGCTCAGTATCCTCTGCCCATCTCTGAAACTCGTTTTCCAGCTTACTTCCGCTGACCAGTACTTTTCTTGTAATGTCATCCCCGGCCAGTATATCAAATGGTAAAAGGTTGTATTCATACTCATAAGGCGGATTGTTAAACCTGAGAGAATCTTTATCGGAGGTTTCCATAATTGCCCTTATTATCTCTACTGCAACTTCAACTGGTCTGAACGACATCCGGTCGGTAACGTGTAGTTGCAAACCGCTGCAAACCCTCCCTTCGAATTTGTTGAAAGTCGGGATAAAATTATGTATTCTGAAACTGCAACCATTAAGTTTCCTTGATCTCAGATTTTTGAGCAGTAATTCACCATTAATAAACGGAGAGCCAAAAAGCTCAAAGGGAATAGTTGTTCCACGTCCCTCAGATACATTGAGAGCTTCAAAAAGCACCATCCCTGGATATACAATCGCAGTCTGCAGGGTCGGCATATTGGGTGAGGGAAGTACCCATGCAAGTCCCGTTTGATCATAAAACATCGATCTTTTCCAGTTTTCCATACCAACCACATTCAGATCACATTCTGAAAAGTATTTCCCCTTTAACCATAATGCTATCTCACCAATCGTCATGCGATGACATAAAGGGATTGAAGCCCCTCCTACAAATGTAAAAAACTCTTCTTTGAGTACAGGGCCGTCATAATACAGCCCTGCAACAGGGTTTGGTCTGTCAAGTACCCATATCGGAATTCCTGCCTCCATACATGCTTCCATGCATAGCTTCATTGTCCAGGCATAGGTATATAACCTTGCACCAACATCCTGTATGTCCACAACCAGGATATCGATCTCATTAAGCATATCGCCAGCAGGTTTCCTGTGTTCACCGTACAGGCTGAAAACCGGTACTTTGAAATATGGATGCAGGTCACTGCTCCATTCGATCATGTTATCCTGTGTCTCACCAAAAAGACCATGCTGGGGTCCGAATATGGCACTCAGCCTGCAATCATTCCTGGTGTGAAATATTTCTGTAATGTGCCTGAAATCAGGAGTTATACTGGGGGCATGACATAAAATCCCGACTCTTTTATTTTTCAGTTTATCCGGAAAATTTTCCAGCAGCAATTGAAGTCCTGTCTTGACCATTTTTGTTGATTTCCCTGCAAATATAGGATTTGCTGTAAAATTGATCTACAACATAGACCCTTCATCACGTCATGTAAATTATCTTTTATATGTTTATTGTCTCAAATATTTAATATGTACGTTAATGATTAGAACTCATATTCACCTGTACCGGCTTCTGATTATGATATTCTCCATTGACCGGGTCATGCCTCCCGATCATAATGTAATGGTAGTTGGAAATCAATTGGGAATCATATTATTGCCTAAGACAATTTCACCCTTATTTAATTAATAGTTATGCAAACATTCAAAATGCTGAACAGAATATTCTTTTCCCTTTTGCTTATTGCACTAGTATCTTGCTCTGGTTCGGGGCAGCGAAAAATAACCATACTTGAAACAACTGATGTACATGGGGTAATTCTTCCATACGATTTTGTTGAGAAAAGCGAGTTAAAGGCATCCCTGGCAGGTGTTTCAGGTTATCTGAAACAGTCGGGGATTAAAAGAGACGAACTTGTTCTTCTCGACAATGGAGATAACCTGCAGGGACAGCCTGAAGAGTATTATTATAATTTCATCGATACACTTTCCCCTCATATTAATTCACTTGTCATGAACTATATGAAATACGATGCAGGGACAGTTGGCAACCACGACATTGAAGCAGGCCATTCGGTCTACGACAGAGTAAGAAAAGAATACAATTTTCCATTGCTTGCTGCAAATGCTGTCGACATTAAAACTGGGGAACCCTACTTCGAACCATATACCATTATAATAAGGAATAAATTGAAAATAGCTGTGTTCGGTCTGGTTACCCCTTCGATCCCCAACTGGCTTCCACCTGAACTATATTCAGGTATGGAGTTTAAGGATATGCTCGAAACAGCAAAAAAATGGATGCCGGTTATCCTTAAGGGAAAACCGGATTTGGTTATTGGACTCTTTCATTCAGGATGGGATCAAAATTACGATGGACCAAAAGAGGAAAATCATGTTGATGAAAACGGATCTCCTGCGGTTGCATACAATGTTCCGGGTTTTGACATTATTTTCAATGGCCACGATCATGCAGTAGCCAATGAGAAAATAGTGAATATCGCCGGCGATACTGTGCTTATTCTCGATGGCGGAAGCAGGGCAGAGAAGATAGCTTCTGCAACTGTGACCGTATTTGGAAAAAGGGGGAAGGGTTCGGGGAAGATAAAAGCTGAGGGGAAAATTATCGATGTGAAGGATTTTGATTCCGACAAGGATTTTCTCGTCAGTTT
>Ga0208980_10002203_pt1 | contig 11812 bp, 10 predicted proteins | sample WetSurMetagenome_3_FD_187993 | JGI IMG/M metagenome (GOLD analysis project Ga0208980, IMG submission 187993) | Wetland microbial communities from Twitchell Island in the Sacramento Delta, sample from surface sediment Aug2011 Site A1 Bulk (version 2) | ecosystem: Environmental > Aquatic > Marine...
TCTGAACATCCGGGTAGGTTTGCAGCATGAAAAGGATATAATTAGATCCGATAAAACCTGCGCCGCCAGTTACTAAAATTTTCATCATCGTGCTCGCGCAAAAAAAAGAAGATTGTCAACCGTCCTTACGACTCCAATCATAAGGGATATCATTATCATGGGGAGAGACCCGGTATTCATCAGGAAGAGAATAGTTATACGCTTCGGTAGGTATGTTGATGACCAGTGCTTCGTTTTCACTTACACATTTAAATCCGTGAAAAACTAAAGGAGGGATATGCAGAAGTTGCAAATTGTAATCACCGAGAAAAAATTCATTTACTTCCTTATAGGTGGGTGAATCCTTGCGGCTATCATAAAGAACAATCTTCATCATGCCTTTGATAACTATCATGTTATCATATTGTACTTTATGATAATGCCATCCTTTCACGACACCAGGAAAGGCGGTGGTCATATATACCTGCCCAAACCTCATAAAAATTTCTTCATCAGACCGAAGCATTTCCATCAAACGCCCTCGCTCATCGGGGATTACCTTTAACAGTTTGGTTTTAACTCCAATGATCATAGCGCTAATCCTTTTTATTAAATTTTGTTCGCACCGGTTTCTGCCACTAAATTTGTGGCTGCTCTCAACGAATCAAAGGTTCCGGCATCAGTCCACCAGCCATCGAGGAATTCATACGTCATATTCCCCCTCTTAATATAAACATTGTTGACGTCTGTTATTTCGAGCTCACCACGCAGAGAGGGCTGAAGCGTTCGAATAATATCAAACACGGTATTATCAACCATATAAATCCCAATAACTGCATAGTTCGACTTGGGAACATCAGGTTTTTCCTCAATCGCTTTTACCGTGTCGCCTTCTAAAACAGGAACCCCAAAGCGCTCCGGATCAGGCACCTGCTTCACTATAATCTTTGCCCCATTTTTCTGTTTTTTAAAATTCTCTACTGCACTGTAAATATTTTTTTCAATAATATTATCTCCCAAAACAATGCAAATTTTATCGTTATCCGCAAACTCCTCGGCCAGGCTCAGTGCTTGAGCAATTCCTCCCTCTCCTTCCTGATAGGTGTATTCGATATGCTTGAGATTAAGTTCTTTTCCGTTTCCGATGAGCCTTAGAAAATCACCCGCATTGTTCCCTCCGGTTACTAACAAGACATCAGTAATCCCAGCGTTAACCAACGTTTGAATCGGATAATAGATCATGGGTTTATTGTAAACCGGCAAGAGATGTTTATTGGTTATTTTGGTAAGGGGAAAAAGACGCGTTCCCAACCCCCCGGCAAGAATGACCCCTTTCATTACACCTCCAGGTTTCGTGACGTTAGCTGCATGTTGACTTTTATCCACAATCCAGCGATAACAATGTCATGCTGAACTTATTTCAGCATCTCATAAGACCCTGAAACGAGTTCAGGGTGACAACAAAACTGGCATTGTATCTGCCTCTTGCGCAATTAACACTGAATTGAGGCTTTATCATACGTTTTTTAACAGCTTTTCATCGAAAAAACAAGAACCAAAGAATCTATAATTTTAAATGATCACAACTCAAGGATTCTTTTAAACTCATCTTCGGTTAAAATAATAATTTTCAAATCTTTTGCCCGGTCATATTTAGAACCAGGATCCGCTCCCACAACCACAAAGTCGGTTTTTTTGTTTACGCTTGAAGATATTTGGGCGCCTAAAGATTCTGCCCGCTTTTCAGCTTCATGCCGAGTAAACTGTGTTAACGTCCCGGTAAAGACAATGGTTTTACCCTGTAATGCTCCTTCCTTTTTTTCCTTTTTGGCACTGAGTTTAATCCCAATGTTTTTTAACCTTTGAATAAGCTCACAGTTTCCTTTTTGAGAAAAAAAGCTAACAATGCTTCGCGCCACTTCCGGGCCGATTTCATTTATCTGCATCAGCTCATCTTCCTTTGCTTCCATGAAATCATCAATGCTGGAATAGTGTTCAGCCAAAGTCGCCGCCAGATGTTCCCCGACATGCCGAATCCCCAAGGCATAAACGAAACGGTCTAAGCCCCTCACCTTGCTTCCTTCAATTGCTTTGATGATATTGGCAGCCAATTTTTCTCCCATCCGCTCAAGGGGGATAAGGTCTGTAGCTTTCAGCAAATAAAGATCAGCCACATTTTTGATGATCCCTTCATCCACAAATTTATCAACCAGCTTATCTCCCAGCCCATCGATATCCATTGCTCTTTTAGAAGCAAAGTGTTTGATCGTCTTTTTTAACTGTGCAGGGCAGGAAAGATTGAGGCACCGGTAAACCGCCTCATCTTTTAATCTCACCACCCTTGAACCACAAACCGGACATGACGGAGGAATCCTGAAAGGAACTGCTTTCTCCGGCCTTTTTCCCGTTACCACGTACATCACTTCCGGGATAACATCGCCTGCTCTTTGAATTACTACTGTATCACCAACTCGAATATCTTTTTTGTCGATCTCATCTTGATTATGGAGAGTGGCCCGGCTCACGGTTACTCCAGAAATCGAAACCGGTTCCATAAGGGCAACGGGGGTTATCGCGCCGGTTCGACCAACCTGAAGTTTTATCTCGATTATCTTTGTAATTGCCTGCCGAGGGGGGAACTTATACGCCAAAGCCCAACGAGGGCTTCGTGAAATAGTGCCCAATTTTTCCTGAAGAAAAAATTCGTTTACCTTTATTACTATCCCATCGATCTCATAGTCCAGTTCTTCCCGTATCTTTTCCATGGAACGATAATATTCGATGGCTTCTTTGATATTCTTGCACAACTGTATTCGAGAGTTTACCTTAAATCCCCATTGAGGCAGGGTTTTTAAAAGCTCCCATTGTGTGATAAAAGAATACCCTTCTACTAAACCGACGCCATAACAAAAAATATCTAAGGGCCGCTTTGCGGTAATAGAGGAATCAAGCTGACGAAGAGATCCGGCTGCCGCATTGCGGGGATTGGCAAATCGCGGCTCGTCTTTTTCATCCTTTTGGCGATTAAGTTCATGAAAAGACGTGATGCCGATATATACTTCTCCTCGTATTTCTAATCGTGGGGGAATCCTCTTAATTTTTTTGGTGATGAGGGTAAGAGGTACCGATTTTATAGTCTTGAGGTTTTGAGTAACATCTTCGCCTGTCATGCCATCTCCCCGGGTTGATCCCACATCAAAAACACCATCTACATAAACAAGCTCAACTGCTAAGCCATCAAGCTTTGGTTCAGCCACGTAAGTGATTTCCGTATTATCTTTAAGAAACCTTTTCAGCCGCAGGTCAAATTCGATTATTTCTTCTTCCGTAAAGGCATTCCCCAAACTCAGCATGGGAAGATTATGAGTAACCGTATTGAAGGATTCTAGGGGTGAAGCACCTACTCGTTGGGTTGGGGAATCGGGAGTAATCAGGTGAGGATATTTTTTTTCTAATTCTTCCAGTTCACGAAAAAAGCAGTCGTAATCCTGATCGGAAATTTCAGGGCTATCCAGCACGTAATATCGATAATTGTGGTAATTTATGCTCTCCCGGAGGTCCTGAATTGTCTTTTTAGGATCACTCATCGTACCGTATCCTTACAAAACTAATGCGTCAGCGCAGAAATCTTTTGGCATGCGTCAAGCATATCCGCCGGAATGTCAAAACCACCATGCGTGGGACTTTTCCCGGTAAGCCTCCTTACTAAACGTCTCCTCCTTTTAGCTTCGCGGATATTCTTCGAGCCTACGGGGTCATAATTGAAGCAAATTGCTTCTTCCGGGTTTTTAAGAAAATCGAGTGTAAGATAAAAGGAAAGTTTCTTAAGCACTTCTATGTACTCCCGGCTTATCTCCCAACGGGAATTCTGAGACACAACATTAACGGCGCCAAGCCAATGTTCTAAATCATATAGGTGAAGGGTGGTAGAAAAAATAAGTTTTTTGGTTTTAAAGGGAAGGACACGATGCGGCACTGTCTGGATAATAAAATTATCATCCCTCGGATCATGACTTACAATTACCTTTTTGGCAATTTTCCAATGCTTTTTTTCGGTAAACATATCAGAACGATATTCCCAGTAAAGATGACCAAATTTCCGGGTAGTCGACGTACGATAGAGCTGACTCGGGATATAAACGTTGTGAGCCACTGTATCCGCAACAAGATGGGAAAGATAACCATAGGTAAAGGCTTTCTCAAACGGAGCCTGAGCGGCTAAAAGCATATTCCGACCAATTGACCAGTTATGACAATGATCATTTCTCCTCCGGGAACCTTTACCGATAAAGATATCAGCGCTGATAAGTCCGTACAGAAAATCAAGGGGATAGGATTGGACTAATTCTCTGATAACCGGCAAAACAACGTTGAGGTTATTGAGAATAAACTCACCTTGAGCAATATGTATCCCTGCTCCCCAGGCCCAGACATCCCTACTACACAAAAACAGGAAGACGACCAAAAACGCAAAAAAAGCTAAGATGGTTTTCATCGTTATTGTGCGGACTTAAATGGCACTCTTGATTTCTGCAAGGTATTAATAAGACTATTCTGATACTCACGCCAAAACCGAAATCGGATTTTCATCGTTTCATAATCTCTTTCATTATCAATATCCAGAGCCGCTCCGGTTAATTTGGTTTCCACTATTTTAAACCGACAGCCAAGAAAATTTCTCACCACCCCTTCAAGATCTTCCACACTGATGATTCTCCGGAACAGGGGTGTCAGGTTTTCCAGTCCCATACGGGAAAGGAAAAGATTCCAGTGGAGGATGAGAAAATAATATATCCCTCTCCTTTGCACATGAGACCGATAAAATTCTAAGAGAAGTTTAAGAAAGTATATAAATTGTTTTTGATAACGATAATCATACAACCTTTGAATGCTGTGACGGTTCTTAATTTTTAATGGTTTGATCAGATGGAGGTTGTTTTGGCGATACTTTTTCCCCTTAACATAAAAGTACGCCATCTTAATTCCTCTCTCTTTCCTGGTAGGATAAAATGGCGTCAGCCCTTCTTCAGTGCTCATCCCCAAAGAATAATCAATAGAATTCACATCGCATTGTTCGAGAAACTCATCAATCTCCTGGGAGGTAATCAAAGGGGTATCTCCCGGCATATAAAGCATTGCCTTTTCTTCATCCACCCACTCAGGGATCCGGTTGTTTTTCTTTTCTACTTCCAGAGCCTTATCAAAAGCGACAAAAGCATTTTCAAATAAATTTCTTCTCTGTTCCAAAGCAATAATCTTTTCAGGGGACTTCAACGTGCGAATATTGCGCGAAATGCTCTTTTGTATTCGATTCTGATCTCCCACAATGAAAATTCGGTTCACATACCCTGATTCTTCCAACGCCTTCAAGGAATAAAAAAACAGGGGTAATCCATTTAAATCCAAAAAATTTTTATTCCCCCCCTGAATCGGACGAATTTTTCCCCGGTCTCCAATAAGAATAGCAGCGTCAATTTTCATATAATAAGATATACCTTATACCAAGTTACATTCAAAAGTAGATCGAGGCGACGACGAGGAATCGACGCAGGCGTACGTTTGAGTACGTCGAGGAGTATGACGAGGAGACAACAAAGATATGGAAATGAAGGCGACTTGGTATTAAACATTAATTTTCTTTCCAACCATACTTCCCAATCAACGGAACAAAAACACAAAGAGTACGTTCTTCTTTTTCGGTCTTGTCCCCTTTTTTAGTAATTTTATAAAGGCTCTGAGAGTATCGAGAACCAACCGGGATAACGAGTATGCCTCCATCGTTAAGCTGTTCAACCAATACCTGAGAAATATCCGGAGCGGCGGCAGTCACAATAATCCCATCAAACGGGCTTTTCTCTCGCCACCCATACGTCCCATCCCCTCCCTTAAATTTGATAGTCGTGTACCCCAAGTGCGTCAGGACCTGCTGAGCTTTTTCTAATAAAATCGGAACCCGCTCAATAGTATAAACGTGTTCAGCCAGTTCAGCCAAGATAGCAGTTTGATACCCAGAGCCAGTTCCAACCTCCAACACTTTCTCACCACCTTTTAAATCCAAACATTCGGTCATGAGGGCAACCATATACGGTTGAGAGATCGTTTGGCCCTCACCGATGTAAAGAGGTCCGTCATGGTAAGCGCTTTCTCTCAAGTTTTCCGGGACAAAAAAATGCCGAGGAATTTTTCGCATGGCTGCTAAAACCCTCTCGTCCTTAATTCCCCGTGAAACGAGCTGGCGTTTAACCATCTGGTCCCGTTGATTCTCCCAATCCATCATTCTCCTTACCTAAACATCAGTAACCTTGCCGGATTTTATCTCTTCTTCGGTGGCAACATGAAACATTACTTACTCCCTTATCATAGTCAAAACCATCTTAAATCTTTTTACAGCCTTCAAAGCATGGGGTTGATTAGCGGGCATTATCAGCATTTCACCCTCATTCACCTTAACAGGTTTTCCGGAAATAGTAATTTCTGCTTCCCCATCCAAAATATAAACCAGGGCATCAAATGGAGCGGTGTGTTCACTCAACCCTTGGCCTTCATCAAAAGCAAAGAAGGTTACGGTTCCGGTCTTCTTATTGATAATCGTTCGGCTCACTACCGAACCTTCCTGATAGTCTGCCAGCGCAATCAATTGTGATGGTTGCGAAATAAGGGTTTCCATATTTTTATGATGATTTTTTTAATATGCCTTGTTTGCTGGTATCTTATTTTAAATTATAAAAAACATCCTTCCCTAAATATTGAGCGGTCTCACCAAGCTCCTCTTCAATACGAAGAAGCTGATTGTATTTGGCAACCCGGTCGGTACGAGACGTGGAACCAGTCTTGATAAGTCCGGTATTGCACCCAACAACCAAATCAGCAATAGTAGTATCTTCGGTTTCACCCGAGCGGTGTGAAACAACAGCAGTGTACCCAGCTTTTTTTGTCATCTCAATAGCATCAATCGTTTCGGTCAGCGTTCCGATCTGATTGAGTTTAATAAGAACCGAATTAGCAATTCCTTGTTTAATGCCTCGTTTGATGATTTTAGTGTTGGTCACAAAAATATCATCTCCCACAATCTGGACCTTTTTCCCTAACTTCTCAGTCAAAAGTTTCCAGCCTTCCCAATCATTTTCAGCCATCCCATCTTCAATGCTGATAACCGGATACTTTTCTACCCATTCGCTATAAAAAGCGATTAATTCTTCCGCTGTCTTTTCCGGCTTAGCCTCCGCTTTTAAGCTATACTTTCCATTTTCAAAAAATTCACTTGCGGCACAGTCAAACCCAAGGTATATATCTTTGCCGGGTTGATAGCCCGCTTTCACAATCCCTTCCAAAATTAATTCAATCGCCTCAGTGTTTGACGTGAGATTTGGTGCAAAACCTCCTTCATCACCAACCGCGGTATTATAGCCTTTACCCTTAAGTACTTTTTTCAAGTTATGAAAAACCTCGGCACCCATCTGGAGAGCCTGAGCAAAGCCATCCGCACCCACCGGTAAAATCATAAACTCCTGGATATCAACATTGTTGTCAGCATGAGCGCCGCCATTAAGAATATTCATCATCGGAACCGGAAGCACCCGTGCATTTATCCCCCCCATATAACGATAAAGCGGCATCCCCAAATCTTCAGCCGCTGCTTTCGCAACCGACATCGAAACCCCTAAAATCGCATTCGCTCCTAAGGTGCCTTTGTTGTCGGTGCCATCAAGTTCAATCATGATCGAGTCAATAAAATTCTGTTCGGTTGCATCAAGCCCCACTATTTTCGGTGCAATCACTTCATTAACATGTGCGACTGCTTTTTTTACTCCTTTGCCATCATACCGTTTAGCATCCTGATCGCGAAGTTCTAATGCCTCTCTTGCGCCTGTGGAAGCTCCCGAAGGAACTTGTGATCTTCCCAGTGTACCCGTTTCAAGAATCACATCAACTTCAACAGTCGGATTTCCCCGCGAATCCAAGATTTCACGCGCATAGACATCAACAATTTCACTCATTCCTAATCCCTCCATACGGTTAAGATTTACTTTTTAGCAGGCTTTAACACAACAAAAAGGGAATCGTCACCCCGCTTAATAAAGAAAAGAATGTTCTCACCGGGTTGTGCTTTCCCGATCGCCTCTGAATATTCTTGCACATTTTTTACTGGTTTCCGGTTCACCTCTTTAATAATATCTCCTTTCATTATCCCAACGTCTTCCGCAGGTCCGCCAGGTTCAATATTGCTCACGATCACTCCTTCCTTCTCGTTAATCCCCAGTTTGTTTGCCAGTTCAGGTGTAATATCTTTAACTGTCAGCCCTAAGTTATTTTCCGTTTTCTTTGCAAGAGTAACTTCTTTTTCTTCTTCGGGCATCTCACCAATGGTAACCGTCACATTGATTTCTTTTCCCTCACGGAAAATAACAATGCTTGCTTTTTTCCCTATGGGTGTTCCTGCTACCATCCGCGGCAATGCGTCCATTTCCTTAATATCTTTCCCGTCAAATTTAACTATAATATCACCTTTTTTAATTCCTACTTTTGCAGCCGGACTGCCTTCCTGAACCTGAGCAACCAAGGCGCCTCGTCCTTCCGCAAGACCAAAAGATTGCGCGAGTTCCGGCGTAACTTTTTGGACCATAACGCCAAGCCACCCTCGTATTACCCGTCCTTTTTCTTTGAGCTGAGGAAGTATTTCTTTTGCCATATTTGACGGGATTGCAAAACCAATACCATTAGCCTGAGCAACAATGGCGGTATTTATACCAACAACTTCTCCTTTGGTATTAACAAGCGGACCACCGCTGTTTCCAGGGTTGATTGAAGCGTCCGTTTGAATAAAATTATCGTACGGACCAGCTCCAATGACTCGACCTTTAGCACTAACCACGCCCACGGTCACCGTGTGTTCTAATCCAAAAGGGTTACCGATAGCCATAACCCATTCCCCGACTTCTAAGGAATCCGAGTCACCTAACGTGACAAAGGGAAGATTCTCCTTTGTTTCCACCTTTATCAAAGCCACATCAGTTTTTTCATCTTTCCCGATAATCTTGCCATTATATTCTTTTTCATTTGAAAGACGAATTTTTATTTTATCAGCTCCTTCTACCACATGATTGTTTGTCAGAATATAGCCATCCTTGCTGATGATAAATCCGGAACCGAGACTCCTTTCCTTATGCTCTCTTTCGGGCTGTTCTCCGAAAAAACGATCAAAAAAATCATCACCAAAAAAATCCCGGGGGGACGGAGCCCCAGGACCAAAATAATGACGAAATACGTTATCTCCTCCTTTTACCAGTTTTTCCGTGCTAATATTTACTACTGCTGGATTAATTTCTTTAGCAACCGCAACAAACGAAGGACGGTCGGCACCAAGACTTATATCTTTTTCTGCGGCAAAGCCTTTATCCAAAGGAGGCGTAATTATCAGAATGGCCAGAACTAACCACACCATAACCAGAAATTCCTTTTTAATAAATCCAATCTGTTGAGAAGTCTTTCGTAAAACGTTTCTCATTATGTACTCCTTTCAACACAAAAAATGGTTAACAAATCAAAAATAAGTTTTTTCACAACGTGACAATCATAATCGCTACGCTCAATCCTCCTCGCTTATCGATTACGCTCCTTTTTTAAAGCTATTTTTTGACCATTCTGGAACTATCTTGGTTTGACATTTGTTATTAAAATTATAGGAAAAAAACGATTATCAGTCAAGAAGCAATTTATAGTATTGCATGGGAACTATGATGTTTTCCAGTTTAAAAAAATAACTGTACCTTCTTTTAAAATTTTGGTTAAATACTTTTAACCAATTAAGAAAATTATTGAAATATAAATGATATCTTATTGACTTGTCTATAAAGCTTTTCAAGTCCTTCTTAAATCTATTCACTTAATAGACCAGGGGAAAAATTGATTTTTTTGTTATTTTTTTCGACTAAGCTTTGTGTTTTCCTTTCCTCGGTTCAGTCAGAGGTTATTTCTGTAAAAACTCTTCGATGCTGGTGTTTGGGAACAAGAGGAAATGGCATAGTTTTAAAAGTATTGCGAGCATATAAAGTTCAACCTCACGGAACGTAAGTAAACAGTCCCCAAAAAGTAACCAAACCCAATAAGTTTCTTTATATAAAAATCTTTCTTTTTACTGATCAAGAAATAGATTTTTAGTTCACCTTTGTTATAATAAGGGAAAAATCAGAAATTATGATTCTTTTCTTTATTATAAAAAACGAGGTTCCTTTTGATGATCTCCAAAAAGTCTCTCGATATTCCCCCGTTCCTGGTGATGGATGTTTTAGAAAAAGCTTACGAGATGGAAAAAGCGGGGCAACGGGTAATCCACTTAGAAGTGGGTGAGCCTGATTTTGAAACTCCGCAATGTATAAAAGATGCCTGCATAAAAGCAATCCGAGAAGGAAAAACCAAATACACCCATAGTCTGGGATTATTTGAACTCCGGGAAGCTCTATCAGGATACTACGAAACCAAATACGGAACAGAAGTCAGTCCGCATCAAATTATTATCACAACGGGTTCTTCGCCTGCCCTTTTTCTTATTTTTTCCACGATACTGGAAAACAGCGCTGAGATCATTCTCACCAATCCTTACTACGCCTGCTATCCAAATATTATCCGATTCTTGGGAGGAACGGTAAACTTTGTCAATGTCCACGAGGAAGATGGCTTCCAGTACCAACCGGAAGAAGTGGCGCGTCATCTGACTCCGAGTACGAAAGCGATCCTTATAAATTCCCCGGCTAATCCAACGGGAAGTATCCTTTCCTCTGAAACAATGCACGCGTTAGCTGGCCTCGGATATTATCTAGTCGCGGATGAGACGTATCATGGCCTGGTTTATGACTCGCAGGAGCATTCGATTCTGGAATTCACCGATAAGGCCTTTGTGGTCGGGTCATTTTCAAAGCAATACGCCATGACCGGATGGCGCTTAGGATATTTGATTGTCCCCAAAGAATTCGTGCGGCCAATACAAAAGATACAGCAAAATTTTTTCATCAGCGCTAATGCCTTTGTTCAGTGGGCGGGAATCGCCGCAATAACTGAAGCGCAAAAAGATGTTGAGCAGATGCGGGCAATTTTCAATGAAAGGAGAAAATTTATCATTCCTCGCTTAAAAGCCTTGGGGTTTGGCGTGACGTTTGAGCCTCAGGGCGCTTTCTATGTATTGGCCAATGCAAAAATGTTTACCCATGATTCTCAGGCCTTTGCCTTTGACATTCTCGAGAAAGCTCAGGTAGCTGTTACTCCGGGAATTGATTTTGGTAATAACGCTGAAGGATACCTCCGTTTTTCTTATGCCAATTCCTTGGAAAACATTCACGAAGGTATGGATCGGCTTGAGCATTACCTCAAAAACCTATGATCTTTATCTATCACTTTCCAGCCATCAGGTTTTCTATTATGAGGTTCCCCTTATAATGGGAGAGGCGGTCTGATCAAAAGGGTTCATCCGTACCGCCAGGTGGAAAAGATAGGGATAATTGACTTTCAGGTATTTCATATAATCAAGCCATTGGTTTACTAATAAAACATAAACCCTTTTTATATCTCCGGCAAGATGTTCATAGTCAGTTGACGGTAAGTCAGCATATCCTTCCCGGACAGATAATTCTTCGGTTAAATGGAACACTGCCCGAAGGAGTTCGGTAAAGGATTCGTGCTCAAGAAGCGTTGGGTTTTCCAAAAGCCGCAATAAAAAACTTACCCTACCAAAAAGGAGGCCGCGTAAATCTTCTAATCTGACATTGTTAATTGCAACTCCATAATCATAGCCTTTAAGCCGCTTGCTGACTGTTACAAATTCCTGGTCAGACCAGCCATT
>Ga0208980_10002204_pt1 | contig 11802 bp, 9 predicted proteins | sample WetSurMetagenome_3_FD_187993 | JGI IMG/M metagenome (GOLD analysis project Ga0208980, IMG submission 187993) | Wetland microbial communities from Twitchell Island in the Sacramento Delta, sample from surface sediment Aug2011 Site A1 Bulk (version 2) | ecosystem: Environmental > Aquatic > Marine...
TTAGCGGTTAGCGGTTAGCGGTTAGCGGTTAGCGGTTAGCGGTTAGCGGTTAGCGGTTAGCGGTTAGTTATATAACGATGACTATTAGAATCCGAATTTTTCAATACTTTTTCGAGACATTACTAACCACTAACCACTAACCACTAACAACTAAATTGCAACGAGAAAGGGCTGATTGCGTAATATGGAAGGCAAGTGCAATTTTAAGTTAACGGAGGGATTAAAAATGGCCACACAGCCTAATGAGAGCGGTCATAAAAGCAAAAGGCTTTTGGGTTTCATCATGGTTTTGTTTGTGCTGGGCCTTGGGATAGGGATTGGAACTCTGATCTCCTATCGGGTGGATGCAAGGGGGCCGAACGATAGCCAGCTGCAAATGCAGACGGACGGAAAACCGGCCGCCGGAGGCGCATTTATGGCCCTGTCGCAGGCATTCGAGGAAGTTGCCAACCGGATCGAGCCGGCCGTCGTCAATATCAATACGGAGGAAGTGATAACCAGGCGTCAAGCGATGCCGGACCAGGACTCCGAGGACCCGATGAGCGAATTATTCCGGCGGTTCGGATTCGGCAGCCCTTTCGGGCAAATTCCTGAGCAGCAGATGCGGCGCAGCCTGGGATCGGGTGTTATTGTCGATCCGAAGGGATATATCATCACCAACAATCACGTCGTTGAAGATGCGACAAAAATCAAGGTCAGCGTGCCCGGAGGAGAGGAATATACGGCAAAGGTGATCGGCACGGACGCCATTTCGGATATTGCCGTGATCAAGATCGAGGGGAAAAAGGACTTCCCCTATGCAAAGATCGGCAGTTCCAAGAATATGAAGGTCGGTGATTGGGTCCTTGCCATAGGAAGCCCTTTTGGTCTCGAACAGACCGTCACAGCCGGCATCATCTCGGCCACAGGGCGGACATTTGAGCAGGGAGGAGGCCCGTCCGAGTACTCCATGTTCAACGATTACCTGCAGACAGATGCGGCCATCAACCGAGGGAACAGCGGCGGACCCCTGGTGAATATGAACGCCGAAATTGTGGGGATCAACAGCTTTATATCGACCCCGTCAGGAGCCAGCGCAGGCGTGGGATTTGCGGTCCCGTCGCATCTTTTCACCAAAGTCTACAACCAGATCCTGCAGACCGGGAAAGTAGCCCGGGGCTGGGTAGGCGTGAACATGAATCCGCTGCCCTTCACCCCGGCCATGGCCAATTTCTTCGGCGTTAAACAGGGCTCCGGTGTGCTTATCACTCAGCTTAGTGACGAAAAGGGAGAATCCTCAGAAACCGGCCCGGCTGCCAAAGCCGGACTAAAACCGGAGGATGTGGTTATTGCCTATAATGGGAAAAAGATAACCGGCATGCAGGATTTCCGGCTGGCTGTAGCCGATACGGCTCCGGGGCAAAAAGCCACGGTCCGGGTGGTTCGCCAGGGGCAGGAAAAAGATTTTGTAATAACCGTGGGAGAACGCCAGTTTGAAAATCAGGACAAGGGACGATACAGTTTCGAGGAAAAGGAAGAAAAGCCGAAACCCGAAATCGGCCTCAGTTTTGACGATGTGCCGCCCAGGGTTTCCCAGTCCATGGGTATTTCCGGTGGAGCCTATGTGCTTTCCGTTAAGCCCGGGAGCCTGGCCGATGATGCCGGATTGGCAGGGCCGGATCAGGGCGGTGGAGATGTGATAGTGGCTGCGAATGGAAAGCCGATTAAAGATGCGCAGGAATTGCTCTCGATCGTCAAGAATCTGAGGAGCGGAGAACCGATCGTTGTCAAGTTTGTGCGGGCCGCCGGCCGCTTGCAGAACAGCGACCGTGTTGTGACGGCAACCTACTACACAAGCATCGTCAAGCCGTAGCCGAAAGCCGTAGCCGAAACGGAAAGCCGGCCTCGCCGGCATAGGCAGGAAACCAGCCACAAGTTTCACGAATCCCTGCGGTTCGTGAAATTTGTGGCTTTTTTGTTCCTGCCGAAGTGGATTGCACGCCATGCCGATATGCTGCCGCCGGTTGTTTGACTTTGATGTAAGCGATACTATAATCTGTGCGGACAGGTATTTACGCGCAGCCGGCGCGCAAATCGGATGTCGAGCCGAAATTAAGCCGCATGGATATGACAGAAACCAACGAGCACATGTTTAACGAGCGGATTCGTGAGACACTAAATTGTGTGATTGCTACGTTTATCGTTACCGGTAGACCCGTCGGATCGCGCCGGATTGCCCGTCACAGCAGGGAGCAACTCAGCCCGGCAACCGTCCGTAGCATCATGGCCGATCTCGAGAGAATGGGCTATCTGCACCAGCCGCATGCTTCCGCCGGCCGCATACCAACCGACAAAGCCTATCGCTTCTACGTCGACTATCTGCTGAAAAGACGGGATATTTCCCCAAGCGACCGCGATATGATCGATCGCGATCTGCGTCTCGATGACAGCGCCGAACACCTCATGGCGCGCACGAGCCAGGTTTTGTCGAGGGTCTCCAACAACGTCGGCATTGTCGTTTCGCCGCCGATCAGCCGTGTTGCTTTGAAACACCTTAATTTTGTTAAGCTTGCCGACAACCGAATCCTCGTAATTATCGTTTCGCGGTCGGGCATCGTCCAAAATCGAATTATTCCTTATACAGAGGAAATATCCCAAATTGAGCTCGATCAAGCGGGTCGCTACATAGCTGAAAACTTTAAGGACCGGACTCTGCTGGAAATCAAGAGCCAGATTCTCGATATGATTCAGAAAGAGCAGGCCCTATACGACAAATTCATGCAGCGCGTCATCACCTTAAGCACCCGAACCTTTTCCGACATCGAGAACGAAATGGATGCGGAAGTCTATCTGGACGGGGCATCGAACCTAATAAAAACTCCTGAGTTTTCCGATATTAACAGGATGAAGCTGCTGTTTGAAACCATCGAGCAAAAGAACAGGATTGCGGCACTGATCTCCCGCTGCATCGAGGGAGATACTCAGGAGGTTCGAATAACGATAGGCGCCGAGAATGCCTTGCCGGGCATCGAGGATTGCACCCTCATTGCCTCGCGTTTCGTGGTCGACGAGAAGACCCATGGATCGTTGGGGATCCTGGGACCCACGCGCATGGAATACGCGCGGGCGATTTCTCTGGTCGACTATGTGGCGAGGCTGTTTGGACGGGTGCTGGAAGCAGGGAACTAGAAAATGATTTGGAAATCTGACGATCAAGCCTCGGATGCGGCTGAAGACAAGGCCGCCCCGAATTCTGAAAACCAGGAAACCGTGGAATCCGTTGCGCCTGTGATGGATCCCCTGACCCAATTGCAGGCCGATGTCAAATCAGCCAAAGCGGAAGCGGCCGAGTGGCAGGACAGGTTTTTGCGGAAGGCGGCCGAATTCGAAAATTACCGCAAGAGGATGGAGAAGGAAAAAACAGACTCGATGAATCTGGCCAAGGGCTCCGTTCTAGCGGAGTTTTTGCCTCTTGCCGATGACTGCGAGCGAGCTCTGAGGAGTCTCGGCGAAGCGGAAGAGGAAATGAAGTCTATCCGCCAATACAAAGAGGGAGTCGAATTGCTGTACAAACAGCTGATGGATGTCTTGAGCCGAACGGGAGTAATGCCCCTGGAGGTCGAAGGGAAACCTTTCGATCCGCGCTTTCATGATGCCCTGTCCCGGCAAGAATCGGCAGACTGCAAGGAAGACACGGTTATTCATGAATTGCGTCGCGGATACATGTTCAAAGAAAAACTCCTCAGGCCTGCTCAGGTAATCGTTGCGGTTCGTCCGAAGCCCAAAGACAAAGAGTCCCAATGAGCAAAATCATCGGCATCGATCTGGGCACAACCAACTCGTGTGTCGCCGTTCTGGAAGGCTCATCCGTCCAAATCATCCCCAATGACATCGGCGGCCGAACCACTCCGTCGGTTGTGGCATTTGCGGAAAAAGGGGACAGGCTTCTGGGACAAATTGCAAAGCGCCAGGCCGTAACAAATGCCGCAAACACTGTGTATGCTGTAAAGAGGCTGATGGGCCGCCGGTTTGACGCTCCCGAAATTCAGAAAATAAAAGCTTATCTCACTTACAGCATCAGTCCGTCGGCCAATGGCGATGTCAGAATCTCTATCAGGGGAAAAGATTACAGCCCGCCGGAAATCTCGGCCATGCTGCTGCAGCATCTAAAGGCCACCGCCGAGAGTTTTCTGAATGAAGAAGTGACCGAGGCCATCGTTACGGTCCCCGCGTATTTCGACGACTCTCAGCGCCAGGCAACCAAGGACGCCGGCCGGATTGCGGGGCTGGAGGTCCGCCGAATCATCAACGAACCGACTGCGGCCGCGCTTGCCTATGGGCTCGGCAAAAAGGACCGGGAGCGAATCGCAATTTATGACCTCGGGGGCGGGACATTCGACATATCGATCCTCGAACTCAATGACGGGGTTTTCGAGGTCGTGTCCACCTGCGGAGACAGCTTCCTGGGAGGAGAGGATTTTGACCAGCGCATTATCGACTGGATGATCGCCGAGTTCAAAGCCGAGAAAGGCATCGATCTCGGCGGCGATGTGCTCGCACGCCAGCGGCTCAAAGAAACGGCCGAAAAGGCCAAGTGCGAGCTTTCCTCCGCCGCACAATCGCATATCAGCCTGCCGTTTATTGCCTCCGACGCCAAAGGCCCGAAGCATTTTGACAAAATCCTGACTCAGGCCAGGTTTGAAGAACTGGTCAAGGATCTGATCGAGAGGACCACCCTATTCTGTGAGAAAGCGCTGGCTGACGCCCATCTGACCCCTGCCGATATCCATAAAATAATACTTGTGGGAGGGCAAACGCGCACGCCTGCGGTTCAGCGCCATGTGGAAAAAATCTTCGGCAAAAAACCATCTCTTGAAGTCAACCCTGACGAAGTCGTCGCCGTCGGCGCGGCTCTTCAGGGCGGTGTTTTGGCGGGCGAATTGCGGGAAATAGTCCTGCTGGATGTGCTCCCCCTGTCGCTGGGAGTCGAGACCCAGGGCGGATTGTTTACGCGCCTCATCGATCACAACTCGACGATTCCGCTCAAGAAGACAGCCATTTTTACGACCGTGGCGGATAATCAGACGGTGGTTGAGATACATGTCCTGCAGGGAGAAAGGGAATTGGCGCAGTACAACCGTTCCCTGGCCAAGTTTAACCTGGTGGGGATTGCTCCCGGACCGAGGGGAGCCCCGCAGATTGAAGTTTCTTTTGACATGGATGCCAACGGAATATTGAGCGTTTCGGCCAAAGACATGCTTTCCGGAAAGGAGCAGGCCATCAAGATCACTCCCTCAACGGGATTGAGCAAGGATGAGATCGACCGGATGATTCTCGAGTCGAGGCAGCATGCCGACAACGATCACAAAGCCAAACAATCCGCGGAAACTCGCAACCGCATCAAGTGGCAGATGGGCGCCCTTGCGCGAAGCTATTCGGAGTTCGGCTGGCTTCTTGACTCTGTCGAACAGGAAATGATAAAAGAGTCGATCCAAAAAGCCAGGGGTCTTGCTCCGGACGAAAGCAGCCTCTCATTGCTGAAAGAAGTGTTGTCACAGCTCGAGAATGGAGCGGCAAAGCTTGCCGCGGCCATGTTCAGCGCCCCGGCGGGCCAGGGCCTGAAGGCCTCGGGATGGTCCGGAGAGAAGAAAGCCGAGGCGGATCTGGATAATTTGCTCAAGTCCGCGCTGGATTCCGTAGAATCGTAGATGCAACAAAACAAGAGAGTGGGGATTTTTTTTGAATAACAAGCGAGATTACTACGAAGTGCTGGGAATCCCCCAGAATGCCTCGGATCAGGAGATCAAGAGCGCCTATAGAAAACTGGCTCTCAAATATCATCCGGATAAAAATCCGAACGACAAAAGCGCCGAGGAAAAATTCAAGGAGGCTGCCGAGGCTTACAGCGTCCTGAGCGACCCCGAAAAGCGGGCGCGCTACGACCGATACGGCCATAGCGGCCTGCAGGGCGGATTCAGCGGCTTCGATCCCGCCACCTTTGGAGACTTCGGAGACATCCTCGGGGAATTTTTCGGATTCGGCGATATTTTCGGGGGGCGCCGCCGGGGCGGTCCCGAGCGAGGCTCGGACCTGCGCTACGATCTGAAAATCTCATTCCGCGAAGCGGCGTTTGGCCTCAAAACCAAAATCAAAATCCCCCGCCAGGAAACCTGCGGCGCATGCGACGGACGCGGAACCCCCAAGGGCAAAAATCCTGTAGGCTGCCCGACATGCCATGGTTCCGGACAGGTGCGCTACCAGCAGGGTTTCTTTTCCATAAGCAGGACCTGCAGCCAATGCAACGGAACAGGCAGGGTCATCAGCGAGCCCTGTGAAGCCTGCCAGGGCCGCGGACGTGTGCGAAAGGAAAAAGTTCTCGAAGTCAGAATTCCGGCCGGCGTTGACAACGGCGCCAGGCTGCGTATCCAGGGAGAAGGGGAAGCCGGAGGCCAGGGTGGCCCTTCGGGGGACCTCTATGTCGTCATTTATGTGGAAGAGCATCCCTTTTTCCAAAGACAGGGAAACAACATTTACTGCCAGATCCCAATAGGTATAGCGCAAGCCGTTTTGGGCTCAGAAGTTACTGTCCCAACCCTCGAAGGCGAAGAGAAACTTAGAATTCCCGAAGGCACCCAAAGCGGGTCCGTCTTCCGCCTGCGTAACAAGGGTATCGTCAGCCTGGGCGAGAGAGGCCGCGGAGATCAGTTTGTGACCGTGAATGTGGTTGTGCCGACCAAGCTCACAAAGGAGCAGCGGCAGATCTTCGAGGCTCTGGCTAAAGTCAGCAAGGACGACGAACTCACACAAGAACGCAACATCTTCGACAAGGTTAAGGATATTTTCGGGTAGCCTGCCGATGCCCCGAAGACGATTCTATGCCCCACCGGATTCCATTCGCGATGGAATCGCCGTGCTTCCTCCCGATCAGGCTCATCATCTACGGGATGTCCTGAGATTGAAGACGAGGGACCCTGTTGAGGTTTTTGACGGTGAGGGAAACGGGTATGCAGGGCAGGTTGACTTCCATGGTTCCGAGGTCTGTATCCGGGACCTGGTAAAGCTTCCCGCCGAGGAGCCGCCTGCAATCCTTATCCTGGCTGCAGCGCTGATCAAGACCGCAAGATTCGAGTGGATGATCCAGAAAGCAACCGAACTGGGCGTTGCCGAAATCATGCCCCTGTGCACGCGCATGAGCGATATAAAGCTATCCCCTGGCAGCGGCGGCCTCCGGCTGGCCCGCTGGGATCGCATCCTGAAGGATGCTGCCAGGCAGTGCGGCCGCTTCTCCGCGCCGCGACTGCACACGCCTTTGGAGTTTTCCGATTTTCTTCGCTGCCAGGAGCTTTCCGCATGTACGAAGCTCCTGTTTTATGAAAAGGCGTCGGAGCCGTGGCGGCCGGACACAGTCCTGGCCGGCGACAAAATTGTCCTGTGCATCGGCCCCGAAGGCGGCTGGGATGCCCATGAGATCGAGCAGGCCATGGAGGCCGGGTACAGAACCTTCAGCCTTGGGCCGTGGATCCTGCGAGCCGAGACTGCAGCCATAGCCGCTGCAGCCATCGTCCAGCACCAGATCAGCCTGCTCAGGAAATAAAAAAGCAGCTGCGAACGAACACGAATTATCAAACTTTCGGGATTCGTGTTAATTTGTGGCTGCTTTTTTTGTTTCTTTATCGGAATATGCTGCAAATGTGCATAGGAGGGCTTGTGCGTAAAGGACCTTGGCTGCTGCCATTTTGTCTGGTTATCGGGTGGAACAGCTTCGGGCAGCAGCGTCCCCTCAGGACCGATGATGCTGAAATTCTTAAAACGGGGTGGATTCGAACCGAGGCTGGCTTGGAGTTTTTGCAGGGTCAGCCTTATTCCCTTTCCGGCCTCGAGGGCGATTTGGCTCGTCTGGGTGTTGCCGCCATTCATGTCGGCGTCGGCGAGTACGCCGAGTTCCAGATTTCCGGCGTCGCCCAGGACATCCTGTCGGTCTCCAGCCGCACGGAACCTGTCATCCCGCCCACCTTCAGTGGCGATTCAACCAGCGACTTCGGCGATCTGATACTTGGCACCAAGCTGAAACTTGCGGGAGAAAAGGGCCGCCGTCCGGCCATGGCTTTCAAGTTTGCCGTGGAGCTTCCGAATGCCAAGCACGACAGCGGGCTGGGCACGGATGAGACAGAATTCTACGCAAGCCTTTTGTTCAAGAAGCATCTCGGTCGCGTCCAGGCCCTGGCGGATGTGGGATTCGCAATCCTGGCCTCCCCTGTGCTCCAGGGCAGACAAACAGATCCACTGACATACGGGATTGCGACCATCATCCCGCTGCACAGCGGGATAAACTTTGTTGCGGAACTCAATGGCCGACAGGGTCCATCCGACAGAGTGGGAAACGAAAACAAGTCCCAGGCTCGTGCGGGTATCCAGTTCTGGACTGGCAGGCTGCGGTGGGATGTGGGGGGGATTGCAGGCCTGATGGATTATGACCCGAAATCGGGTATCGCGGTCGGTGTGACCTATGAGTTCCAGGCTTTTCATAAAGGCCCTTCCAACGTCAAAATAACGAAGTAGCATTAGCCTTGGGGCTTTGCATGGATCCGGAGACCGGTCGGAGGGAAGCCGGAAGCCAAAGAGGCTTGAAAACAACCTGGGATTTTTTGAGGGTGACGGGAAGCCGGCTCAGGACTGGGGTTTCCTGGATTTTTGCAACCTGGCTCTATCGTCCTCCAAATACCGAAGCGCGGGGAGCTTCATGGACAAATCGAAACCCGTAGTCGTTGCAAGAGCCTGGGCGGACGGCGAGGCCTCGGTAATCAAGAGTCTGCTTGAGAGCTACGGCATTCCGTGCCACTATTCGCCCGAACTGCCCAACCGCCTTTATCCGGTTCCTGCTGCGGATTTGGGCCAGATAAGGATTTTTGTGCCTGCAAGCCTCGCCCAGGATGCCATGCGCATTTTGGCGGAGCACCGTCGTGACGCTGTGAAGCTCCGGCTGGTGGACGACTGAAAATTGCCTTTGCCGCTTCCGGAATAACGGAAACGAGCCCGTAGTCTTCGGGTATATATGGAGACACAAATCCGCGAAAAAAGGACTGTCGCGGCCGTCTCGGTCGCGGCGGCCATATTTCTTACCGTCACGAAACTGGTCGCTGGCCTGATGACGGGAAGCCTGGGAATCCTTGCAGAAGCCGCTCATTCGGCTCTGGATCTGGCGGCTGCCGTCATCACTTTTTTTGCCGTGCGGATCAGCGACCGGCCGGCCGATGCGTCGCACCTTTACGGGCACGGCAAGGTGGAAAATCTCAGCGCTTTGGCGGAAACCCTGCTTCTGCTGTTAACCTGCCTGTGGATCGTCTTTGAAGCGCTTCGCCGCCTTCTTTTCGCGCACGTGGATGTGGATCCAAGCCTGTGGGCATTCCTGATCATGGGCCTGTCGATGGTTATCGATTTTTCGCGTTCCAGGGCTTTGTCACGAATCGCCAAGAAATACCGCAGCCAGGCGCTGGAGGCAGACGCCCTTCACTTCAGCACCGATATATGGAGTTCCGCCGTTGTAATTGCCGGTTTGCTTCTGGTGAAGTACGGGGAATACCGTGGCGGGGACAAAAGCTATTTTGAGCGTGCAGACGCGTTTGCCGCCCTGGTGGTTGCGATCATCGTCGTATACGTCAGCGTCAGACTGGGACGCCGGGCGACAGACGCCTTGCTGGACAGGGCACCCAAAGGCCTGGCCGACCGCCTGGCGCTGGCGGTCGAAAAGATCGGCGGGATTGAGCGCGTGTCGCGCACCCGGGTGCGCGATGTGGGGAACCGCCTGTTTGTGGACCTCATTGTCGATGTGCCGCGCCATCTTTCATTCGAGGAAAGTCACCAGCTGACGGAGAAAGCACAGGAAACGGTTCATGCCATTGCACCCGATGCGGACGTGGTCGTTCACACCAACCCGATCGCTGAAAGCGAAGGTGTCCTGGAATGCATCCAGGCGACCGCCGCACGGGAACGCCTGGCGGCGCACAATGTGACCACGCACTGGACGGAGCGCGGCCTGTGGATCGATCTGGATCTCGAGGTCGATCCGACACTGAGCATCGAACGCGCGCACGAGCTGGCGACAAACCTTGAAAATACGCTGTGGGCGGAACTGGTCCGGTCGAAGGTTTCGACGCCCTTAGCGGGGATAAACGCACACATAGAACCGCGGGCCGAGGAACCGGCTGTCGGAGCGCCGTTGAAGACGATCGAGGCAACTTCCTACATTGCGCGGGTCCACGCGATTGAAAGGGAGTTTCCGCGGACCGGCGGTTGTCACGACATAGAGTTGCACAGGATTAAGGGCAAGATCTATCTCTCGTGCCACCTGTTCATCAACGAGGGCGTGTCCATCGCCGAGGTCCATGAGATTGCGGAGGAAATGGAGAATAGGCTCCGGCGGGAATTCCCGGAACTCGGGCGGGTTGTTATCCACACGGAACCGCGGTCTGCCGGCATTGCTTGACAGGGCGGCAAAATCCCGGCTTTGCCGGAGCGGGTTCGGCATGAGCTTGGGGCCTTTTCGCGGGCATCGCCGGATCGACAGAGGATTTTTGTGAAATCATTCCAAGCATTATGTGTTTCACATCCGGGCATCATGTTGCTTGCACTCGGCATGCTTGCGGCTGTTTTGCTGCGTGTGCCTTACTATCAGCACTCCCTGATATTTGTGGATGAGGGCATTTATGCCAGCACGGCATCGGAACTGGTTTATGGGAAGACGCTATATCGGGATATCTGGTGCAACCATATGCCGATGGCCATTTATTTCTGCGCATGGATGTTCTCTGTCTTCGGCGTGAACTCGGCTGCGATTCATGCCGGTTCGCTCCTGCTTGCGCTGCTTGAATGCCTGCTTCTGTATTTTATCGGGTCCCGTTTATTATCTCCCAGGGCCGGCGGGTTGGCAGCCCTGGCCTATGCCGTAATAAGCGCAAATTTTTACACCCCGCGAATCATCGGATACACGCCCGAACAGCTTACGGTGGTTTTCTCTACAGCGGCCGTCTATTTATTCCTGCGCGCGCTGGAAATTCGCCGGCCGGGAGGATTTTTCTGGGCAGGATTGCTGTCTGCGGCGGGCGCCTTCTCGAAGCCATCCGCAGTTCCCGAAGTTTTGATGTTCGGCTTTTTCGTGATGGTTTTTGCCGGCAGAGAGAAAAAGGCCGGAAAAATGCTGTGGCTGCTTTCCGGCACTGCGGCCGGCGTTGCGGTATTTTTGGGCATTCTACATCTGAATGCCAGCCTGGATGACTGGTGGCTTCAAAGCGTACTCACGCGCGTCCACTATGTGAACCAGGTGTCCCTGGCGGATTGGATCCGGATTGGTGCACGCCAGCCGCTGGGCTTTGGGCTCGTTTATTTGTGGCTGTGGATCTGGATCTGGAGCGGGCGGAAAGGAATCGCCGCCGGTGGAACAACAGGCCGTTTTCTCTGGGTATGGCTTGTCGCCGCCTTTGCGGGAGTCGCCATCGGCAGGAGGTTTTATGCAAATTACTATATCCAGGTATTCCCGGCGCTTTCCCTGATAGCAGCGGCCGCGATCGACCGTATGCTCCGGGACGGCATTCGGTCCCGGCACAGGACCGCCGCCTGGGCGGGCGCAGTTCTTCTGGCCGCAACGTTCCTCTGGTTACAGGCCCGCACGCTGGCGCACTGGTATTTTCTTTTTGACCAGGGTGCGCATCAGCAGGCCCGCATGTGGGACATGTGCGTGATTGACCGCAACATGAAGGAGGCCGCAAATCAGATCCGCTCGGTTACCGGGCCGGAGGATCGGATCTTTGTCTGGGGGCCGAGCCCGGA
>Ga0208980_10002205_pt1 | contig 11800 bp, 8 predicted proteins | sample WetSurMetagenome_3_FD_187993 | JGI IMG/M metagenome (GOLD analysis project Ga0208980, IMG submission 187993) | Wetland microbial communities from Twitchell Island in the Sacramento Delta, sample from surface sediment Aug2011 Site A1 Bulk (version 2) | ecosystem: Environmental > Aquatic > Marine...
ACGAGGGACAGGGGGATGGCGACGGCCACCGGCCCATCGATTAGGGAGGATTTCAGCCCCGTGATCTCGCTGGTTCCGCCCGTGACGCGCGAGATCACGTTCTTGACACCGTCGGGACCGGTGAACGTGACACTCTCGCCGGCGCCACCCAGCACGTTGAATACGCTGAAGCTGTGGAAGAGATTGTTGCCGCGGGACTCGCCGACGTTGGCGGGCACCTCGATTTTTGGACCCGCCAGGATCTGCCCACCGTGGATCACGACCTCGGCGCGCGCGCCCGCTGCAGCCAAGATCATCAGCATGGCAACGCCAAGGCGACGCATCGCGATGGCCCTTCCGATCGTCATGCCCTCACTCCCCAGGCTCGAGCCGACTGAGGCCGCAGCGTAGCCAAACTGCTGAATCGATGAAAGCCTCTGCCTCCTCTCGCCCCCGGGCGGGAGCGGCTTTCAGCCGCGATTCCATCATCGTCCCGCGGTCTTCTGGCGTGCGAGTCGCTCCAGCGGCAAAGATAAAGAACAGTCAGTTCCGCACGACCATCCACTTGAACGTCAGAGCGCCCCGCGTTGGGGCGGGGCGCTCGAGAATGTGGCAATGGAACTGGGCGCGTCTAGCGCGATCGGCGCCGCAACCCCATGCCGGCCAGGCCGAGGGCGAGCAGCGCGAGCGTGCCGGGCACGGGCACCGCTGCAGGCGCGGCGATGCTGCTCGCGAAGGGCAGTCCCGGTACAGGGCCGATCCCGCCACAGCCTGAGCGATTGGTCGGTGTGCAGTTTTCGTTGTTTCGGCTGTCATCGAAGACGTATCTGCCGGCCGTCATCGTATAGGGCCCGACGTGGATGAGGGCGTCGGGGAAAAGGGTCGCCTGAAAGTCCTGCGCACCGAGATCGACATCCATGATGTGGCAGGAGAAAAAGAGAAACCCGGATTCGGGCGGACAGTCTTTCCGTGTCCAAACGTTGAAACGGTCATACGGCAAAGGTGTGTCGGCCGGCGAAAGCCCGGTATAACTTCCAGCCCTGAGGAGGTCCAGCGTTCCAACGAAGGCGTCATCGAGCCAGCCGACGGCCATTGTGGACGTCTGCTTGTCGAGTATTCCGACAAGGTTATCGAGGCTCAGCTTCCAGATCCCGGCGTCACTACCGGCCGGATTGTTGTCGTAGCCAACGCCCTTCCAGCTCCCCTCGAGGAAAATGGCGAGGGAGACGTCGCCATAGAAGGCGTAGCGGCCAGAAGTGAAAGGGACGATGAACGGGTTGTCGCTGTACTCGAATTTACTCACGTAACCGGGTTCATCGGTTACGCTGAACTGGAAATCGACGGGACTGTAGGTGCCCGTGACGGAGGTGTAGCCACTCCGCGTCAAGATCGTGTACGCCTTCGCCGGACTCGCCAGCAGCCCGCTCAGCACGATCGCCGCAAAGCCCGCAAGCAAACCTCGTAGAACCATGGCACCACCTCCGGATCGGCTTTGCGCCAATCGCGCATTGACTATTCGCAACCGTACCATAGCTTAGTTGATCCGCGTCAAAGACGAAGTAGAGTCCCGCCTGAAGGTCTTGACTGGATGCACCGGCTTGGTGCGGGTTTCGCCAGGAAGACCGGCCTTTTCGGGTTTAAGCAATTTCTCTGCCAGACGATGCGCGGGGTCAGTTCCAGTTAGGATTGCCCGCCATCGCGTTGCTGGGCCAATCGGGAGAGCGGGCCAGGATGACTTCTTTGTTGAAGCGGCTCCGCCAGCCCGGCCCAGTCAGTGTCGGCGTGGCGCTGGCCGTGTTCCTTGCCGTTTCCACATTGACCGAGATGGGGCTCCTGCAGCCACTGGAGCTCGCGGCCTACGACACCCTGCTGCAGCTCCGGCCTACGCACGGCTGGAGGGAGCCGCGCATCACGGTGGTGCGGATCACGGACGAGGACATCTACCGCATCGGCCATTGGCCCATGCACGACGACGTGCTGGCCGACATCCTCGAGGCCGCCTTCCGCGGGAAGCCGCGCGCGGTCGGCCTCGATCTCTACCGCGACCTCCTGGTGCCGCCAGGCAGCGAGCGGCTGACGGCGCTGTTCCGGGACACCCCGAACTTCGTCGCCGTCGAGAAATTCCTCTCGGAGGGCGGGTCCGTCGTTCCGCCGCCCCCCGCGCTCGCGGGCACCGAGCAGATCGGGTTCGCCGATCTGGTGCTGGATCGCGGGGGGATCGTCCGGCGGGGCCTGTTGTTTCTCGACGACGGCGAGCGGATCGCCCACTCGCTCGCGCTGCGGGTTGCGCTGCTCTACCTCGCGGCGGAGGGCATCGGACCGCAGCCGGGTGAAGAGGATCCGGCCCATCTGCGACTCGGCCGTCTGACGCTGGCGCCTTTCGAGGGGCACGACGGCGGTTACGTCGAGGCCGATGCCCGCGGCTACCAGTTCCTACTCGACTTCAAGGGCGGCGCCCTACCGTTCGAGTCCTACACGATGGCAGAGCTGCTCGACGGGCGGGTCCCCGAGACCGCGCTGCGGGACCGCGTCGTGCTGATTGGCGTCTCCGCCGACAGCGTCAAGGACATCTTCCTAACCCCTTTCAGCCGCGGCGACGACGCATCGACCAACATGCCGGGCGTGTTCATCCACGCCCACGCGGTGAGCCAGCTGCTGCGTGGCGCCCTGCAGGGCGAGCGACCCCTGCGCGTCCTGCCAGAATGGTTCGAGGCCGCGTGGCTGCTGCTCTGGAGCGCCATCGGCGCCGGGCTCGCCCTGCTGGTGCGCTCGATCGTGCGCGTGATGCTCGTTGCGCCGCCGGCCTGGCTCGCGCTGCTGACCGTCAACGTGGTGGCGTTCTACGCCGGCTGGTGGATTCCGTCGGTGCCGGCGGGCATCGCCCTGTTCGCCTCGTCCACCCTCGTGGTCGCGTACATCGCCGGGTTCGAGCGCGCCGAGCGGCGCTCCCTCATGGAGATCTTCTCGCGCCAGGTGTCGCCCGACGTCGCGGAGGAGCTGTGGCGTGCGCGAGAGAGCTTTCTCAGCGGCGGACGGATCGAGGCCCGCACCCTCACCGTCACCGTGCTGTTCAGCGACCTCGAGAACTTCACGCCGGTGGCCGAGCGGCTGGCGCCCGTGGAGCTGATGGGCTGGCTGAACGACTACATGGAGGCGATGGCCGGCCTCGTCATGGCCCACGGCGGGGTGGTGGACGACTACTACGGCGACGCGATCAAGGCGAACTTCGGCGTGCCGGTCGCGCGCAACAGTGACGCCGAGATCGAGGACGACGCTGCCCGGGCGGTGACCTGTGCCATCGCCATGACGCGCGAGCTGCTGCGCATGAATGAAGGCTGGGCGGCACAGGGGCTGCCAATGGTCCGGATGCGGGCCGGCATCTGCACGGGCTCGGTGGTGGCGGGGTGCATCGGCAGCGCGAAGCGGATGAAATACACGACCATCGGCGACGTGGTGAACACGGCGGCGCGCCTGGAGAGCTATGGGAAGGAAGTCGTTCCGATCGATCCAGCCGTCCCGTCGCGCGTGATGCTCGCCGAATCGACCGTGCAACGGCTCGGGGACGCCTTCGACGTTCGGCCCGTCGGGGCGCTGCACCTCAAGGGCAAGAGCACGGCGGTGAACGTCTACCACCTGCAGACACCCTTGGGTTGAGATGCGCGGCGTGAGCCCGTCACAGCCGGGCCGTGACGGGGGATGATGCCCAAGCCAATCTAGCCGGCTATCCTTGACCAGGTTGTCGACTCAGCATCAGACGGTCGTCCCGCGGCCGGCCTGCAATCCGATTGGAGGAACTGCCCGATGAACATCTGGACGACCTGTGTCACCGGCCTCGTGCTCTCTCTGGCCGTCGGCGTGCCGGGCCTTGCGGCGGCCGCCGACGCCGGCGCCGCCCGCGTGGCGGCGGCAACGCCGGTCTACACCCCGCCGCTGCGCGGGGCGCCGGCCAGCCGGGTGGGCGGGGGAACGCGCAGCGCGGGCGCCGCCCGCCTCTCGATCGAGGTCATCGCACCCGACCACACGGGCCTGACGAGCGCGGGCCAGCCCACACTCTATTGGTATGCCTCCGAGACGGTGTCCACGCCTCTGGAGTTCACGCTCATCGCCGTCGACGCGGAGAAACCCGTCATCGAGCGGCGCCTGCCACCGATCGCCAGCCCAGGTATCCAGTCCATCGCGCTCGCCTCGTTCGGTGCGACCCTGAAGCCCGGCACCGAGTACGAGTGGTTCGTCTCGGCGGTCAGCGACCCCGATCAGCGCTCGCGCGACGTCACGGCGGGCGGAACGATCCGACGGACCGACGCCGATGCCGCCCTTCGTGCGCAGCTTGCGAGCGCGGAGCCCGGCAGTGCGCCGTCGATCTACGCGCAGGCCGGCTTTTTCTACGACGCCGTCGACGGCCTGTCGAAGCTGATTGTCCGAAGCCCGGGTGACGCCGGGTTGCGCGAGCAGCGGGCGGCGCTGCTCGAGCAGGTCGGGCTTCCAAAGGTGGCGGCGGCCGATCGCGGGGCGTCCGGGCGGTAGTCGGAGCTACCAGCGCGGCTCGCGCCGACGCGGCGCTACGCCGTGCGATACGCGAGCGCCAGGAGGGTGATGTCGTCGGACTGGGACGCGTCCCCGACGAAGTCCCGGACTGCGTCGCGGACGGCCTCGACCAGTCCCTGGGCATCGCGCCGCCCGCAGGCGTCGAGGCACTCGCGAAGTCGGTCGTCGCCGAACATCCGATCTTCGGCGTCCTCCGCCTCGGTGACGCCGTCGCTGAAGACCACCAGCCGGTCACCCGGCTCCAGCTGCACGGTCACCGGCTGATAGGGCATGCCGTCGACGATCCCGAGGACCAGCCCGCGCGGCAGAGGCACGGGCTCGAAAGGTCCGCCGGCCCGGGAGAGCAGCGGTGCCGGGTGCCCGCCGTTGTAGCAGGTCATCGCGCCTGCCGCGGTATCGACGATCCCCACGAAGGCCGTGGTGAAGAGCTCGCTCGGGTTGTTCTCGCAAAGCAGCGCATTGACGCGCCCGAGGAGGTCGTCGTCCGGGTCGCCGCGCATGGCAGCCATGCGCATCACCGTGATGCTGCGCACCATGAAGAGTGCCGCGGGCATGCCCTTGCCGCTGACGTCGCCGACGGCCACCAGCAGCCGCTGCCCGTCGACCGGTACGACACGGGTGATCGGCGAGCGCCGGACCCGGAAGCTCCACGGGCATCACGGCCTCGACTCGTCGGTCGCGCGCCGCTTCGCGAGCATCGTCAGCCGGTTCTTCCCCGCTTCGCGACGGTAGTGGCACTCGTCGAGCATCGAGCGGATCAGGTGGATGCCGAGGCCGCCGATCGGCGCCTCTTCCAGGCTTGCCGGTAGCGGTGGTCGCTCGGCCCGCAGAGGGTCGAACGGGCGGCCGTCGTCCTCGATCTCCAGCGCCACGCCGTCAGGATGCGCCTGCAGACGCAGCAGGATCTCGTGCTCGGCGGCATCCGGGTACGCGTAGGCGATGATGTTGCTCACCGCCTCGGTCAGGCCGAGGTCGAGACGGAAAACGGTCTCCGCGGGCAGGGCGAGCGAGTCGGCGAAGCGCGCGAGCCAGGCGCTCGCGCGGGCGAGCTCGTCCAGGCGACTGCGTATCCTGAGCTCGGAAGCGGTTGCCACGGCGCGCTCGGCGCAAGCCCATGCATCGGAGCTCGTCGACACGACAGCGCCCGCCGCCGCCGGTGACGTCGGCTTCAAGAGGCGAAGTACAGCAGAGCCCGGTTACAGATTTGTTACGGTCGCGGCGCCGGTGCCAGCAGCTGCAGGAACCGCCGGATGTTGTCCCGCGCCTTCGCCTCGCAGCGATCGTGGAAGAAGTCGCTCATGAAGATCCGCGGCCGGCGCAGCAGGGCCTCGAGGAACGCGATCTCGCGCCGCACGTACTCCTCGCGCGGGCCCGGGAACTCGGCCTCGATCGCCAACGAGTTGGCCATGAAGAGCTCCCAGGGGCTGCCGAAGCTCGACAGGTCGATGTCGCAGATGAATCGATGGTCGGGGTCGGTCGGCGTCGTCCGGTGCGTGGTGTAGAGGATGAGGTCGACGACCCCGCGGATGAATTCCGGCGGGAGCACCGCATCGGCCGCATTACGGAAGTAGTCCGCACTGCGCTGCTCGTTGTCGCTGCGACCCGGCTCGATGATGACGTCGTGGAACCAGAGCGCAATCTCCACCTGGTCGGGCTCCGCCAGCAGGTCCGCGATCAGGTCGAACTGCCCGATGCAGTGGGCGAGGTGACGCGAGTCGTGGTAGTGGCGGTGCGGCTCCGCGTAATGCGCCACGAGGGCGCGCCATATCGACTGGGCCCGGTCTTCTGCACCACTCAACAGGTTGCGGCGCCAGCGATCGGCGAACCTTTCACCCAGCGCATCCAGTTCGGCCGCCGAGGTACGCGGCCGCGGCTCAGGGTTCTGGAGGTCGTTCATGAGACAGCGGGAGGGACCGACATGAGCACGAAGATCACCCTTCAGAGTAGGCCATGCCCGCTAAACCCCACTGCCGCCGCGCCGTCCGGGCTGTGGCAAGCAGTCGCGCGGCCGGGGTGAAGTATGTCACACGATCGGCGTCTGTTTCCCGGCGGCCGGACCCGTGCCGAGGCGTGCCATTCGCGCCCCTGCTCTCCCCCGCGATCATTCGTCTCGCCGCTCATCGTGCGCGCTGCCGGGCACGGTCGTGGGCGTGCCGCAGTCGAAGTGAAAACGCGCGCAGCATGCCGATCGCGATGGCCGGATAGCTCATGAGCAGCCCCCGCAGCCGCGCCTTCTCGAGGGTCAGCAGGTGGGTGTCCTCGAGCGCCTGGGCGGTCGCCGACCGTGGCAGCTCGTCGAGGAGGTTCATCTCGCCGAAGCACTCGCCCTCGCCGAGCACCACGATGAAGTCCTGCGCCCCCGCGTCGCGGTGGATCGAGATACCGACTCGCCCGCTGGCGATCACGTACATCTCGTCGCCGCGCTCGTCGATGGCGAAGATCCGCTCACCGGCAGCGAAGGTCTCCTCCTCCAGCGCGCGTGCCACGTGGCGCAGGTCGTCGGTCGCCACCTCGGCGAAGAACGGGGCCCGCTTCAGGAGCAGGATGCGATCGAAGAAGTCGATCACGGGGCGCGACCTCTCTCGCTCGACGCGGCGTGCCGGGCGCAAGCGCTGAGCCAGGCGTCGTCGCGCGCGCCGGCCCAGGCGAGCACTCCGGCTGCGTCCCTCGAGCGCACTGATCGCCGCCCCGTCCGTGCCTGTTCTGCGTTGCGCAGCGTGCCGGCCAGCGACCTGGCCAGATCCCGGTCCTCCAGATGCTCCAGGGCCTCGCGAGCGTCGGCACGAAGGCGGGCGTCGCCGTTCCAGAGCCCGGCCCGGATTGTGCCGAGGGCGTCGCCGCCGATGGCGGCCTGGGCCGCGAGCAGGGCCAGGTCGATCGTCTGCTCGACCCGCTCGCGTAGGGTCTGCTCGAGCAGGGCGAGCCCGGTGTGCCCGGAGCGCACGGCCGCCTCGACCACGCCCAGCGCCTCGCCGAGCTGGCTGGCGTCGGCTGCCTTGGCGCGGGAAACCGCCTGCAGCAGGGCAGTCGGCAGCCCGCGCGCAATCAGCCCGTCCAGCAGGGTGGCCTGCGCCCTCGGCGGACCGCGGTTCCCTGCGATCACCCAATCCTCGATCAGGGACCGGGCCCCGTCGGCGGCGGGTGGCGCGCCGTCGAGCGCGACCGCGAGGCCCGCCGCGCGCACCAGAGGGTGGCCGTCGTCCATGCCTTGCAGGGCCACCCGGTTGCGCGCGTCGGGCTCCGGCAACAGGCGAGCGGCCCGCACGGCGGCAGCGCGTCCCTCGGGGTCGGGGGCCGACAGCAGCCGCTCGATGGCGGGCTCGAGCTCGGGTAGCGGCGCTCCGTCCCAGGTCGAGAGTGCGGCCAGGACGCGGGCGGATCCCCCGTCGTCGGTCGTGGCCAGCAGCTCCCTCACGATCTCTCGGTAACGCCCCTGCAGTTCGGCGGCCTCGCCCGCCGTGAGGCTTTGGAGCTCCGGCACGAGGTCTAGGGCCGCGAGACGGGCCTTCGCGGGGCCGGCGAGCAGCTGCCGCCACGCCGCCACGGCCTCCGGGCGGCGCGGGGTGAGCCCGGAGCGGAGCACGCCGCGGATGCCGGCGGTCACGAGGCGCGGGTTAGGTGAGCCGAGTGCCCGCGTGACTTCCTCCGCCAGATCCTCCGCGCCCTCGTTCGCCAAGCGGCGAATGAGCGTGGATCTCAGGTGGTCGTCCGCCGTCTGCGCGCGGTCGAGCAGCGCCCGGCGGAACGCCGGCGGAACCTCGGCCAGCGCGCGCACGAGCCGGTCGACCCCGGCGTCGCTCATCGTGCTCAGGCGCGCGCGAAGCGACTCCGCCGCCTGGTCCGGGAACGAGGCCGCCAGGACCCGCGCGAACGAGGCGGACACCTCTTCGTCCGGGCTCTGCAGGCCCCTCGCGAGGCCGGCGAAGACGGCCTCGCCGCCGCCGCGCAGGCTGGCTGCCAGATCGTCGGCCGGCAAGGCCACGCGGGTCTTCAGGCTGTCGAGCAGCGTGCCGAGGTAGGCCTGGTTGGTGCGGTGGCTGAAGTACAGATGCGCGGCCGCCGCCAGCGCGCCCGGCATCAGGAAGAGAAGCGGATTGTCGAGCCGCTGGATCGCCCAGAGGGCTGCGCCGCACACCACCAGCCCTGCGGGGATGACCAACATCACCGCCAGCGCGGCCGCCCGGCCCTGGACTCGCGGGGGCATGGCATTCAGGTAGACCGCCTGCACCGGGGTACGGATACCCGACATGATGGCGTCCTTGTTGACGCTGGCAACGATCGCCGACACCAGGCCGAAGTGCGCGATCAGCCCGAGATAGCTGACAAACGTCGTGACGGGGAACACCAGGTTGGCGCGCCGCAGCCCGAAGTGCTGGATCAGCCGGCCGGTGACGAACACCTCGAGGACGAGGGTGAGCAGGCTGTTCACCGCGATCATCGCGCCGAAGAAGGTCGCCAGGGCTGCCTCGGACGGCAACGCCTGCGCGTAGACCCGGTTGACCGAGTAGCCGAGGACGTAGAAGGCGATGACGAGGAAGAACAGCGCCAGCGAATTGCGCCGCATCAGTGCCGAGTCCCGCACCAGGCGGGCGCCGGAGGCGACCTCCGCGATCGCTGCGCGCAGCGGATGGCGGCTGCGTCGCCCGGCACGGTAGTAGGCCGACTGCCCACGCCTCCGATGCCAATGCCGCACCAGGGCGATGCCGGCGAGCAGCAACGTGGCCCAGCCGAGGAGCAGGTTCTCGACGCCCAGACCCGCAGCCGCGAGGCCGAGGAAGGTCCCGCCGGCGATGGTGCCCAGCTGCCCACCGGCATAGACCGTGGGTGCCAGCCGTTTTGCTGCCTGCGTATCCAGGTTCTGCGAGAAATAGATTGGCGCGTGAACCAGCAGCAGGTCGGACGCGACCTCGTAGGCCAGGTAATACGCCGGGTAGAGGGAGTCGGTCGGCGTGGCGGTCATCGCCCACCAGCTTGCCGCCAGCACCACCGTCATCACGCCGGAGATCACGTTGAAGGCGCGCTCGGCGGGAACCCGGTCGACAAAAGCGGTGTAGACGACGCTGACAGCCGCCAGCAGTGCGCTCTGAGCGACGAACACCAGCGGCAGATACTCGATGCCGTAGCGTTTGAAGAACAGCGCGTCGGCCGTCCCGCGTCCAAGCGCCAGCCCTGCGCTGACGATGAAGAAGACCAGTGCGAAGTGGCCGACCAGCCTGAGCTCGCCGGGGCGAACGGCGTGGAGCAGGCCGAGCCCGGTCCCGAGGGAGCGGTGCGCGCTACCGGCCATCGCCGCCGGAAACTTGCGGGGGCCCTGGGAACGCCCGAGGCGCGGCGATCGTCGGCACGCCGCGGCGCGGGGCGATGTCCGGCAGGCGTCCCGTCATCGGGCGGCTTGCGCCGCCTCCAGCTCGTTGGTCAGCGCGCGCACGCGTGACGAGAGCAGCAGTCCGACGTTGAGCAGCAGCTTCGCCAGCAGCGCCGGGTGCTCCGCGGCAATGCGCTCGTACTGCGGCCGTGCCAGCTCGAGAAGGATCACGTCGTCTTCCGCGATCGCGTCGGCCGATCGCGCCTGGCCCTGCAGCAGGCCGATCTCGCCGAACACGACCCCGGGCGCGTAAGACACCATGCGCCGCGCGCGCCCCCCGTCGGCTGCGTCGCGACTCGCCGGCAGCCAGATGCCGACTTGCCCGTGCACCGAAACGTACATCGCATCGCCTGGGTCGCCGCGCCGGAAGATCGCCTCGCCTTCGGGGACGCGCCGCTCGGTCATCATGGACTCCAGCAATGCGATCGCCTCGGCGTCGAGACCGGCGCCGAGCAGCGTCTCCTCCAGCCGCAGCGGCTCGCCCTCGGGCGCCGGCGGAAGCAGGCTGGCAAGAAGCCGGTCTTCCGCGTGCTCGAGCGCCCGGTCGACGTCCGAGAAGATCTGCGCGTCCGCCAGCCGGCCGTGCACGTCCATGTCCCGGATCGTGCGCAGCCGCGGGTCGCGCGGCGACAGGCCGGCGAGCAGCAAGTGCTTGCCGGCGCGATGGACGGCGTCCGCCGCCTGCAGCAGCACCCGGGCGCCGCTCGCGTCGATCTCGCTGACGCGCTCGAAGTCGATCAGGATCTGGTCGCTGCGGTGGGCCAGCTTCTCGATCTCCTCGTCGGCCGCGTCGGCCGTGCCGAAGAACAGCGCGCCGTCGAGCTCCAGGATGGCGATGCGCCGCCCGTGCCGCTGCAGCAGCTCCGCCTCGGCGGCCGGACGGATCGTGCGCGAGCTGCGGCGGTCCGCGTGCACCACTTGGCGGATCGGCGGTTTGCTGTTGCTGCGGATGAACATCACCATGGCGATGAGCGTCCCCAGCGCGATCGCCATCGGCAGCGACACGACGACTGTCACGCCGGCGACGAGCAGCATGACGCCGTAACTCTGCGCCAGCGACCCGGCGACGCGCCCCTCGCGCAGCTGCTGCCCAAGGACAGTGGTGGCGCGCCTTGTCCAGGCGTCGACCAGCGAGAGGGCGATGGCCAGGAACACCCCGGCGATCGCCGCCATCGGCACGAGGATCATGAACTGCAGCCCGTAGGCGAGCGCGAGGAGCATGCCGATGCCGAAGATCAGGCGCGACATGCCGGTCTTGGCGCCGGCGTCGATGGCGATCTTGCTGCGGGTCGAGGACCCGGCTCCTGGGACGGCGCCGATGATGCCGACTGCGACGTTGGCCATGCCCTCGGCGAGGATCTCGCGCTCGTCGTCCCGTCGCTCGTGGATGAACTCGTCGACGGTTGACGTGGTGAGCGCGGTCTGGAGGCTGGACATGATCGTGATCGACACGACAAACACCAGCAGCGGCCACGCCATGTCGCGCAGCAGGCCGTCCCCCAGGTGGAGTGCCACCGGGGCGAGCACGTCGAGCCGCGGCCACTCGAAGGCGGGTGCGGCGAACGGCGGGCCGAGTGCGTCGGCGAGCGGCGTGAGGGAGATGAGGTGGTGCAGCGTGCTGGCCGCGATCAGGGCGGTCAGGTAGGGCGGTATCCGGCGCGTCCACGCCGGCGGGCGCAGCGCGATCCACAGGGCCGTCAGGGCGACGACGAGGGCGAGCGGGTGGACGTCCGACGGATCGAACCGGCTGAGCCCGATCGGCAGGCCGACGAGGTGTGGCGCCATGGCACCCGTGATCAGCACGGCCGAGCCGTTCATGTACCCGGCGTGCACGGGGTACGGCACGTAGCGGGCCAGCCGCCCGAGCTTCGACCACGCCACGCCGATCTGCAGCAAGCCCGCCAGCGCAAT
>Ga0208980_10002206_pt1 | contig 11800 bp, 16 predicted proteins | sample WetSurMetagenome_3_FD_187993 | JGI IMG/M metagenome (GOLD analysis project Ga0208980, IMG submission 187993) | Wetland microbial communities from Twitchell Island in the Sacramento Delta, sample from surface sediment Aug2011 Site A1 Bulk (version 2) | ecosystem: Environmental > Aquatic > Marine...
AGGCAAACCGTCTCCCCGAGCCGCTGAGCCCATCGGAGGCAACGCCCCCGCCGCCGGACCGGGGCCCCTGTCGACACCCGAGCAGTGGCATGAGTTTGTGGCCTGTCTGAAAATAGGTGGGGTTGCCAGTCAGTTGGCACACAACTGCGAGCTGGTATCCTGGGACGGCGCCAGCCTGCGGCTGAAGCTCGATCCCTCCTGCAACCAACTGAGGGTGACCAGTACCGAGGAGCGTATGAAGCGCGCCATCGAGGAGGCCCTCGGGGTGCCGGTGCGGCTGCATCTGGAGGTGGAGCGCCCGGAGCGGGAAACACCAGCCCAACGCCGGGTCCGGGAAATGGCCGAGCGGCAGCAGGCGGCGGAGGCAACCCTGATGGCGGATCCCCTGGTCCGGGCGCTGCAGGATCAATTGGGGGCGCAGTGGCTGCCGGGCAGCATGAAACCCGTTAAGACTTGAGGGTGGGTGAAGAGAGTGGGTGAAGCGATCGTCGTGTGCGTCCCGAGCACTAAGGTCCCTCGCCGCAAGTCGCGGTAGCCGATCCGGAAGAGCAAGGCGAGGACCGGGCGCAGCGATCGAGTCGCGCAACAAAGCGGTCAAAAGGTGCGGACAGACAACCGAGCGGCAATGGGTGAGGTGAGGTAAATGATGAAGGCAGGACTTGGCAACATCCTCAAGCAGGCGCAGAAGATGCAGGAGGACCTACAGAAGGCTCAGGAGCGTCTGGCGCAGGAGGAGGTGACCGGCGAGTCCGGCGGCGGCATGGTGTCGGTGACCATGAACGGCAAGCACGAGGTGCGGCGGGTCCAGATCGACCCTGCGCTGTTGGCGGACGACAAGGAGATGCTCGAGGACCTGGTCGCCGCGGCCGTGAATGCTGCGGTGCACCGAGTCTCCGCCAAGATGCAGGAGAACATGGCCAGCCTGACCTCTGGGCTGTCGTTGCCCCCGGGCTTTAAGCTCCCCTTCTGACCGATGTCGCGACCGCTGCTCGGAGCGCTCATCGAAGCCCTGCGCTGCCTTCCGGGCGTCGGCCCGAAATCGGCGCAGCGTATGGCGTTCCATCTCCTCGAACGGGACCGGGAAGGCGGTCGCCGTCTGGCGCGGGTGATGGCCGAGGCAATGGAGAAGATCGGTCGTTGTCGCCGCTGTCGCACCCTGAGCGAACAGGGCGATTGTGCCCTTTGCACGAATCCGGAGCGCGATGTTGGGCTCCTGTGCGTGGTCGAGAACCCCTCCGAGGTGATGGCCATCGAGCAGGCGACGGACTATCGTGGACTCTATTTCGTGCTGGGCGGGAGGTTGTCGCCCCTCGACGGAATTGGCCCGCGGGAGCTTGGTCTCGAGGAGTTCGCAGCTCGGCTTGCCGAAGGCGAGGTGCGGGAGGTGATCTTGGCGGTGAACCCCACCGTGGAGGGGGCGGCCACCGTGCACTACCTGGCCGAGCTGGCGCGCCAGCATGGGGTGCGTGCCACGCGCATCGCGCAGGGCGTTCCCGTGGGGGGCGAGATCGAATACGTGGACAGTGGCACCCTACGGCACGCCTTCACCGGCCGCCACGACGTCTGATTGCGAACGGGAGGAACCCTCTTGGATCAGTGCATCTTCTGCAAGATCGCCAGCGGCGCGTTGCAGGCCGACCGGGTCTATGAAGACGACGAGGTGCTAGCGTTCCGCGATATTGCGCCACTTGCGCCGACCCATGTCCTGGTGATCCCCAAGCGCCACATCGACACCCTCAATGATCTCGACGAGCTGAGCTCGCCGCTGGTCGGCCGCATGTTCCTGGCGGCCAGGGAGGTGGCGCTACGCGATGGGATCAGCGAGCGCGGTTATCGCACGGTGATGAACTGCAACGCCGAGGCCGGCCAGGTTATCTTTCATATCCATCTCCACGTGATTGGCGGCAGGCCCATGGGGTGGCCGCCCGGTTAATCCGTTAAGCCGGGATGCTCAGTCCGCAGGGTCGTCGAAACGCGGATGGGCGCCACGACCAGTGTTTCCTTGGACGTAATGCGCCAGCGAGTCGGATAAGCTCATGCCCCTAAACCAAGATACCCAGTCCTCTCTGGCCCTGTTTGAGCTCAAGGCCGGCACCTTTACGTTGCCGGTCCTCCGGCTCTTCGGCAATGACATGGAGGCGGTGGCCGAGCAATTGGAGGTAAAGGTCAAGCTGGCACCGGATTTTTTTCACAACGCACCGGTGGTGGTTGATCTCAAGGATTTTCGCGCCGGAGAGGGGGCAGTCGAGTTTCCCCTGCTGGTGGGTTTGTTGCGCGGCTACGGCATGATTCCGGTGGGTATTCGGGGGGGCACGGCGGCACAGAACCGGGCGGCCGCGGCCATGGAGCTGGCCATTCTGGGGGAATCGGTGGTGCGCCGAGCCCCAGAGGCCGCTGAGCCACAGGCAGCCGCGGCGGAGGCTCCGGCGGGGAAACCCTCGGCGCCGAAGCCGGGAGCGGAGAGCTTTAAGCTGGTTACCCGACCGGTCCGTTCGGGCCAGCGCATCTATGCCCCGGGGGCTGACCTCACGGTGGTGGGCGCGGTGAGCTCAGGTGCGGAGATCATGGCGGATGGTAACATCCATATTTACGGCGCCCTGCGCGGTCGCGCGCTGGCCGGAATGAAGGGCAATACGGAGGCACGGATCTTCTGCCAGAACCTGCAGGCCGAGCTGGTGTCCGTGGCTGGCCACTACCGCATCAGCGAGAATATCGGACCTGAAATCAAAGGGCAGCCGGCACAGGTGTACCTGAACGAGAGGACCCTTCACATCGATAAGTTGTAAGGTATCGGGGAGGGGGGATGAACCACACGGAAATCGAGGAAAGAGATTTGGCACGCATCATTGTTGTGACTTCTGGCAAGGGGGGTGTGGGTAAGACCACCACCAGTGCGGCCGTGGCCATGGGCTTGGCGGAACGTGGCTATCGCACCGCCGTGATCGACTTCGACGTCGGCCTGCGCAATCTGGACCTGATCATGGGCTGCGAGCGGCGCGTGGTCTACGACTTTGTCAACGTCATCAACAGCGAGGCCAATCTCAACCAGGCACTGATTAGGGACAAGCGCAACGATAACCTCTACGTCCTGCCGGCCTCCCAGACCAGGGACAAAGACGCGCTCACCAAGGAGGGGGTCGGTCGGGTGCTGGAGCAGCTCTCACAGACGTTCGATTATGTGGTGTGCGATTCCCCGGCAGGCATTGAACGAGGGGCCATGATGGCCATGTACTTTGCCGATGACGCCCTCGTCGTCACCAATCCGGAGGTCTCCTCGGTGCGCGATTCCGATCGCATGCTCGGACTGCTCTCGAGCAAGTCCCGCCGGGCGGAGAACAATGCCCAGCCGATCAGGGAGTATCTGTTGATTACGCGCTACGCACCCGAACGGGTGGTGAAGGGCGAGATGCTGAGCGTCGAGGATGTTCAGGAGATTCTCTCGATGCAGTTGCTGGGCGTGGTCCCTGAGTCGAAGACGGTACTTAACGCCTCCAACTCGGGTGTGCCGGTGATTCTGGATCGCACCTCCGACGCCGGTCAGGCCTACGCGGATGTGGTCGCCCGTTATCTTGGCGACGACCTGCCGCATCGATTTCTAGATGTCCAGAAGAAGGGTTTTTTCAGCCGGCTTTTTGGAGGGTAAGCCATGGGCCTCATGGATTTCTTTCGGGCGTCCTCGCGGCGGGCGGATTCGGCATCCGTCGCCAAAGAGCGTCTACAGATCCTGGTGGCCCATGATCGGGCCGAGCGCAGCCGACCCTCGTATCTGCCCAATCTCCAGCGGGAGATCCTTGCGGTCATTCGCAAGTATGTAGAGGTCGATCAGGAGGCGATCTCCGTCACCTACGAACAGGAAGGCACCCGCGAGATTCTGGAGCTCAATATCGTGCTGCCCGATGGGGGACGCCGCTTCTAAGTGAGCAGTCGCGCGAGCAGGTCCTGGTAGATGCGGGCGAGCTGCTCCAGATCCGCGATTTCCACATGCTCATTGACCTGGTGGATAGTCGCATTGAGGGGCCCCAATTCCACCACCTGAGCCCCCGTGGGTGCCACGAAGCGCCCGTCGGAAGTGCCCCCCGAGGTGGAGAGCTCGGGAATTCGCCCGGTCACCGCGGCAACCGCTTCTCGGGTCGCCGAAACCAGGGCCCCAGCCAGCGTGAGGAAGGGGTTGCCCGAGAGCCGCCAGCGCAGGCCGTAGGCGAAATCCCCCTCGGCCAGGATCGTCGCCACCCGCTGGGCAATCCGATCGGCATCGAGCTCGGTCGAGAACCGGAAGTTGAACTGGAGCTCCAGCTCCCCAGGGATGACGTTGTCCGCCCCGGTGCCCATGTGCAGGTTGGCGATCTGGAAGGTGGTGGGCGGGAATGAGGCATTGCCCCTGTCCCACTGCTCTGCGCAGAGCCGAGCCAAGACTGGGGCGAAGACGTGCAAGGGGTTCTTCGCCAGATGAGGGTAAGCGACGTGCCCCTGTTTGCCGTGGACGGTCAGCCAGCCGCTCAGACTCCCCCGGCGGCCGTTCTTAAGGGTATCGCCGAGGTACTCCGCGCTGGTGGGCTCTCCCACTAGGCAATAGTTGATGCCTTCGCCGCGCGCCTGCAGCCGCTCGATCACCCGGACCGTGCCGTCGGTGGCTGGGCCCTCCTCGTCGCTGGTGATGAGGAAGGCGATCGATCCCCGATAGCTAGGGTGGGCCGCGAGAAAGGCCTCGGTGGCGAGGATCATCGCCGCCAGGCTGCCTTTCATATCGGCGGCACCCCGCCCGTACAACCGGCCGGCGCGCACCCTGGGCTCGAAGGGCGGGGAATCCCAGTGCCCCAACGGGCCAGTGGGCACCACATCCGTGTGGCCCGCGAAGCAAAAGAGTGGTGTCGCGCTGCCCCGGCGTGCCCAGAGGTTGGTCACCTCGCCGAAGGGCAGGCGCTCAATGGCAAAACCCAGTCGCTCGAGCCGTGCAATCAGGATTTCTTGGCAGCCGCCGTCCTCGGGTGTCACCGAGGGACGGCGGATCAGCTCCGCGGCGAGATCAAGGACCGAGGACGCCATCAACCGAACCGATTAAGGGCGAGACGCGGCGGACAGCCCGGGCCCGTCGCCGTGGGAAACGGGGCGAGGACGGGCACGCGGGGCGGTGCCTTCGGCTAGATGTCGCGCAACAGCTCATTGATACCCACCTTGCCGCGGGTGCGGGCGTCCACCTGCTTGATGATTACCGCACAGTAGAGGCTGTGGCTCCCGTCCTTCGCCGGCAGGCTGCCCGGGACCACCACCGATCCGGCCGGAACCCGGCCGTAGAGGATCTCGCCCGTAGAACGGTTATAGATCTTGGTGCTGGCCCCGATGAAAACCCCCATGGACAGCACGGAGCCTTCCTCGACCACGACCCCTTCCACCACCTCGGAGCGTGCCCCGATGAAGCAGTGGTCCTCGATGACGGTGGGCGCCGCCTGCACCGGCTCGAGCACCCCCCCGATACCTACACCGCCAGAGAGGTGGACATTTTTGCCGATCTGCGCACAGGAGCCGACGGTGGCCCAGGTGTCCACCATGGTGCCCGTGTCCACATAGGCGCCGATGTTGACGTAGGAGGGCATCAGCACGCAGCCCGGCGCGATGTAGGCACCCTTGCGCGCCGTGGCGGGTGGCACCACGCGCACGCCCCCGTCTCGAAACTCCCGCGAGCTTAGGTCGGCATATTTCGAGGGCACCTTGTCGTAGTAGTTGGTGAAGCCGCCCTTGATGAAATGGTTGTCCTCGATGCGGAAGTACAGCACTACCGCCATCTTCACCCAGTCGTTGACAACCCACTGGCCGTCACGCTTTTCCGCCACCCGCAGCTCACCGCGATCGAGACGTTCGAGGGTCTCCATGACCGCATCGCGAATCTGGGTGCCGACGTTTCGGGGGTTGAGCTCAGCTCGGTGCTCGAAGGCATCGCTGATGATGGTCCGGGGGTCGCTCATGTTTTGGCTCCGATGATGATAGGCGATAGGGTGCGCGGACCGGGCTAAAACCGTTCCAGAAAACGGCGCAGCCGATGGGCGGCGTCCAGGCACTCGTCGAGGGGTGCCACCAAGGCCAGGCGAATGCGGCCAGTCCCAGGATTCTCCCCTTCAACCTCACGGGAGAGGAAGCTGCCCGGCAGCACGGTGACATTCTCCGCTTGGAACAGGTCGCGGGTGAAGGCGGTGTCGTCAATGGGGGTTTCCGGCCACAGGTAAAAGCCGGCCTGGGGGCGAGTGACGGGAAGCGCGCTGGCGAGGATATCCAGCACCTGAGCGAACTTTTCCCGATAGAGCGCACGGTTGGCGACGACGTGGGCCTCGTCACCCCAGGCGAGGGTACTGGCCACCTGGTGCTGCAGCGGCATGGCGCAGCCGTGATAGGTGCGGTAGAGGGCAAAGCGGTCGATGATCTCAGCGTCGCCGGCGACGAAGCCCGAGCGCAGGCCGGGGGCATTGGAGCGCTTGGACAGGCTATGGAAGACCACGCAGCGGCGAAAGCTCCGCAGCCCCATGGTCGCCGCGGCCTGCAGCAGTCCCACCGGCGGATCGGCTTCATCGAAAAAGAGCTCGGAGTAGCATTCGTCTGCGGCGATGACGAAGTCGTGCTGTTGGGCCAGCTCAATCAGCCGTTGCAGGGTCTCCAGCGGGATCACCGCCCCGGTGGGGTTTCCCGGCGAGCAGAGGTAGAGCAGTTGACAGCGCCCCCAGGTTTCCGGTGTAACCCGAGAGAAGTTCGGGATGAGGCCGGTCGCGGGGGTACAGGGCAGATAGATCGGGCTGGCTCCGGCGAGCAGGGCGGCGCCCTCGTAGATCTGATAGAAGGGGTTGGGCATCAGCACCAGGGGGTCACGCTGGCGGTCGATCACCGCTTGGGCGAAGGCGAACAAGGCCTCCCGGGTGCCGTTCACGGGAAGGACGTGACGGTCGGGGTGAAGAGTCTCCAGCGGAAGACCATAACGCTGCTCGAGCCACCTGACGATGGCCTCCCGGAGCGCTGCGATTCCCCGTGTGGTGGGATAGGTGGCGAGGTAATGGAGATGATCGCGCACGGCCGCGGATATCAACCCCGGGGTGGGGTGCTTCGGTTCACCGATCGACAGGGTGATCGGGGCAAGGTCCGCAGGCGGGGTGATGCCCGACTTGAGGGCGGCGAGCTTCTCGAAGGGGTAGGGCTGGAGCTTGGCCAGGTCTGGATTCATGGGTCAGGCAAATTGGGTTGCCAGCAGGACCCCGGCCCTGCGTCGGGCGGATTAGTATAGGTGAGATGGTTTTGGTTGGGATATCTTTATCCCGCATCCCGATGCGGAGCCGAGACAGCATGGGGCCGGTTAGCGATCTTCACCACGTCAGCCTGTTGGTTAGCGATATCCCAAGGGCGATGGCCTCCTATGGGGATGTGCTGCGGTTGGAGCGCGACAACAACCGCCCCGATCTCGGCTATCCCAGTGCTTGGTTTTGGGTGGGGAATCGGCAGATCCACCTGAAGGAGCTTCCCAATCCGGACCCCACCGCGGGGCGACCGCTCCAGGGTCTGCGTTGTTTTGCCGCGATCCCGATGGAAACGCGCTGGAGCTCGTTGCCGAAGTGCGCGGCCGAAGCTCCCCAGAAAAGGCTCAGCGGTGGTGAGCTAATCTTCTGCGCGACCCGATGAGGGCATCGACCCCCGTGTCCCCAGCCTAACTCGCGGGTTCTTCTCGGCGATTTCCCGCCGGGTGAGCTGTGCTCGGGCCGCGTGCGAGGGTTTCTTCCCAGCCGCTCAGTAGCCCTGGTAGTACCAGCGGTTGTCCCAACCGGGCGGTTCGGTTCCGAAGGGCTCTTGGGGCTCCCCCCAGGGCGGGATTGGAGGTGGCGATATCTCTGGGAAGGGAGCGATCGGCGGGCGTCGCGCACGCAGTTGCTCCCGTTCCTGCTCGATTCGTTCCCGCGTGGCCTGGCGGCGCTGGCCTATTTCTCTCTCGCGTGCCTCGCGCTGCGCGGCGCCCCAGGGGTCGATCCAGCGGCGGTGGGTATCCATTGCCTTGCGCGTCGCCTCCCGGCGGGCCTCCGATGCCTGGCGCTGGGCGCGCACCTCGTCTAGCCAGGGGGCCGGGCGGCCGATGGCCTCACCTTCCGCGTCGGCGGCCTGTGGCAACGGGGTCTCTCGGCCATCGTCGGCGTAGGCGTATACCCAGGCGCAGAGCGCGATCAGCAGACCCGCGCGAGCGGTGCGCATCGCCCGAGAGCGGAGCTTGAGTACGGGCGGGCCGGCGGAGACCGTCATCGTCAGGCGTGATCGCAGCGGTTTTCCCTGGTGTCACAGTGGTCCCGAAGGGTTCCCGTGCGGGGGCGGGGATTGGCGGGACCTCCAAACCGATTTCGATTGTTGGGTGCTCGCTAGCACAACAGCCGCAGGCGCCCCACCGAGGGCCGTTCACTATCTCCGCCCCGCAGGCGGCCAAGCAGGCAAAATCGTATGAAGATAATAATACTAATTAACGAATTGCTAAAATAGTTTCTCGCCAGAGGTTTTCTTGGACTCGACCGCGCGCATCCCGTGCTCGGGTTTGATCCGTTTCTTGTCCCGAGACAGGATGATGGCCCGCTCGACCACGTTCTTAAGCTCGCGGATATTCCCCGGCCAGTCGTACTCGATCAACTTGCGCATCGCCTCGCTGGCGACGGCCTTGTTGATTCGGCGGGAGAAGTCGTGATTGCGAATGAAATGGTCGACCAGGAACGGGATGTCGTTGCGATGTTCCCGCAGCGGCGGGGAGCTGATGACAAAGGCGCTGAGGCGATAGAAGAGGTCGAGGCGGAATTCCCCGCTGCGACTGAGGACTTCGAGGTTGCGGTTGGATGCCGCCACTACCCGCACATTGGCCTCGAGGTCTCGGGTGTCGCCAAGGCGGCGGAACTTGCCCGTCTCCAGAACCCGCAGCAGCTTCGCTTGGAGGCTGAGCTCGATCTCCCCGATCTCGTCGAGGAACAGGGTTCCCCCCTCCGCGCATTGATCAAGCCCTTCTTTTGGCGGTTAGCCCCGGTGAAGGCGCCACGTTCATGGCCAAAGAGCTCTGATTCGAAGAGGTTTTCCTGCAGCGTGCAGCAGTCTACCGCAACGAAGCTGTGGGCCGCCCGGCCGCTGAGGTCGGGGACCGCGCGGGCCACGAGCCCTTTGCCGGTGCCGCTCTCACCCTGGATGAGCAGGCTCATCCCGCTGGGGGCGACGGCCTCGATCAGATCCTTGACCTGCTTGATGGCCTCGCTCTGCCCAATCAGATAGGACGCCTTCTGCTCTTTGGCATGAAGTTGCCGCAGAACCAATTGGTGGTCGCGAAGCAGTGCCGCATTGTTGAGGGTGCGCTCCACCATCACCACCAGCTCATCGGGGTTGAGCGGTTTGAGCAGATACTCGGATGCACCGGCCTTGATTGCCTTGACCGCGTCGCGCACGGAGCCGTACGCGGTCAGCACGATAACGGGCTGGTTCTCCACCAGGTCGGGGAGCCGATCAAGGCTGTCGCCGTCCGGTAATTGGGCGTCGGCCATGATTGGTGCCGGCTCTTGGGCGGCGAGAAAGCGGTTGGCTTCTGCCCAGCTCCTGACACCCTTGGTGGCGTAGCCGACCTCGCGGAGGTAGGTGCAGGTCAGCTCGTTGAGCAGGGTGTCGTCTTCAATGACCAGGATCTGGCTTGGCACGGCTCAGGTCTCTCTCTTGGCATCGGCGTCGGGCAGGCGGAAGGTAAAGCAACTGCCCGTGCCCCGGGTGCTCTCAACGCTCAGGCTGCCCTCATAGTTATCGGCGATGTTCTTGGCGATTGGCAGGCCGAGACCCATGCCTCTGACCCCATCGGCCCTAACAGGGTGGTTTCGCGAGCCTGTTGACGAATTGGTTGTGCGTCATAGTCGACGTAGAGCACGCCGTTGAGCGGATGGGCCGCTGCGGGGCCATGGCAGGGTTGGCATTCCTCCTTGTTCGCCACCGGGTTAGCACCGCGCAGCACCTCACCGCCACCGGGCTCCGCGACGAACACCGTGGTGGGTTGGCTCGGGATTGGATAAACGAAGTCGACCCCGAATCACCCGGGCTGGCTGGAGAAGCGGATCTGCCCTGTGGCGTTGGTAATCGTGACCGCCGAGATACCGGGCTGCTGGCCGAGGCGGTTGACGATTTCCCGGATGCCATCGAGATCGCACTTGAGCATGGCGTTCTCGAGAGATGTGCGCAGCAGCCGGCTGATCTGGGTGGCGGTTTCCTCGCGTTGCCGGGCCAACTGCTCCTGGTAGAGTCCGAGGTAGAGGACGAAAAAAACCAGCGAGCTTACCAACAAACCGGCGGCGGTACCGAGCGCGAAGCGACGGTTAAGACGACCGAAAGTCCGACCGACTGGTAGCACGGGCTTCCTTCTCGTTTTCTGGTGAATTTCTATAGGAAAATCAACAAAATATATCTTAGTCGGGGGATTTTGTCTCTGCCAAGATGGCAGTTCTCGCGCCAGCTCGCCGGTTCCACCGCTGGCCACTGCAGGTGTTCGAGCCCGGCATTGCCCCTTCCGCGCCAGGGCGGGGTGGCTCCTAATCGACGCCCCGGTCTTGGGCGCCAGGGATGCGGCGCCGAAGACCTCTGAGGCGCTTTTGGGCAAGCGAAACCGGCAGGTCACCGGGACGGCCGAGGGTTCGGTCATTCTGCACCCAAGAGTGAGGACCCATGAAGTTGCCGACCAGATCTTGCCCTCCTGCGGCGCCTGTTCTGGAACACAACGATATCGATCTGCCGTGGATCAGTGGAGCGAAGCCCAGCAGATTGCCGTGGCTCCCTTCAACCGGCGCGAAGAACCTCAGATCGGGCAAGATCCGCGAGCCACTGTGTGTCTACCTCATCAGCATCGTCGCGGGCTTCGCTATACCGACTGCGCCATCAGGTTGAGATCCGGGGCTGGGACGGGCATCTCATCGTGCTTGACCGGACGTCCTGATGATCCTATGCGTCCGTGCAGGAGACCCGGTGCCAGTTTGGCAGCGCCAGGCGTAAGCCCCCGTCAGCGCCTTCTGCGGGTGCAGACTGGCCGCAGCCGCCCCGCCCAGGCATGAAAAGCGCACCCCCTCTTTCTGGCCGCCCCGGCTGCGAGGGTGAAAAGATCATCTCTTGACATGCGTCAGGGTTTCCTCTTTCAAGCTTATTGTGGCCATTTTGGGGCGCTGTCAGGATGACAGGCGAACGGGTGGGGCCAGGGTTGTGCCATGGTGGCAGCCTTTGTGGATCGGGCAGCCGGTCGAGCGGCAGTGATGCGGCACGGACTTTGCTGCTTGGTCGGCGGTTGTTGGGGAAGCCGATCCTAGTAGCCTTGTGGTTCCCGACGAAAGGCGGCGGGACACTTGATTCGAGGAGGGTTCGTAAATGAAGCACCAGGCAAGCAAGCTGATCTTGATTGTTTCCTGCTGGGTGATGGGTGCTGCCGTTTCTTCCGCGGCTGCCTACCCGATCGCTGGGGTTAACCCAAGTCAGAGGCCAGAAGGTGCGCCGCGGATCACGCAGGTCAATCACGATGCCCAGTGGTACAAAAATGCGGTACAGGGCATCAGCGAGCCCTATCCGGCGAGCCTGAAATTCTTGGAAAGCCAGGGAAACTGGTATACCCCGTTCAATCGCCCGGGTATGCCGGGGCGATACGATCTACGCGGCTGGTATGTCGGAGATCGACACTAACCGCCCTCTTTTGAGGAATCGGGAATGTTACATGAGCGCTCTCGCGACATTCCGCAGAGTCCCAGTCGCTGCGGTTGTCACGCTTGTGGGTGTGGGTGCGGGTGCGGGTGCGGGC
>Ga0208980_10002207_pt1 | contig 11800 bp, 10 predicted proteins | sample WetSurMetagenome_3_FD_187993 | JGI IMG/M metagenome (GOLD analysis project Ga0208980, IMG submission 187993) | Wetland microbial communities from Twitchell Island in the Sacramento Delta, sample from surface sediment Aug2011 Site A1 Bulk (version 2) | ecosystem: Environmental > Aquatic > Marine...
CTTCGGGGTAGTGAAACCACAGGTAACTGAGATTATCGCCATCGGGATCGGTTGTGCCGCTGGCGTCCAGAACAAATCCTTCTCCCGATTTTACCGTGATCTGTTCAGAATGCCCTTGGAAATCCAGATTATCACCAGTCGCGAGTCTGTCACGGAAACGGTTGAATTAAACGGCAAATCCACCCCTTTCGACATCAACACCCATACACTGCCAATAAAAGTCGTGATTGATCCGGGCGGCAAGGTTTTAAGTAACTCCAAGTCTCTCCAGATGTCCGTGGCCCTTTCGCTGGGCGACGATCTCAAACAGAAAGGGAGTTATGTGGAGGCGATCAACGCGTATGAGGACGCATTGAAACTGGACTCCCACAAATCATTGGCTCACTTCCGCCTGGCGGAGGTTTTTTTTCAGCAATCCAACCTTCAATCGGCTGCCAATTCATTCCGCGATGCGCTTAACGGCGACAAGGATCCCAAATGGATTGAGGTTTGGTGCTACATTTACCTGGGGAAAATTTACGATGTTTTGGGGCAACGCCAGCGTGCCATGGCAGAATACAACAAGGCTCTGAACACTAAAGACGACACGGATGGGGCTCAGGCTGAGGCGCAGAAATGGCTTGCTTCTCCGTTTACGCGCGAACAGGCTACCTCTGAGAGAGATGCAAAGCAGGAGCCGGAACTAAAATAAATGGAAGAATGGGGGAGAACTGCGCAAAGAATCCGCGTGCCCTTGGGCACGGTCACAGGGATAATCTTTCTTCTTTTGATGCACCCATCCATGCGCTCCATCATGCTTGGGGCAATCGTGGCATTTGCCGGCGCCGCAATTCGAGTCTGGGCTTCGGGTCACATAATCAAAGGCAAGGTCTTGGCCCAAAGCGGTCCATATGCCTACACGCGCAATCCGCTATATTTGGGATCATTCGTTATGGCCTTGGGAATACTCATCAGCGGCCAGGGCTTTTGGCTCATCATCCCTTTCTGTCTCTTTTTGGCGGTAATTTACTATCCGGTCATGAAGGCTGAAGAAAGAGAATTGGTCCAGGGACACGGCGATGATTTCCGCGCTTATGTGAGTCGCGTGCCATTTTTCTTCCCGGCTTTCAGGAAGAAGCGTGCAAATGCATCGAGTTTTTCGTGGGAAAGGGTTCTCAAAAATCGGGAACATCATACCTTGGCTGGACTGCTTTTAACGGAAGCCTTCCTGATTTGCCTGGCGCTCAGCGGCGTCCGAATCACGTCCCTTTTGGCAAGCCTGTTTTAGCGCATAGCGCTCTGCTTCTGAAATCACTTATGCCATATCCAGCCAAGATCAGCCGCGCGGCGATTCTCAAGTATGGGTTGCGTGTTGTGGAGAAAGAAGGGATTGAAGCACTTTCCTTGCGAGCGATTGCCCGAAAGCTGAAGGTGGCCGTTAACGCGCTCTATAATTATTTCCCCAACCGCAGGGCCCTTGAGTCCGCCATTGGCGCCGAGGGCTACAAGGTTCTGCATTCGTATCTTATGACATCCCGATCAGGCAGACCTGGTGCCGCGACGCTTCATTCTTTTTGCAAAGCCTATTTGAGCTTTGCCCGCACTCATCGCCGGCTTTTTGCGCTCATGAGCCGGAAACACCCTCCCAGGGCCGAGTTGGCTGCAATCAATACGGAATTGACGTCCTTGATAATCAGGATGCGCGGCAGCCAGCCGGGCAAGGACCAAGCCGCGAAAGAGGCCTTTACGGTGCTTGCCATGCTGAAGGGAATCATTGCTGCCGAACAGCAGATGCATCCTCCCAATCCATCAACCTACTCAAATTTTGCCATTGCCACCGTGATTTCAGAGATAACGCGAGCTCGCGGAATGAAAAAGACTCCTCGGCAAGTAAGGGATCGACCAGGAAAGTTCAGTCCGAATAATTCATTGGACGAACCTGGGAAAAGTTGTTAGCTTACAATATCCTTATGAGTCGCACTATTTCCGAAATTGCTTCGTTTTTGGGGCTTCGCTTTCAGGGTGATGGCGACCGGAAGGTTGATAAGGTTTCAAGTTGGGAAGCCGCCGACGCTTCATCGCTTATCTACATCGAAAGCCGGGAAGTAGCGGCGCAGTTTCCTCAGACAGTCCAGGCGGCATGCGCTATTGTCCTGCCGGAATCAGCGCCGGCTGGTATCAGTGCAATTTTTTCCGAAAGACCGAAGCTGGATTTTGCCCGGGCCGCCTCCTTGTTGCAGCCGCGCCCGTCGAGCGCGGGCATGCGGCATCCTTCGGCGGTAATCTCTGCGAGTGCTGAAATAGACAAATCAGTGGATGTCGGCCCATTGGTGACAGTTAGGGCCGGCGCCAGGATTCGCCGGGGTTGCATACTCCATGAAGGAGTGGTGATAGGCGAAGGCTGCGTATTGGGAGAAGAGTGCGTCCTCTATCCGAGCGTGATCCTCTACCCGCAGGTCGAGGTCGGAAATCGCGCAATTCTTCATGCCGGTGTGGTCGTTGGCAGCGATGGCTTTGGCTATGTTTTTGACGGCGACGCTTACATCAAATTTCCCCAGGTCGGCACGGTCGTCATCGAGGATGATGTCGAAATTGGAGCGAATTCCACAATTGATCGCGGGTCGTTGGGGGTCACGCGTATCGGTGCCGGTGCAAAAATAGACAATCTCGTTCAAGTCGCCCACAATGTTCAGATAGGCAAAGGGGTTGTGATCGCAGCGCAGACGGGAGTTTCAGGAAGCACGATTATTGAGGAGTATGCAGTCATTGGTGGCCAGGTTGGCTTTGGCGATCACGCGCACGTGCAGAAGGGCGTCGTGATCGGGTCCAAGGCGGGAGTTTTACCGGGAAAGATTGTGAGAAGCGGCGAAACCTATTGGGGAATTCCCGTGCGCCCGCTGAGTGAGTTTAAGCGCCTTAACGCGCTCTTTGGCCGGCTTCCCCAGATGAAAGAGGAAATCAGCAAGCTAAAAGAGCAGGTCGCTTTGCTGCAGGCTGCGCTGCAAAAGTTTGAATCCAAATAGAAAGCATTCTGTTTAGCCGCGCAGCCTGGGCGCGCTGATTCGCGATATGGGGTTTGAGACAGCTGATCTCGGTCAGGAGCAAAATTCCGCAGAACTGCAGTGGATCTGCCGCAACATGCTGCAGACCCGGTTTCAAACGTTCCGCGATGCGGAGATCCACGCCTCCTTTTATCCCTATATCGGATTAACCCATACAATCCGCCGCAAGGGTACTCTCTGGATTGTCCGCGTCAGCGACCATTGCCGCCGAGCGCCGCGGGATGTACTTGAGGCAATCTTATTGATACTGGCCTGCAAGGTGATGCGCCGCCGGCCCCCTGAGGATATTGCCTCCACATATGAAAGGTATCGGCAGGATCCCCGGGTGGAAGAGTGCGTGCGAAAGCGGCGTATGCGCCAAGGGCGCAAGCGGATTAACGCCTCCCCGGGCAAGTATCATTCTCTGCCGAAACTGTATGCGGAGCTCAACCGTCGCTACTTCAATGACCAGATAGAAATCAGCAATCTAGGCTGGGGGATGCGCCCCAGCTGGAGGCGCCTGGGACACTACGATCCAACGCACCATGCAATAGCGATCAGCCCCGTGCTTGATTCGCCTCGCGTTCCAGGTTTTGTCGTTGCCTACATTCTCTACCATGAATTGCTGCACGCCCTTTATGAAGTAAAGGGTGTGAATGGTCGCAAACGCCACCACCACGCTGAGTACCTTAAAGCCGAGAGGGCGTTTCCCGACTATCACGATGCAAAAAAATTCATCGCCGCTTATTGCCGTGCCCGCAGAAAGCTGTGAGAAATGCTAGAATCTCGAATCTTGTAGAACAAATATGGTATAACAAACGCCTCTATCCAATTAGGCGGGTTTTGCTTTGGAAGCTCTTTATGAAATGTGGTCTCTGTGAGCAGCGAAAGGCCAAGCGGCTTTGTCCGGCTAAAAACACTTCCATTTGTGCCCAGTGCTGCGGCGAAAAACGAATTCTGGAAATCGATTGCCCGGAGAGTTGCGAATATCTCAACACTGGCCGAACCCATGAGGTGAAGGATTACCTCCGATATCTGCGCATCGCACCTCTACCCAAGCAGGAAAAGAACCGAAGAATTCTTGACTCCTACAGGGATGTTGTGGCCCATTTGGAAAGCGCGTTGGCTGAAGAGCGCCTGCGGGCAAAGCGATTGGCTGACAAGGACGTTGCCGAGGCTCTTGACCTGCTGCTGGAAACCTATCGGACCGAGGACCGAGGAGTTCTCTATGAAAAGAGCTCGAGTAATCTGAACATTGATATGTTGCGCAAAGGATTGCGCGACATAATCGAGCATTATCGGAACCCAGGCACAGATAGGGAGGGGAAGGTCTTGATTGCCGGTGAAGACAAACGATTGCCCCTCAAATCTGCCATTGAGTGCCTGGAATTTATTCGCGACATGGCTGCAAGCCATATCGAAGAACAAGTTTCTCCGACAAGTTACGTGGATCTTCTGGCTCGAATTATTCCTCGGAAGCGAAACCAGAATGCGCCACAAAGCTCAATTCTCATTCCCTGAGCCAGCAGGCGGATACCGGCATGCAAAATTTGCCCACTGGCGTTGCATACATTTATGGTTCTCTCGCGATACAACTGCGCGCCTGAACTTCTAATTCAGGCCACGCTTAAATTTCGGAAGAAGCGCATTGCGGTCATTGGCGATCTCATGCTGGACCGCTTCATCTGGGGTGCAGTATCGCGTATTAGCCCCGAAGCTCCGGTGCCGGTGGTCGAAATCCGGAAGGAGACGACCTGCATGGGAGGTGCCGCCAATGTAGTCGCAAACATCAGCAGCCTCGGTGGAAATCCCATCCCTTTTGGTGTGCTGGGGGACGATGCTGAGGGGAAACGCTTGCGGGCCGAATTCGGATCGCTCGGGATTTCGGCAAGCGGATTGGTTACAGACAGGGACAGAACAACAAGTGTAAAAACCCGAATTATCGCTCATCATCAACAGGTATGCCGCACCGACAGGGAAGACAGATCGCCTCTTTCTCCCGAATCGCATGACAAAATCCTCCGGCTCTTTCGCAGCCACCTCGAAGGGGCGGATGGCATAGTCATTTCTGATTACGCCAAAGGCCTGATTTCCAGGACGCTCCTGGGGGAAATTCTCCCTTTGGCCAAATCCAGGGGCAAAGTTGTCTGCATAGATCCGAAGTCCAGCGATCTTTCCATCTACAGGCCCGCGACGGTCATTACCCCAAACACTCACGAGGTGGAGCGGGCGGCGGGACTTGCGATTAACAACGCAGATGGCCTGTTGCGCGCCGGCAGAAAGATACTCCGGCAAACCGGAATCCCATACCTCCTGGTGACTCGCGGCGAAGAGGGAATGACACTTTTTGGTGGCGGCAAGAAAGCGACGCACATCCCCACTGTGGCGCGCGAGGTTTTTGATGTTACGGGAGCAGGCGATACCGTTATTTCTGTTCTCGCGCTTGGCCTTGTTGCAGGGTTGAGCATGCTCGAGGCTGCCGTTCTCGCGAATATAGCTGCCGGAATTGTAGTTGGGAAGCTTGGGACAGCTTCCGTAACGCCCGAAGAATTAATCGCTCGCATCAAAAGCCGGGAAATTTCCGGCTCGCCGGTTGAGTAGGACACTATTTTATTCAGTATGTGCGGATTATGGAGAGAGGGAGTTCCATGCAAAAACAAATCGTTTGGATTGTCATCCTAATTGGGCTTTTCATCGTTCTGGGCGGACTGTCTTTTGCGCTCAACCTGTACTTTGATTACCTTTGGTTCCAGGAGCTCGGCAAAACAGTTGTTTTCACAACCTCGCTTTACGCCAAGAGCCTTTTGGGAAGCGTTGTCCTGCTGATAGCTTTTTTGTTTCTGTACCTCAACCTCTGGTTTGCAAATCGCGCTCCCGGCCTGATTCAGATAGGCATTCCCACACCCACCGGGCAACTAACCGCCTACACGTTCTCCCCTGAGACAGTCCGCAAATTGGCTGGGCTTTTGTCTGTGTTGGTGGCATTCTTTTTTTCCCTGCAGGCGGCTGCCAATTGGGAGGTTGTCTGGCGGTGGCTGCATAGAGTGAGTTTCGGGTCTCTCGGCCTCACCTACAGTCAGGATCCGATTTTTCAGCGGGACATATCCTTTTATTTCTTCTCATTGCCGGTCATGGAATATGCGGCACAATTGTGCCTGACGCTGACCCTCCTTACTATTGCAGGGGTAGCAGCTCTATATTATTTCAAAGGGATTTTGTCCCTGAAGAAGATGCGCAATTCCAACCAGGGGAATCGCGCCGGAATTCACATTTCGCTCCTGGGTGCGGTGGCATTTTTATTTCTGTCTGCCGATGCCTACCTGGATCGATTTCAGATCTTGTTTTCGCAGCAAGCCGTCTTTTCCGGCCCTGGCTATGCGGACCTGCATGCACGCCTGCCCATGCTTTTGATCCTGTTTTGGGTCAGCCTGCTCGGCACGCTCCTGTTGATCTACAATTCGTTTGCCCGCAACAACCGTCCTGCGGTGGCCGCCGTTATTCTCTATGGCGGCTTTTTGATCCTTGGAAATGTTTATCCCGCCTTGATGCAGAAGTTCATTGTGGCGCCCAATGAGCTTGATAAGGAGAGCCCGCAGATCGAGCACAATATCGCAGCCACCTTGAACGCTTATGGCCTGTCGAAAGTTGAAGATCTCAATCTGTCCGGGGATAAGACTCTGACTCCGGTTGACATAGCGAATAACGCGGCAACTATTCAAAGCATCCGCCTGTGGGATCACGAGCCGCTTCTTGACGCTCTTAAGCAAATTCAGGAGATCCGGACCTATTATGATTTTGCGTCGGTGGATAACGATCGCTATTCAGTGAACGGCAATCTACAGCAGACGATGCTTTCCGCGCGGGAATTGAATTCTTCAAGTTTACCAGAGCGCAACTGGATTAACGAACGGCTGAGCTATACGCACGGATACGGCATTACCTTGGGCGGCGTCAACCAGGTTACCAATGAAGGATTGCCCATCCTTTATGTAAAGGACATACCTCCGAGTTCAACCTCACCCATCTTTGCCATTACACGTCCTGAAATATATTACGGCGAGTTGACTCGAGGCTATGCGGTAGTCGGAAGCGGACAGAGGGAGTTCGACTATCCATCAGGAGAGGAAAATAAATACACCACTTATACCGGATCCGGAGGAGTGCCTGTCGGCTCATTGCTGCGCAAACTTCTGTTTGCTTTCTATTTCAAAGATCCCAATATCGTGCTTTCCCCTCTGCTCAAATCCGATAGCCGATTCCTTTATTTCCGCGACTTGCAGACAAGAGTGAGCAAGCTGGCTCCATTTCTCGCCTTGGATCAGGATCCTTATCTGGTGATATCCGAGGGGAAACTGTACTGGATCCAGGATGGATACACAATCAGCACTCGCTACCCGTATGCAACGAAATCCGGCAATTTCAACTACATAAGAAATTCCGCCAAGATTGTGCTCGATGCCTATAACGGCAAGGTGGATATCTATGTTTCGGATCCTGAAGATCCGATCATCCGGACATATGAGGACATTTTCCCGGGTGTGTTAAGGCCACTTTCCGAGATTCCGCCTGATTTGAGCAAGCACTTGCGCTACCCGGAGGATCTGTTCAAGATTCAGACGCAGATGTATTCCATCTACCACATGGGGAAGCCACAGATCTTTTATAATAAAGAGGATCTGTGGGAAATTCCCGAGTTGACCTCAGGTGCAAGCACGGTCCAAATGTCTCCTTATTACACTATCATGCGCCTGCCTCAGGGGAAGGCGGAGGAGTTCATCTTAATGTTGCCGTTTACGCCCGGCCGAAAGGACAATCTCTCGGCTTGGATGGTGGCTCGCAGCGACGGAGATAACTATGGGAAGCTTGTTGTATACCGATTCCCTAAACAAAAGCTGGTTTATGGTCCCAAGCAGATTGTTGCCCGCATTAACCAGGATGCGGAAATATCGCGGCAACTCTCCTTATGGGATCAGCGCGGGTCTCAGGTGCTACAGGGCACTCTTCTTGTGATTCCGGTGGAGGAGGCGCTTCTCTATGTCCGTCCATTGTATCTACGTGCGGAGAGCGGCAAGATTCCGGAACTGAAACGAGTCATTGTCGCCTATGAAAACAAGATTGCCATGGAGGAAACGCTTGATAAGTCTCTCGCGCGCATCTTCGAGACAGATACGTCCTTGTTAGCGACATCCTCATCGCCTCCGGCCACCCAGGTGCCCGTCGCGGAACCTTCATCGGGAACAAATGCCGGCGTCCTGATCCTGCAGGCCAGAGAATCTTATGATCGTGCCGTGCAGGCGCAAAGGCAGGGGGATTGGGCAAAATACGGAGAAGAGCTTAAACGGCTGGGTGCCATTCTTGGAGATCTTAACAGGAATAGCCGCAGCGGCTCCGAATCGTCCGGGAAACAATAGCGCAGCTGCATTCCCTCGGCATCGTTGAGCAGAGAAGAGAAAAGAGGATCAGCTATGGCGGGAACACAATCCTTTGATATCACTTCCGGTTGCGAATTGCAGGAAGTGGATAATGCCGTGAATCAAGCGATGAAAGAAATCAATCAGCGCTATGATTTTAAGGGCCTGAAAGTGGGCATTGATTTCCGGCGCGCGGAGAACAAGCTGGTCCTTCATGCCCCTGATGACTTCAAATTGAAAGCTATCTGGGACGTTTTGGAACAAAAATTGGTGCGCAGACATGTTCCCATAAAAAACCTCAAGCCCGGCAAAATCATGCCTGCTTCCGGTGGAAGCGTGTCTCAGGAGATTGATCTCCAACAGGGAATTCCCATTGAGACTGCTCGATCGATAGTTAAATTCGTGAAGGAACACAAAATCAGGAAAGCTCAGGTTGAGATTCAAGGTGATCAGGTTCGAATATCCTCTCCGTCGCGTGATGATCTGCAGACGGTCATCGGGCTATTGAAGGAGCAGGACTTTGGAGTGGAACTGAATTTCGGAAATTATCGCGGCAACTGAGCCGTTATGCTCGTTGAGATTTTTGGGATGCCTGATTTCCGGATTGCTGATTTTGTGCGGTTTTAGCAGTGACATGAACTTTGCTTGCTGAGACACTCAACTTTTCTCGAACAAATTTGAAAAATGCTATAATTGTGCCCGCCCAATAACAATTTCTATTGATACAAGGTTACCGTCATTTTGAAGATTTCGCATTTAGTTGGCATATTCCTGTTTCTATTCTTGCAGTTCAATTTCCAGCACACTCTGGCAGCCGGTACCGGGGGTGCAACAGCTAGAGTACTGAACGGTATCGATGTATTACGACGGGACAATTTTGCACCCCTGGCCGGGAAAAAGGTTGGCTTGATCACTAACCAGACCGGACTGGCTGTCGATGGCGCATCGACCATCGATTTGCTTCACAATTCAAAGACCTGCGAGGTTGTAGCGCTCTTCAGCCCAGAGCACGGCATTCGAGGCATTGCGGAGGGTGAAATTGCTTCCTCCGTGGACAATGCGACCGGGCTTCGCATTTACAGTCTTTATGGGGATTCCAGGCGGCCGACTCCTGAGATGCTGAGCGGCATTGACGCATTGGTTTTTGACATTCAGGATGTCGGGGCGCGTTTTTATACCTATGCGACGACGATGGCATATTGCATGGAGGAGGCAGCGAAGAAGAAGATCCCCTTTTATGTCCTGGACAGGCCCAATCCGATCGGGGGCCTAATTGTCGGAGGGCCGATGCTTGATGCCGACAAGGTATCCTTTACAGGGTACATGCCCCTGCCTGTGCGTCATGGCATGACAATCGGAGAGCTCGCCAGGTATTTTAATGAGGAAAATCATATTGGAGTGGACTTACAGGTCATTTCTATGGAAGGATGGCAAAGGAATTACCTGTTTTCTGACACCGGGCAGCTCTGGGTGGATCCTTCGCCGAATATCCGAAGCCTGACGGCGGAACTGCTGTATCCAGGCGTTTGCCTGCTGGAGGGAAGCAATGTGTCGGTGGGGCGCGGCACAGACAAGCCTTTTGAGCTTGTCGGTGCGCCCTGGATTGAACCGCGCCGGCTTGCTGCTGCGCTGGATGCTTTGCGAATAGCCGGTGTCAGGTTTGTCCCGGTTTTTTTCACACCTAAAGCTGATACGCATCGGGGAGTGAAGTGCGGAGGAATTGCACTGATTGCCGGCGATTTTGACAGCCTCGATTCGACACTGCTGGGTCTGAGCCTCATATCAGTTTTGCACCGGCTTTACCCAGGGGAATTCGAGATTGACAAGACGCTTCGTTTATTGGGGAATTACAGGGCCTTAGAGGAATTGAGAGCGGGTAAGGCGCCGACCGAGGTATTACGGTCTGGTAATTTGCAGCTGCGTGAATTTCTGAAAATGCGCGATAGGGTGCTTATCTATGGTGCGGCAACCGGTTCCAAGGAGGGGGAAAAATGAGCCCGGCAGTTCGGCGGAAAAAGAGTGATGAGATCAAGATGACCATAAGCCCGTTCCGCGGGCTGGCTGACTACAAGAGTTGCGTAGAAATTCAGCGCGAGGTTTGGCGTTTTGAGGATATCGACATTTATCCCATTGGAATGCTGATTGCGGCGGATAATTGCGGGGGAATCGCGCTGGGCGCCTATAACAGCATTGGAGAGATGATTGGGTTTGTTTACAGTATCCTTGCGATGGAAAATGGCGTCCTGGCGCAGCATTCATTGCTCCTGGCGGTGCGCCAGGCCTATAGAAATTTCAACGTTGCTTATAAACTGAAGATCGCCCAACGCAAGGAATGCCTCAAACGGAAAATCCGGACTATTACCTGGGCTTTCGATCCCATGCAGCCTCTCAATGCTTATTTTGCGCTGGGGAAACTTGGCGCGACGGCGCATGCCTATGTGGAGGACTTTTGTGGCGAAAGCACCAGTGTTTTGCATAGGGGCCTTCCCACGGATCGTTTCCTTGTTCATTGGGACGTCGAAGCGGACGCAGTGGAGAGGCGAATCGAGATGGGTTCGCCGAGGCATGATTTGCGCAAAGAATTGAAACAACACAAGGCCATCAATCACCTCGAGGACGCTGCTCCCGGCATGGCGGTTTCATCTCCGCTCAAGCTTAACAGCACAGACGATCGATTGCTTTTTGAGATACCTTACAATTTGCCCGAAATTAAGAATCGCAATCTGGGGACAGCCCTGGAGTGGCAGGGAAAACTGCGCCAGGCCTTCCGCAACTATTTTGGTAAAGGTTACGCGGCTACGGACTTTTGGGTTGCAGAAGAAGACGGCCATCTTCGCGCTTTCTATTTTCTTGAGAAGAAATCAAAGCACGCGCGTTGATTGATGCTGAGGTACTCCTTGACACCCTTTGTGCGGGCTCCTATAATCCTTCTGCTATCGCGGGGTGGAGCAGTCTGGTAGCTCGTTGGGCTCATAACCCAAAGGTCACAGGTTCAAATCCTGTCCCCGCAACCAACGGAATCATAGACTTACGGGAATTGGGGGAATAGGGACAAACCCCCATAAACCCCCGTTAAGAGCAAAGTGCTTGGGGAGTGGGAAAAACCTGCTCCCCTTTTTCTTTTTTCAACACCATACTAACTACTTTGCTGTTTGCCTCACGCTTAATACCCGGCATCGCTCTTCCGTAAACATTCATCGTCGTGGTAATGCTTGCATGGCGCATCAGCTCCTGCTGCACTTTGAGCGGAGCGCCTGTAGCATCGAGCCACGAGCGATATGGAATGAACCCTTCAAATGAGACACTTGCAAATGGCACACTTTCAAGAGAAAGGAGCCGCGAGTGGCAAGGAAACGAGGGGAGCGATAT
>Ga0208980_10002209_pt1 | contig 11798 bp, 12 predicted proteins | sample WetSurMetagenome_3_FD_187993 | JGI IMG/M metagenome (GOLD analysis project Ga0208980, IMG submission 187993) | Wetland microbial communities from Twitchell Island in the Sacramento Delta, sample from surface sediment Aug2011 Site A1 Bulk (version 2) | ecosystem: Environmental > Aquatic > Marine...
CGAAGTTGCAACTTTAGTAAACGAAGAGCAATCCGCTGGAAATTATGAAGTTAATTTTAATGCTAAAGAATTATCAAGCGGGATTTATTTTTACAAACTTCAGGCGGGATCATTCGTTGAAACGAAGAAGATGATATTGATTAAATAAAATCAACTGTAAGATTAAGAGTAAGAAAATTTAAATCTTCTTGCTCTTAATCTTTTCTATATAAAATCACTTTAAAAGAACCATTTTTTTCGTATCGATATAGTTACCTGCTTCTAAACGGTAAAAGTACGTTCCGCTTGGCAATCCTGTTCCATTAAAATAAGCTTTGTGAGTTCCCGGCGGCATTTCCTTGTTAATGAGAGTTACTATCTCATTTCCAAGTACATCGTACACTTTTAACGAAACTATTTGCTGATTGCCTATCGTGTACTGCATGCTGGTTCCTGGATTAAACGGATTAGGATAATTCTGTTCCAGCTTAAATCCTTCAATTGCAGTCGGGTCAATTTCTGCATCTGCGATAATTTGGCTGAGAAACTTTCTTTCGTACGAACCATTTCCGTGAGTCATCAATCTTATAACATTATTTACTGTAGTATAATTCAGGTCCATTGCCTGGACTACATCTGGTAAGCCGTCATTAAAATCCTGCCAATTTCCACCTCCAGTTGTTGACACAAAGACACCAACATCGGTCCCAACATAAACATGATTTGTTTTGTTCGGATCCACTATTACTGCAGGGGAAGGAATGTCAGGTAAATTATCACTAATATCTGTCCAGTTGTCTCCGCTGTCTCTTGATTTGAAAATATGGCCGCTGCCAAATCCATAAAATGTAATATATACTGTGCTGTCATTATAAGGATCGACAGCAATATCAGATGGAAACCTATCCGGAAGATTTCCGGTAATATTAGACCAGTCAGTTCCACCATCGATAGTTCTGAAAACATTTCCTCTTGATGTACCGTATGGTGCTGTTGCAGCATAAACTTTATCGCTAGTTTGGTAACTAATTTCCATTGCTATTGTGGGATTTCCATCGAGAGTCGTATTGTTATTTGTTGCCGTCCAGTTACTGCCTGAATCTGTTGACTTGAATATCTTATCTCTTCCTGCATATACAATTGCATGATCTTCATGAAATGACCTGAATGGTGCAATGAAGCTTGTTATGGCTGCACTTGGCGGAGAGATTGTTGAAAATATATTTCCGCCATCTGTTGATCTTTGCATATTAAGAAATTGCCATGAAGCATACATATTATTGTCATTTAACGGATCAATCGAAGTCCAGCTTCCATCACCGCCAATTACTTTGGTCCAGGCGAGATTCCCATCATAAATAACAGTGGTATTATCTTGTAGCCCACCCATCAATTTTAAAGAATCAAGAAATGAACTTGAGGTACCATTATAGAATTGGGTTGTTTGATAACTGCCGTTGCAAGCCTGGAATGTCTCACCAAAGTCTGTGGTTCTGAACACCCCGCCATCAGTACCAAAATAAAAGACATTTTGTTCTGTTGGATGTTGTATTACAACGTGCGCATCACAATGAGTATAACCTGGCCCGCCTTCTGGTCCACCAATCGGAGGTCTGCCAAGGTTTAATCCGCCATCTGATTTTTGAATGATCGTTGAACCACCATCTGTCGATTTCCAAACTGCAATTCCAATCACAATTAAGTTATCGGGATTCCATTTATCAATTGCAACATCATGAGAATACCAACCCTGATGTAATGAATAATCTGTTTGGGTCATAATAGTCCAGGTAATACCACTGTCAGTCGATTTGCAAAGCCAGCTTGCAGTGTTACCTGTAGCGAAGCCATGTCCAATGCTCGCATAAACAATGTCGGGATTAGCATTATAAATAGCCAGCATAATTTTTCCATTGAATGATGCAGGCAAACCTGCGGTAATTTGATTCCAGTTATTTCCACCATCTGAAGAACGATAAATGCCATATCCAGCGCTGGTAAAATTGCCGTGAGCAGATAAAATTATATTTGTATCAACAGGATTAATCTCTATATCGGTTCCCATCACAACACTATTCACCTGTTCCCATTTTGTACCACTATCAAATGAACGGTAAATTCCTTCAGTTGTTGCAGCCCAAACTGAATTATTATTGAGAGGGTTTATTTTTACTGACCATACTCCTTTTTGTGAACTATATGACCAATCGAGACTTTTAAACCAGGTTTGTCCACCATCCGTAGTTTTTAAAATTCCTATTCCGTAAGTACCCCGTAAATTTCTATATGCTGCACCGTGACCAGCACCGTTGTAATTATAAACTTCACCTGTACCTAAATAAATAGTGTTTGAATCGTTCGGCACAAATGTAATTGAGCTTACACCAAGTAATGGGAATCCGGTTGGCACGTAATGCCAGGCATCAATACCAACACCGCCAGTATAGCTTATCCATAATCCACCGCCTGCTGAACCTGCATAAATCGTATTTGGGTTTTGAGGATTAAATGCAATTGCGATTGTTCTGCCCCCAATATTGTGAGGCCCAATTGCCTGCCACTGATTGTTGCTTTTAATTTTAAAAGTTTTATTCAACTTAACTTCCTGCATTTCTTTATAAGCATGGAAGAAAGCGTCTGGTGAAATATCATCATTTGGATAAGCTCTCACCATGCTCCAGAATTGCAAGGCTTCATAAGCATCTGAGACTTTTTTCTCTCTTTTGTCAGTTCCATTTTCGTGAATAATGAAGTTGAAAGTAAAATATCCGATTAGTGAAAAGCCGATGAGCAGATAGAAAGGAAAATATCTTTTCATTTTTTTATCTTGTGGAAAGTGTTTCTAAATAATCAATCTAAAAGACAAAATAAATTTAAGATATTCACTCATTCAACACCAATTTTATACCGTTAATCATTAATTTATCTCTTAAAAACTAAACTCGAGCTAATTTTGAAACTGTAAGGTAACCATTTTAGAAAACAGTGAGTCAAAAGTTAAAACAACCGGAGAAAAGTTATGTTTTATAATTTCAAATCAGTAGAGCAAATCGCTGCATCTTTTTTTATTTCGCTTGCATTCATCGTCACAGCATGCGGAAGTATGCATTTATCATCAAATGATGATCTTAAACTGATCAAAGAACAATCGTTTAAAATTTTGCCCGATAAAAACATTAATGTGGATCTTAGCTCAGGAGATGTATTGGTAACTTACTGGGATAAGGAAGAGGTTTATGTAAAAATTTTAGGGAATGAAAACGCAATTGAGGAAATGGATTTTAATTTGGAAGGGAATGAAGATATGGTCAAAGTGATTGGCAAAAAGAAATCCTCGATATCATCCTGGTTCAGTAATGTAGATGTGGAAGTTGAAATAAAGGTGCCATCTCGTTTTAACTTAGACGTTAATACAGCTGGAGGTGATATTAAATGTGGTGGCATAACAGGCAAAGCAGAATTGAATACATCGGGTGGTGATATTTGGGCCGATAAATTTTCAGGAAGTTTGACTGCCTCAACTTCAGGAGGGGATATTTTTATTTTTTGTAATGAAGCAGCAATTAGTGCTGAGACTTCCGGCGGAGATATTAAACTCGAATATGATGGAGTAAACAAAGGAGTAGATCTATCGACTTCAGGTGGAGATATTGATATTAAGCTTCCTGCTGAATTCAAGGCAGCTATGGAATTATCAACTTCTGGAGGAGACGTTTCATGTTCACTCAATTTGAATAATATTAAAAAATCTTCCGAAAGCCGATTGATTGGAGATATTAATGGTGGAGGTGAAAAACTTTTGGCGCATACTTCGGGCGGGGATATTACTGTAAAAGGGAAATAGAAATTAAAAAGGCGGGTTAAACCCGCCTGACGAAAGTTTAGTTAATTGTAATAAGGTAAGGTTTTATCTTTTCTTCCAAATATTGTTTTGGAACTGCACCAATTACGGCATCTACAACCTGACCATCTTTAAATATTCCTAATGTAGGAATGCTTCTTATTCCATAAGTTATAGCAGTGTTTTGGTTTTCGTCTGTATTTAGTTTGACAACTTTTAATTTGCCTTCGTATTCACTTGCAATCTGTTCAACAACGGGTGCAACCATTCTGCAAGGGCCACACCATGGTGCCCAGAAATCAACAAGTACCGGCGTATCAGATTTTAATACTTCCTGCTCAAAGTTAAAGTCAGTTCCTTCGATTACGTTTTTCACTCTTTAGACCTTTTATTGTTAATAATAATTTGCATAAGTAAGATGAATTGAATGAGAGTAAGGATTCATAAAAATTATGCTTAAAATCGCAGTTTTAGAAATATAAGAACTAAAAATCCAGTAATCTTACAATTCAGCATCCAAAGCATCTTCATAGTACTTACGATAGGTTTTGATAGAGCTGAAAATTGATTCAGCAACTTGTTTTTGCCCAGCCGTAGATTTCAGAAATTTAGCATCTTCCTTGTTGGAGATAAATCCCGTTTCAACAAGAACACTTGGCATTGAAGCGCCGACTAGAACATAAAATCCTGCTTGCTTTACTCCACGCGATTTCAGTTTAAGATTCAAATCAAAATCTTTATGAAGAAGTTCAGCAAATTTTTCAGAGTATTTCATATAAGCTGAATGAGCCATACTAACAAGAATAAAATTCTCATCAGTCAGTTTTTCGTATTTCTGCGGATTGTCTTCATATTTAATTACACTGTTTTCAGTCTCCGCAATTTCAATAGCTTCCTGAGTTCTCCCCGGTCTTAAAAGATAAACCTCTGCACCGCTGGCATCGCTTGGTTTTTTCTTTGTCGAGTTGCAGTGAATTGAAATAAAAAGCCTGCCGTTATTTTCATTGGCAATTTTTCCTCTTTTATACAAATCAACAAAGCTGTCATCTTTTCTGGTATAAACAACTTTTACATCAGGCATTTCTTTTTTTATTATCTCACCAAGTTTAAGTGCAATTGCAAGCGTAACATCTTTCTCTTTTAAGTTATCAATTCCTACTGCACCAGGATCTTTTCCTCCATGTCCCGCATCTATTACCACAACATCAAAATCCCACTTTTCCATATTTTTCTTTGTTTGATCGCTCTTGCTGAAAACTTTATTATGGATAGCGATGATTACATCATTGCTTTCAGGAACATTCATAACTTCGCTTGTTGAATATTCACTTCCAACTTTGAATTTGAATTCAACATCGGCACCGACATTTCTTGTTTCGATTTTTTTAATCAGACTGCTTAATCCTTCACGGCTGGTTTTCTGCACATCAGCATTTACTTTTCTAAAGATGATAGTTAGCTCATCATCTTTAAATGAACTGAAGTAAGAAGGAATTACAGATTTAGAATGTAATTGGATAAGCGTTCCGTTAACCTTTTCTGTTATTGATATCCCTGTTATATCATAACCAGTTGTTGGAGGAAGATCAGGAATATCATACATCCATTGTTTGTCTTTAAACAAGGACGTAATTTGTTTCCCAACAATAAGCCGGTTTGGCTTATCAAATTTTAATTCATGCTCAACTACAATTTCAAGTGGATCTAGTGTGAAGGGAAGAGGAATTAATGTTTTATTGTCTCTTAAATATGTTGAAGTTGGAATCTGGAATACTTTTGGAGCTCCATTTGAACGTGGAGTAACGACAATGTAAGGATTTTTAGGTGTCGTTTTAAGTAAATAATAATTCGATTTGAGTTCTACTTTTCCAGTTGCTTCACTCTCGAAATAATTCAGTGCTAAAGCTTTTGATAATTCAGCAATTGAAACATACAAAATTCCTTCATGCATCCATGCCGAGATAGATTTTGTTCCTTTTTCCGATTCGATGAAGAGATTTTCAACCTGCTGAGCTAATGAATTTCCAAGAGCAAGTGCAAGTAAAGTCAAAATGAATATTTTTTTCATTGAGAAGTTAAACCTATCCAATGAAGGGAATCATAAATCCGCTTTTTTTCTTATAGTCTGAAAATTTTTCTATAAAATATTTGGCAAGCAATTTATCCTCAAGTGAGGCTCTCATTATATAAATGGGTATCTCAATCAAAGCCAGAAAGCCCACAATATAACTAAACGTTGCTGCGGTTGCACCCAAATCCAGAAGAATCTGACAAAGATACTGTGGATGCCGAATAATCTTAAAAGGTCCTTTAGTGATAAGTTCATGATTCTTTTTTATCATAATATCCTGCGAGTAATTGTCGCCAAGAGTCTTAAATGACCAAACCTGAATCCAGGAAAAAACCAGGTAAACTGCAAGACCAATGTAACGGATTGGGTTAAGTTCTGCTATGTATTCCAGCGTACCAATTTGAAAAACTGCGATTAAAAGTGCAACCAAAGAAAGCATTGAAACTACAGGAGGAAATTTCTGAAGAAAAGTTTTTGGTTTCTCCTTTATCTCGGAAACAGTTGATTTCAATCCACGTTTGGCACCGGTTACGTTTGCACCGAAAGTCCCGATTATATTCAGCAGTATGACTATGTTGATTGGATCCATTTGTTATGACCTTAGATAGAAAATCTGAAATACTTAAAGAAAATATAATTAAAAAGATTGTTAGTTAGGGGATAATCGTTTGATGATTAGTAGTTGGTTGGTTTTGAGTTGTAGTTATTTAGTTTCTGGTTTAAGCACTTGATGAGATAAAAAATAATCTAAATCTTCTAACACAAAAAACTCGACCAAGAAATGATCCACCAAAACTTAAAACAACTAAACCAGTAACTACTCAACCGCTTTCCCGTACCGCTTCATAATTGAACGCCACTCTTCCATTGAAAGTTGCTCAGATTCATCAATAAGCATAACAGGAATATCATCTTCAATACGGTAACGACGGCGTGTATTTTTGTCTGTTGAAACGAGGGTGTTGCCATCCAAAACTAAATCCGCTTTAGTTTCCGGGCAGCAGAGTATGTCCAATAGTTCTTTACTGATCATTTTATTTTCTTTTTACTTCAAAGATAAAAAACTTGTAAATAAATCGTACTAAATAAGAAATTATTACAAATCATCTCTCCAAATCAAATATAAAGATCAAAATTAATTTGCATCATTCATAAACTATTGTTAAAATTCAGTCCCTCACCCTAACGTCCCCCGCAAAACTCGGACTCTTTTTACAAAGAGAAAGAGGGGGGACGGTTTTTTTACCTAAGGTTAAACCAAAATTTTAATGGAATAGTTCATGAATCTTTTCGGGTGGACGTGCAAGAATAGCTTTGTCTCCCATTTCAACAATCGGTCTTTGAACCAGCTCGGGATGCTTAATCATCACATCAAGGATCTGCTCTTCTGAAAAACTCTTTTCTTTTATTTTGAGATCCTTATAAGCCTGCTCATTTTTTCTTATAAGCTCAGAAGGCTTCATTTTCATCTTCTTAAGTAAACCCTGAAGATGTGTTTTTGAGAATGGCTCGGTGAAATAATTTACTTTATCGAAATTAACTCCGTTCTCAATTAGAATATTTGCCACTTTGCGACAAGTTGTGCAAGTTGGCTTTTCGTAAACAATAATCTTGCGCACAATCTCTATTTGCTTTAAAGTTAAACTTTTCGTTTCGAAATGAATAAACTTTTTCTTTCGAATAATTCGTCAGCCAACTTAATATAAGCTTTTGCAGCACGATCTTCTGGCTTATAAGCAAGTAACGGTATGCCTTTGTCAAATGCTTTTCGAACAAATGAACTTTTTGGAATTGAAGTGTTAAGGATCAGTTTGGGATATTCTTTGAATAGTTCTTTCTTTAAACTAAAAGAATCCTTATTGTTGAATTCATAAATGGTAAGGAGTATTCCTGCTACCTTTAATTCGGAATTGTAGTTCTCGCGAATTTCACCAAGCTGAAGCATGATCAGTCTTACAGCATTTGCGGAAAATTTTCCGGGTGCTACCGGAATCAAAACACTATCAGCAGTAATGAGAGCCGCATTTATGTTGCCGGACAGATGAGGTGGACAATCAATAATTACATAATCGTAATTAGCTGCTACTGGCTTTAGAATATTTTTAAGGATTAGCTCATTTGTTGATACCTCACCAACCAATTGCTCATTAAGATAAGGTAATCGTTTTATGTGAATAAACTCAAGCTTTTTTATGCCGGTTTTCAGTATCGCTGGTTTTAAAGGAATATTATACTTTAAATCACTAAAAATATTATTAGCAGTTTCCTGTTTAGTAAAACCCAATCCTCTGGCACAAGAACCAGCGGAGTCTAAATCAACTAATAAAATCTTCTTACCTGAGTAAGCGAAAGCTATTGCTAAATTGAGAGCTGTGGTTGTTTTACCAACTCTGCCTCTGCGGTTTGTTATTGCTATTATTTTGCCCATATCATCTTTTATTGGGATGAGATAATTGAATGTTCAAAAGAATTATCTTATCAACTCAACTAAAATATGCCTTTCTGGTTTCTGTTATGCAAAATAAACCCCGAATAAAATTAAAATGATGATATCTATTTCTTTCTAATAAAAGTCAATTTTTATATATTTCAACCCGATTTATATCGCGAACATTAACAATTATGAAAATATACGATTACCTCTTAAATACTATTCGAGAAAAAGGAGCTGCTTATTTAATCCTTTTGGATCCCGATAGATTGACGAACTCAAAGATAGCTCCATTCATCAGACATTGCGAAAAATCCGGTGTTGATGGTTTCCTGATTGGCGGCAGCCTTATGATGAGCGGCGATCTGGATTCATTTATCGAAAATGTTAAGGTTGAGACTTCTCTTCCTTTGATAATTTTTCCCGGAAGTATAAATCAGATTTCAACTCTTGCTGATGCAATTTTATTTCTTTCAGTTATCAGCGGCAGAAATCCTGAGCATTTGATTGGTAAACATGTCACAGCTTCACCATTGATAAAGAGGGCTAAAATTGAGCCGATTTCTACCGGTTATGTTTTAATTGAATCGGGAGTAACGACTACTGCTGTATATATGAGCGGCAGCCTTCCGGTGCCGAGAAACAAACCTGAAATTGCTGCAGCCACCGCACTTGCCGGTGAATATCTGGGAATGAAATTTATTTATCTCGAAGCAGGATCAGGGGCGCAGGAATCAGTTCCCGATGAAATGGTAAAAGCAGTTTCAGAGGAATGCAGCATTCCAATTATAGTTGGTGGTGGAATCCGTAATCCGCAAATTGCAAGGAGAAAAGTTGACAACGGTGCAAGCATAATAGTAACAGGTAACTTTTTTGAGAATGAAAATAACTGGGATATGATTAAGGATTTTGCGAGTGCTGTGCATTATAGACTCCCCGTGGAAGTTTAATAAATCAACAAGTTTGTAATTGTCATTCCCGCGAAAGCCTGCCTGCGGCAAGGCAGGCGGGAATCGAATTTTTAAAGAGAAGTGAATATGGATGCCAGAAAATTTATAATTGATTCTTTAAGTGAAAGTGCTGAAACAAAGCTTAAGATTAAAGAGCAATTAATGGACGAAATACTTAGAGCAGTTGATATACTTTCTGCGTGTTACACATCGGGTAACAAGCTTTTACTTTGCGGTAACGGCGGCAGTGCCGCAGATTGCCAGCACATTGCAACCGAGATGATGATTAGACTAAGTCATCACATACAGAGACCTGCATTGCCGGCAATTGCACTTACAACCGACACTTCAAACCTTACTGCCGGCGGAAATGATATTGGCTTCGAAAATGTTTTTGCAAGAAATGTTGAAGGTTTAGGAAATAGAGGGGATGTCCTTCTCGCGATTTCTACAAGCGGCAATTCTCCAAATGTTATAAAAGCTGTAGATATGGCCCATAAAAAAGGAATGAAAGTTATCGGGTTTCTTGGCGGTAGCGGCGGGAAACTAAAAGTCAAAGTTGATCTTCCAATCGTAATTCCGTCTTCAAATGTTCAGCGGATACAGGAAGGGCATATCACAGTAGCGCATATCATTTGCGAACTTGTTGAAGATAAACTCTATGGCAAAGAATAAATCTTAAATCACAAGCTTCAAATAATAAACAATTATCAAATACAAAAATCCAAGTCCCAAACAGTTTGAGTTTTTAAAATTGTTTATTGAAATTTATTTGTTCCACCTTTGGCGGATTGTTGTTTGGTTTTTGGAAATTATCAATTGGATATTGATAACTTGCTTCCTATCCAAAAAACTTTATCCCCAAGTTTAACATTATGCCTCTCGCAAAATCCTGCATTCACTTCAAGAACATAAGTTGCAGGTTTGGATGATGGGTAACTCTGTTCTGAGAGCGGTTTGGTGTCTTTATGAATTGTAACTATTTCTTTTTTACTGTCAATAAAAATCATATCCAGAGAAAAAAGCGTATTCATCATCCAGAAAGATTGAAATCTTTCTTCCGGGAAAATAAATAACATTCCCTGCATCTCTTCCATATTCTTTCTATTCATTAATCCAAGTTGTCTCTCGTAGTCGTTATCAGCTATCTCAATATTAATTTTTATGATCGGATTTCCGGTTGAATCTACAAAAGTTAATTCACCCTCTTTAATAAAATGATAATACTCCACTTCGCTATTTTCTGTTTTTATAAAGTTATTGTAAACGAAGAACAGAATAAAAACTAATACAACTACAAATAAGATTATTTGCCAAACTGCAAATGTGATTAAACCCAATTTAATGATTGGGCGCTTAAATATATTCGTCTCTTTTTTTTCCGTTTCAGTTTTCTTCTTTGCTATTTTCTTTTGAGCCATTCAATAAATCCCGATATTTGCAGGCGTTAATATAGCTATTAGAAGTAAATTTATATGAGTAAAGAAAAGTCAACAATTCTTGAAAGAGAAGAAATCGTTCTTAATCTAATGCAAAACAAAATGATTGCCAGTGGATGGGGACAGGAAGTACTGGATAATACGGTTACCGAAAAGATTACTTATTTGTCAGACGGCCTTAAAGTTAAAGGCTATGTTTCCTATCCAAAAGAAAAATCTATAAAATATCCTTGCATCATCTGGAACCGTGGCGGGATTGGGAACAAAGGTGCGATTAATTCATTTACAGCCAGAGGAATTTTTGGACAGATTGCAAGCTGGGGATATATTGTATTTGCATCGCAGTACCGGGGCAATGCTATGAGTGAAGGGAAAGATGAAATTGGCGGAAGCGATATACACGATATTTTAAATCTTATTCCACTTGCCGATGAAATTGATAGTGCTGATTCAACCAGATGGGGAATTGAAGGCTGGAGCCGTGGCGGTATGATGACTTATCTTGCATTACTTAATAATCCAAATTTCAAATGTGCCGTGCTTGTCGGAGCTATCTCCGATTTTGAAAATTATGTCGAAACTAATGATAAGAGAGCTTCTATTTATAAAAACATTCTTGGCGAAAAAGATTTTGAAAAAAAGCTGGAAGAACGAACTGTCGTAGACTTAGTAGATAGGCTTCCAAATATTCCTTATTTGATTATGCATGGCAGCAAAGATGAAATAGTTCCAGTTGAACAGAGTTTCAAAATTGCTGAAAAGTTTAAAGAGCTGAACTATAACTATCAATTAGTCCTGTTTGAAGATGGTGATCACTACCTTAAAAAGCACCGCAAAGAAGTTGATGAGATGAGAAAAAAGTGGTTGGAGAAGTATTTGGCCCCACCTCGTCAGAGTCCGTTAGACTCTGACCGAGTCTAACGACCAACCCTCCCCAAAGGGGAGGGCTTTGAGCAATTTTTATAGTATAAACTTACTCAGGTCTCTATCTTTTACAATCTTATCAAGCTTATCTTTTACAAACTCTGAGTTGATGTTAATTGTTTCGGTTGGAACTTTATCGGGCACATCAAATAAAATTTCATCG
>Ga0208980_10002210_pt1 | contig 11796 bp, 13 predicted proteins | sample WetSurMetagenome_3_FD_187993 | JGI IMG/M metagenome (GOLD analysis project Ga0208980, IMG submission 187993) | Wetland microbial communities from Twitchell Island in the Sacramento Delta, sample from surface sediment Aug2011 Site A1 Bulk (version 2) | ecosystem: Environmental > Aquatic > Marine...
GGATGTGTACGAGACTTACAGGGACCTGTGTAAGGTCGTGGGCGTGGCGTGCCTAACCCAAAGGAGGGTCACTGACCTGATATCCGAGCTCGATATGCTGGGCATCATCCATGCCAGGGTGAAATCGTTCGGACGGGGAGGCAGGACTAAGGAGATCGAGGCCGCGGTTCCCTTGGCCGAGACCAAGCGCACTTTGGAAGAGGATGAGATCCTGCAGGCGCTGAGGAACTATCGGCCGAAGACTCAGACGACCTTGATGTAAGTTCAGCGAGAACCCTTCTTCCCTTTCCCGCTCTGGCCACTGGGCTTTTGGGCCGATTTGCCTGACTTGTTTTCGTCGCTCGGCTTGCTTTTGCCCTCGGCCTTGGTAGAGCGCTTCTTATCGACCTTCTCGGGCTCCGCTTTCGGCTCGCTCTCCTTTACTTTCTTTGGGGGCATGCCTAGCGTCTTCCTGAACCAGGCGCCTAAACTTATCCCCTTGGATTCTAGGACCAAGCTCAACGCGTCGATGAGGATTGGCACGCCGATGATGAGCCCCAGGCTGATCAGTAGATTGGTCTTGCTGTTCTGTGGGATCGGCACCTGCGAGGCTTGGCCATTTACGTAGAGCTTGATGAGCCCGAACCAAGGCAACTCGCCCCTTGCGATGCCATTCAACCAATCCTCCTTAACCGGTTGCCAGCAGACACTGGAGATAGAGCTCTGATCGATTATGCCGTGGTTGTTATCTCCCAATGTGATCAAACCGCCATGGGGAGCCACCTGGGCGTTGGCGAAGTTGGATAGCATTATGGTGAAGTTGATCCTGACCTCGACTCCATTATAGCCTATGCCATAGAGGACCAAGGTGCCGTGGATGTCATACCAGGCATCGGGGCCTCCTTTGATATCCCACATTTGGTCAGGTAACGATGCCAAGGCAGGGATATCGAATCCCCCTCCCGATACGTTGTAGATCACCTGGCATAGGGCCCGGTGGATAATAGGGGTGCGGTCATAGCTGCCAAATGGCCTATATATTACGACGTCGCCGAGCTCTCCATAGGTGCTATGGCCGTCGTTGTAACTATCAAGATAGGTGCGAACGGAGGAGAAGGAGGTCTCCTTCTTCAGGATTACAAGGTCGCCCGTATCGACAACCCCGATATAGGAGCGCGTGTCCGAATGCTGCATGCTGGCGGATTCGATCACGACCAATGGTGGCCAGACGCCGCTATAGAGCCAAAGCCCACCTATGATGAGAAAAACGATGGCAAAGGCGATGACGACCCCCTTTAAGGAACGCCAAGCTTTCTTCGCCTTCTCGCTCGCGGACACGAGCGCATCAAGCGAATATGATTATATGATGCCTTCGACACCAGTCCCATCGAGCTCTCCGAACAAGGTCGGCAAAAATTATTTAGGCTGGGAAGGGGTCCGAGCTTACGCATGCAGAGACCTGACAACGATACCTATTTCATGAGGATGGCCAACCTCGTGGCCACAAGATCGACCTGCCTCAGGCGGCACGTCGGCGCGGTCGTGGTCAAGGAAAAAAGGGTCCTGACCACTGGATACAATGGAGCGCCCCGCGGGCTGAAGCATTGTGCGGAAGTGGGGTGCATCCGTCAGCAGACCAACGTCGAATCTGGTACAAGGCACGAGCTCTGCCGCGGGGTGCACGCAGAACAGAACGCCGTCATCCAGGCAGCTTATTTTGGCGTCAGCATCAAAGGGTCAACGATCTACACTACCAATTTCCCCTGCGTCATGTGCACCAAGATCCTCGTGAACGCCGGTATCTCAGAGATAGTTTACAAGGATGAATACGTGGACCCCCTCTCGAGGGAGATCATTGAAGAGAGCGGCGTACACCTCCGCCAATATCAACCTCCACCGGAAGCAGAGGAACCGTAGGTCGACTGCTGATATGCGGGACGCCCACGCTGGTCTGCGCCAGTTTTTCAATTGTTTACGTCCTATCCAGTACGTTCTTTTACAAAGCCTATAAATACGAATATGATATTTCCGCATCACTTCGGGGGGAAACGCCTATGAGCAGGGCTGACACACTTGTAAAAATCAAGGAAGCCGAGTCTAAGGCGCGAGAGACCATCGCCGCGGCCGAGGAGAAGCAAAAGGCCATATCAGCTGGAGCCCGCCGCGAGGCCATCCGCATCATGCAAGAGGCCGAGGACAAGATGAAGGCCGATCACGAGGCCGCGATGGCGAAGGAAAAGCAGGCGATGTCGGAGAAGAAACAACAGCTCCTGAAGAAAGGCAGCGACGAAGCCGACAAGCTCATGTCCAAGGCCGCTGCCAACGTCCCGAAGGCTAAGGCAAGAGTCAAAGAGGTTTTCGAGAGGACTATTGATGCTTCTGCCTGAGAAGATGAGCAGGATCCTCATAGTAGGGTCCAAGGACAAGTTGAAGGACACCACTGAAGTGCTCTACAATCTCGCCTTAGTCCACCCCATCGATTTCTCAGAAGAGGAGGGGCTGGCGCTCGGGTCGCCATTCCCTGAGGCATCCGATTCTTCTCAAAAGCTATTGAAGCTCAGGGCCCTGGAAAAGGATCTAGAAATAGAAGAGCCGCCCTTCGGAGCTAAGCTCGTCCCGGTCACGGAGGTCGAGTCGAACCTGACATCGACCATCGATGACCTGAACGCGGAGGTAACAGGGGTCGTGGAGACCAAGAACCAGACCCAGCAAAGGTTGGCTGCCTTGGAGGCCGACAAGCGCCTTCTCATGCCCTTGACCAGCATCCCACTGGATCTCGAGCTATATTCTGGATATGATAATATCACCGTATTCACTGGTTCGGTCCGCAGCGACCCTGAGCCTGCATTGACGAGCGCTGTGAAACACTTCGAGCTATTCAAATCCAAAAACGCTGACTTCGTGGCCGTGTTCGTGGCCAAGGGCGAGGCGGCAGAGGCACAGAGGGCTTTGGTCCAAAATGGTTATTCCGAAGTGGCGATACCAAGCAGGAAAGGAACTCCAGAACTGCTTGTCAAGAACATAGAAATTGAGGAAGCCGAGGTTAAGCAAGCCCTTTCCGACGCTGAGCAAAAGATATCCAAGCTCAGGACGGACAATCGAGCCATGATATTAGCGTCTGAGGAACACCTCAGCATCGAGGTAGAGAAGGCCGAGTTCCCCCTGCGCATCGCGACCACAAAGAACGCTTTCGCCATAGATGGGTTCGTGCCGACGAAGCAGGTTGAAAAAGTGCAGAAGGGGCTGGACGCCAAGCTCGGCCAGAGCTATTATTTCGAGATCTTAGAGGTCAAGTCTAGGAAGGAAGAGGAGCAAAAAGGGCCGGAGGTCGGACATGAACCAGATGTCGGTTTAGAAACCCCGGTCAAGATGGGGGAGAAGAAACCCATCTCCCTGTTCAATGGTTTCACCGAACTCATTTCGACTCCAAAATACAACGAGATCGATCCTACCAACGTGATCGCGATTACCTTCCCCCTCTTCTTCGGGCTGATGGTGGGCGATGTTGGATATGGGACGATATTCATAGCGCTTGGATATCTCGGGCTGAAGAAGTGCACGACCGACGATTGGAGGACCATATCAACGATGCTCTTATTCGGCGGCATATGGGCGACATTCTTCGGGCTTATCTTCTTCGGGGAGGCGTTTGGAATGCCCTTCGCCCCCCACGGAGATGAGATCACATGGTCCTCCCTGCTCGGGGTCGAACTTCCCAGCTCCATCGATTTAGGCGGCATAAACACCCCGTTTGGTATCTATAACAAGCTTGAGGACGTCAACCAACTGCTGTATCTCGCAGCCTGGATTGGCATATTCCATCTCTTCCTGGGATTTTTCCTGGGCATGTACAACATCGCCATGCGGCACGGGCTGAAGCACGCCATTATGGAGAAGTTCGGCTGGATCCTCGTCCTCCTGGGTATGGCCATCCTGCTGCCGGTGATTGTTGCTAACCTCAGCAATATCATGGGCCTCGATTTCGGGTCCATGGCGGTCATCATCCCTGTGGTTCTGATCATCATCGGCATGGTCATATCCATATTAGGGGAGGGCATGCTCTCGATTCTTGAGCTGCCTGGATTGTTGAGCAACATCTTGTCCTATACCCGTCTTGCCGCCATCGGGGTATCCAAGGCCGGCCTCGCACTGGCGTTCAACATGATTGCCTTGGAAATGCTGGCCCCTATGGGCGGCGTCGGCGTGGTTTTCGGAATAGTCATCTTCATAGTCGGCCAATTGACGGTGCTAATGCTCGCCATCATCTCGGCCGGAATTCACGGAATTAGGCTCCATTATGTCGAACTCTTTCAGAAGTTCTATACTGGAGGCGGGACTAAGTATAGCCCGCTTAGAGTCGTAAGGAAGTACACAAGCGAGAGGTGAAAGAAATGGTAGATATTGGATCGGGAATGGTTGCGATCGGAGCAGGCATTGCTATAGGATTGTCTGGATTGGCAGCCGGTTGGGCCGAGAAGGACATCGGTACGGCGGCCGTGGGCGCTATCGCGGAGAACCCCAAGAATTTCGGTAGGTCCCTGGTCATGACTGTCATTCCAGAGACTATCGTCATCTTCGGTCTGGTCATCGCGTTCCTGCTCATGGGCAAGATCTAATCGCGGTGAAGCGACCTCAGGGGTCAATTCATGGCGTTAGACAACGTGGTCGATGAGATACTGGAAAGCGCTAAGAAGCAAGCCGACCAGATGCTCAAGACGGCGGAACAGGACAAGGAAGCGACGCTCCAGCAAGCGGCCGCGGAGATCTCCAATCGAAAGGCTATCAAGCAGAAGGAGACCGAGGAGGCGATAAAGCGCCTCAGGCAGCAAGAGCTCTCCAGCGCGGAATTGGAGGAGAAAAGGATAGTCCTCAACGCAAGGAAGGAGATGCTCGACAAGACCTTCGAAGAAGTCAAAAAGCAGCTGGAGGAGATGGGTCCCAGTGAGAGGAAGCGCCTCTACAACAATATTATGCAGAAGGGGAGAGAGGCCATCCCTGAGCCGAAGGTCTATTGTCCTGTTGGTGACGCCAAGCTGCTAGCCACCAAGAACGGGGAAAAGGTCGAAGAGATCGAGATGGGCGCGGGCCTAATCCTGGAGAGCAGGGATGGCACGGTGCGCATGGACTATTCCTTCAAGACCATCCTCGAAAGCGTCTGGGAAAAGGAGCTCAAGGAAATATCGAACATCCTGTTCGGGTGATGTGATGGCGTGGTTCAGGAATAGGGGCAATTATCCGTACGCGTGCGCGAGAGTGAGGGCTAAGAAGAGCCTCCTGCTCACGAAAGAGAATTATCCCAAGCTCCTAATGATGGACCTAAATGAAATAGGACGTTTCCTGGGCGAGACCCAATACAGCGTGGAGATGAGCGAGCTCGCTTCCCGGTACGATGGGGTCAACCTGATCGAGATCGGTACGAGTAAGAATTTGGCAAGGATGTACAACAACGTTCTCTCCTTCACCAAAGGCGACCTGAGGAACATGGTCGCCAGTTATCTGGAAAGGTGGGACATATGGAATCTCAAGACCATCTTGCGCGGCAAGTATTATGGGGCCAGCGTCGAAGAGATCCGCGAGGACCTCGTGCCAGCCGGGCGTCTCACCGAGGACGATCTGAATGCGCTGCTGGCCGCCGAGAACACCACCGAAGTCCTAGACAACATCCAAAAATTGGAATGGGTGGATATACCCAAGGACGCAATAGATGAGCTTGAGGCGTCCGGGAGACTTTCTCCAGTCGAAGACTATCTGGACAAGGTCTATTATGAGCACCTCATCAAGTCGATAAACCCCAAGTCCCGACCAGAGAAACTACTCTTGGCCTATGTGGGCAGGGAGATCGATGCCACCAACTTGCTCACATTATTGAAATTGAAGAGGGAAGGGCTCCCACCCGAAAGGATCAGCCCATACCTAATTGACGGTGGCGGGGAACTGACCAGAAAGGAGCTAGACCGCCTCATCGCTATAGAGGGCTTCGATCAAATGTTGCAGGAGCTACAGAAATTCTCTTTCTATAACGATGTGAAGGACGCGCTAGAGAAGATAAATGCCACCAATTCTTTGAACGATGTCTCTATGTCGATCAAGAGGCTGGAGACCAGGCAAGCGGAGAAATTCTCTCACTTGTATCCGTTATCCGTACTCCCTATCATTGATTATCTGATTCGCAAGAAGATCGAAGTGGACAACATCAGGATCATCGCCCGCTGCAAGGAGAGCGGGCTGGACCCTGACACAATCAAGAAAATGTTGGTGATCTGATGGAAATCGCAGTCCTTGGCAGTGAGGAATTCGTGCTCGGATTCAGGCTGGCCGGAATCAAGAGCATTTATGCCGTGGACAGGCTGAATTTCGAGCCCAAGCTGTTGGAGCTGCTCGGTAACTCCGCCATCGGGGTTTTGGCCGTGAGCGCTTCCAGCCTTGAGGAATTACCGGCTCTGACGAGGAAGAAGGCCTTGGAGAGCATCGCCCCCGTAGTCGTGCCAGTCGGCAAGGGGGAAGGTATCGACCTTCGCGAGAAGGTGAAGCGGGCAGTTGGCGTTGATCTGTACAAAAACTAAGAGGGGTTTAAATGGCGAAAATGGGTGAAATAAACAGGGTGGCAGGCCCTGTCGTGACTGCGATCGGCATCTCCCCGAAGATGTATGATGTCATCCAAGTGGGCAACGAAAAGCTCATGGGCGAGGTCATCAAGATCGTGGGGAACAAGACGGTCATTCAAGTGTACGAGGATACCTCGGGCATCCGGCCTGGGGAGCCTTGCGTGTCTACCGGGATGCCCCTGGTGGCTGAGCTGGGCCCCGGTCTGCTCGGAAGCGTCTATGATGGTATACTTAGGCCCCTTCCGGACCTGATGGCCGCAATGGGCGACTTCATCAAGCGAGGCGTTACCGCGCCAAGCCTAGACCGGAAGATAAGGTACCCTTTCACCCCATTGGTCAAGAAAGGGGACAAGGTCACCGGAGGCCAGATCATAGGGACCGCCCCGGAGAAGAGCATGACCCACCGCATCCTTGTGCCCAACGACATAAGCGGCACCGTCGAGGAGATCAAGAGCGGCGACTTCACCGTCGATCAGACCGTGGCGGTCATCGATGGCAAGGAGGTCATGATGTTGCAAAAGTGGCCGGTAAGGTTCGGCCGCCCCGTGAACAGGAAGCTCATGCCGGACATCCCCCTCTTGACCGGCCAGAGGATCCTCGACACGCTATTCCCAATATCCAAGGGCGGGACGGCCGCCATCCCTGGCGGCTTCGGGACGGGCAAGACCGTCACCCAGCAGCAGCTCGCCAAGTGGTCCGACGCGGACATAGTGGTCTATATCGGTTGCGGGGAGCGCGGCAACGAGATGACCGAGGTGCTCACCCTCTTCCCCGAGCTGGAGGACCCCAAGACCAAGAAGCCCCTGATGAACCGGACCGTGCTCATCGCCAACACCTCCAATATGCCAGTGGCGGCGCGCGAAGCGTCCGTCTACACTGGCATGACCGTGGCGGAGTATTACCGCGACATGGGCTATGATGTATCATTGATGGCCGATTCCACATCCAGGTGGGCGGAGGCCATGAGGGAGATATCTTCCAGGCTGGAGGAGATGCCGGGCGAGGAAGGATTCCCCGCCTATCTATCTTCTAGGCTCTCGGAGTTCTATGAACGTGCCGGGCGAGCCCAGACCCACAGCGGCAACCTCGGCTCCGTCTCCGTCGTGGGGGCGGTGTCCCCACCTGGCGGGGACTTATCAGAACCCGTCACTCAGGGCACGCTGCGCATCGTGCGCGTGTTCTGGGCACTTGACACCAAGCTGCGTGAGAGGAGGCACTTCCCGGCCATCAACTGGCTGACCTCGTACTCGTTGTACACCGACACCCTCGACTCTTGGTACCGCAACAACGTGGGACCCGACTTCCCCGAGCTTCGTGCCTGGGCCATGGAGGTCCTGCAGAAGGAGGCCGAGCTCCAGGAAGTGGTTCAGCTGGTCGGTTCCGACGCGCTGCCCGAGGAGCAGAAGCTCACCCTGGAGGTGGCGAGGATGATCCGCGAGATCGTCCTGCAGCAGAACGCCTACCATCCGGTGGACACCTATTGCCCAATGACCCGCCAGTACGCGGTGATGAAGACCATCCGCCATTTCTCCGACCTGGCACAGAGGTCGGTGGAGCGCGAGGTCATGGTGGAGAGCATCGCCGAAATGCCATTGCGTACCCGCCTGGGCAAGTCCAAGTTCGAGGAAACGGTAGACCAGGAGTTGGAGGAGATTAACGGCGAAATGGACAAGGCCTTCGAAGCCCTGGGAGGTAAGTAGATGACCACCAAGGAGTACAAGACCATCTCGCAGATCGCTGGACCGCTGGTCTTCGTGGAGAAGACCGAGCCGGTAGGATACAACGAGCTCGCCGTCGTCACCCTCCCCAATGGCGAGGAGCGCCGCGGGCAGGTGCTTGACTCATCCCACGAAATCGTCGTCATCCAGATGTTCGAAGGGACCTCTGGGATAGAGAAGGCTGCCGGGGCACGTTTCTTGGGAGAGACTCTGAAGATGCCGGTGTCCCAGGACATGCTAGGTCGCATCCTCTCTGGCAGCGGAGAGCCCCTCGATGGAGGGCCTAAGATCATACCCGAGGACCGCCTGGAAATTGTCGGGGCGGCCATCAACCCCTGGGCGCGCGACAACCCGCGCGAGTTCATCCAGACCGGTATCAGCACCATCGATGGAATGAACACCCTGGTCAGGGGGCAGAAGCTGCCCATCTTCTCCGGGAGCGGGCTGCCACACAACGACATCGCTCTGCAGATCGCCCGCCAAGCCAAGGTGCTTGGCAAGGAGGAGGAGTTCGCCGTGGTGTTCGGCGCCATGGGCATCACCAACGAGGAGGCCCAGTACTTCATGAAGGACTTCGAGAGGACCGGCGCCCTAAAGCGCGCCGTCGTCTTCATGAACCTGGCCGACGACCCGGCCATCGAGCGCATCATCACGCCCAGGCTCGCGCTCACCACCGCCGAGTACCTCGCCTACGACCTGGACATGAACGTGCTGGTCATCCTCACGGACATCACCAACTACTGCGAGGCGCTCAGACAGATCGGCGCCGCGCGCGAGGAAGTGCCTGGCCGACGAGGATATCCTGGGTACATGTACACCGACCTGGCCACTCTGTACGAGCGCGCGGGGCGCATCAAGGGCCGCAAGGGCTCCATCACCCAGATCCCCATTCTCTCCATGCCCGGGGACGACATCACCCATCCGATCGCAGACCTTACGGGCTACATCACCGAAGGCCAGATCGTGGCCAAGAGGGACCTGCACCGCGCGGGCATATACCCGCCCATCGATGTCGGTTCCTCATTATCGAGGCTCATGGACTCTGGTATCGGGCCAGGCCGCACGAGGGAGGACCACAAGTCCGTGTCCGACCAGTGCTACGCCGCCTACGCCGAGGGCCGAGACCTGCGCGGTCTGGTGGCCATCGTGGGGAAGGACGCGCTGTCCGAGAGGGACCGAAAGTTCCTGGAGTTCGCCGACCTCTTCGAGAAGCGCCTGGTCCGCCAGGGCAAGGAGGAGGACCGCGACATCGAGACCACCCTCAACCTGATGTGGGACCTGCTGGCGCATATCCCGGAGAACCAGCTCACCAGGATCGACCGCAAGTGGATCGAGAAGTACCACCCGGCGCACAAGCAAAAGGCGGCCTGAGGACGGCTGTAACATGGTCAAGCAGGACATCAAGCCAACCCGGTCGGAGCTCCTCGAGATCAAGAGGAAGATCAAGCTCAGCCAGGCCGGCTACAAGATCCTGAAGATGAAGCGGGACGGCCTCATCCTGGAGTTCTTCAAGATCCTGGAAGAGGCGAAGGAGATACGTCAGAGGGTCAACCGCGACTACGAGACCGCCATGACCAAGATCGCCGTGGCCAAGGCCGCGGATGGTGCCATCGCCGTCAAGTCCGCCGCCTTCGCCCTCAAGGTCCACCCTGAGATACAACTGCGCTCCAAGAACGTCATGGGCTTGGTCGTGCCAGAGATCGAGGCTACCAGCCTGCGGGCCACCTCTGACGCCCGAGGCTACGGCGTCATCGGCACCTCCACCTACATCGACGAGGCGGCCAAGGCCTTCGAGGACCTGACGGAGACAATCATCAAGGCCGCCGAGATCGAGACCACCATGAAGCGTCTTTTGGACGAGATCGAGAAGACCAAGCGGCGAGTGAACGCATTGGAGTACAAGGTCATCCCCGAGCTCAAGGAGTCCGCCGCCTTCATCCAGCTTCGCCTAGAGGAGATGGAGAGGGAGAACATCTTCCGCCTCAAGCGCATCAAGCAGAAGACGGCCGCCGCCGCGGCCGAGGCCGGAAGATGAGGAACAAGGACGAGGAGTTCGAGAAGAAGGCAGGGCGCAGGGGCGTCATGCTTCGTGTCTTCTGGTATATCGCACTGGCCATGTTGGTCCTGGGCTACGTGCTGATCTTCTTCCTCTGGTTCTGGTGAAATAATGATGATCGATCGGTTCAATTGAAGTCCTTAATCGAGCACTTGCCCGTGCCTAGGTGCACCATCGGTACCTTGGCCGGGTCCGGCACGAAGTTGTGCATCCTCTGGAAGGAGGTCTGGTCCTGCCAGGTGGACGCATTAATCAGCCTCACCCCTCGATAATCGGAGATGCCCGCGCTATGGACGTGGCCAGTGACAAAGATGTCCGGAACCTGCTCGATGACCAGATGGTCCTTCTTCTCCGGGGCGATGGCCGTCTTGCCACCGTAGATGGGAGCGAGGTGACGCCTCCTGAGCATCTCCCTCATCGCCTCCAGAGGATGATTGTATGTGAGCCCCTGGATGGCGTTCACCAGGTCGTCCATGCTCTTGCCATGGTAGGAGAGGATGATCCTTCCCTCGATCTCGAGATAGCATGGGTTACCCACTTGCAGGACAGAGGAATCGAAGAGGCGGGAGATCTCATCAGTGAAGGCCGGCTGGGGCTCGGCCAGCCTGACGGCGTCGTGGTTACCAGGCTGGACGATTATCTGGATGTTGTCTGGCAGCTCCTTTAGCAGCTCGGCCAAGAGGTGATATTGATCGAAAATGTCCTCGATCTCTAGCTCCTCCTCCTGGTCAGGGAATATGCCAATGCCGTCGACGCAATCCCCGGGGACCAGTATATATTGCAGGCCCTCCTTCTTGGCCTGGGTCTTGGCCCACTTAGCCATGCGGTCCCATTTCTCCCTCAGGAAGGTTATGCTCCCGACATGGATGTCGGAAAGGAAGGCGATCTGAGCACTGGAGTCCGAAGGTTCCATGCTGCCGGTGATGGGCACATCGGGCCTAACGATCTCGTTGGCCACGATCATGCCCCCCTTCTTGGCCACCTTGCCCACCACCCCGATGACCTCGTCCTGGATCACCTGCTCGTCGATGAGCGGCGACTCCTTGGTGATCAGGACCAGCCCTTTTCCTTCTTCGTCCTCGAGTTCGATCATCTTGTGCCCGTTCTTGGTGGTTCGCACCTCGTTGACGATGCCGATGCAGCGGACCTCGCGCTCCAGCTGCAGGGCCTTGGTTATGGGGACGCATCCCACAAGCTCCCTCCGGCGCACCAGGATGCGCTTGATGCTCTGGAAACGGTCGTTGAAGTAGCGCGCGAAGTCGATGATGTTGCCCTCGCAGGTCGAGTTCCCCGTGATGTCCTTCAGGATCTTGACCTCGCCCCGCTTCACTGGCGCAGGGGCAGGGAGCGGCGGGCAGGAATCCTTGATGGGCGACGAGCAATAGGCTTCCCTGATGTCCTGGATGGTTATGACGAGGGGCATTTGGGGCATGACCTC
>Ga0208980_10002211_pt1 | contig 11795 bp, 13 predicted proteins | sample WetSurMetagenome_3_FD_187993 | JGI IMG/M metagenome (GOLD analysis project Ga0208980, IMG submission 187993) | Wetland microbial communities from Twitchell Island in the Sacramento Delta, sample from surface sediment Aug2011 Site A1 Bulk (version 2) | ecosystem: Environmental > Aquatic > Marine...
TGAAAGTAGCAAGACTGCAATTAAGATAAATAGAAGAAACCTTATGGATTTTTTACTTATTAATTGGAACCGATCGCTTGCATTTTCTAATGGTTCGTCATAATTACCTTTTTTAACTGTTCCAGGGGAATGGCCGAAAAACTCATGAAAACATTTAGTGAAATAAGCAGGACTACTAAATCCGACCTGGAATGATATTTCAGCTAATGTCAGTTCTTCATTCTGAATCAACTCGAGAGCTTTCCGCAGACGGATTTCGCGGATAAATTGATTTATGGTTTTATTTGAAATCGAACGCAATCTCAGGTTTAAGCTTTTCTCGCTCATCCCTGCTTTGATAGCCAGTTCACTTACCCCTAAATTTCCATTTTCCAGGTTTGACAGGACTATTTCTGTCAGTTTCACCATTAATGCCTGATCCTTAGAAAGATGTTCAGCCATAGGATGCGAATATAATGATCACACATATCAAGCGCCGGGTCCTCTCTAATCAAAGTTACTAAAATTAAATTAATTAACTTTAATTCATTCATAAGCTGATATTTTAGAGGCAGTGATATTGCATCTTACTTAAAATTGATAGTTTTAAATGTGAAATTACAAGTATGAATCGGATTTTTGATATGCACTTCTGAATGCTTTTTTCTAATTTCATATAGTTTAAAGAAGTTCAATTTTAACCAAAACCTTTACAAGTATGAAAGCAAAAGCATTCCTCCTTTTATGCCTGATTCTAGGCATTGGTCTTACACAAATTTCAGCTCAGGTGCCTCCTGTGACGGATGGCACACGATCACTTGTCTGGTCAGCAGTTTATCAAGACGCCGGCTTTCAGGTAACATGTGACAATGTTAACTTTGATATTTTAGTTGGTGATATAACAGTAAAAGAAACTGATCTTTTTAAGGATGGCATAATAATCCGGGGAGAAGCACAATTCCGTGGGGAACTGACAAGCCAAAATAGTGGAGAAGTTTTTACTTTAAGAGATGCATCTAAAGGGTGGGGGCCCCTTGACCAGTTTGGATTTTTTAGTTATGGCAGTTATCGTTGGAATATGATCGGAGATAAGGGCACGCATTATCTAGCTGACTTTTCATATGGGCCTGATTATTTGACAATTGAAAAACTAACTTGTCCCGGAAAAAGTAAGTAAGGAAGTAGGCTCCATAGGTTTATCAGCCCTCGGAAATTATCTCCGGGGGCACTTGTTATTAGAAGTTAACTTGGAATTAAGATCTACAATTAAAACTTTCTTTCTTCTTCTAACCCTTTACTTACTCTCTGCTGTTATACAAAGTATTGATTATGTACGACATATGAAGATATTTGATTCATGACCTAGTGTCATTCTTGCCAAATGATACATTCATTTTGATAAAGTCATGAAGGAGATAAATACAAGTCAAATAAAATTCCATCCACCCAGACATTAATCCAGATAGACGAAATGGAATTACGGTCAATAATTAGCTTGATATCTTTGACTTACAACATTCCCTTTATCAATTTCGATTAACCAATCTGATTCAAAAACCTGGTTAAAACCATCATTAAAATGTTCTATTAATTGACCTTGCGGGATACTAAGCTCTCCTGTATACCAGCTCGCCTTGATCTTTCCTTTCATATGAGGGAATACATAGTTAAGACCCTTTGTTGGTTCAGGGGTATAAATCTCAATATCGAGAAGGTATAAACAATCACTTTTTATCTCCCAGGTAGCAATATACCCTCTCCAGTTTGAAGATCGTATTACAGGCAGGGATGGCTTAGGATTTTCATCAGTCCAGTAATCATCCAAGGGTAAAGTCTTCAGGTTATACTGTATTCCCTTAATTATTATCTGATCACATCTTTGTGTCGTCATTCCTTATGTTTTAGTAGATTGTCGATCAGGCAGTAGGTAGGAAAGGAGCTAATTTGAACCTTTCAAAGTTATCACCACAGCCATTGCCAAAATAATCTTTGATAAATATATGATCTACAAGCCAGTAGTCAGGCTCATGTTTTTCTGGATACTTATATTTCTTCTCATGGACCTCAATTTTTATCCCATCAAACAATTTTACTTTAACTCTGTCAGTGGCAAGGCTAACATTCAGTAAGCCACCAAAGTGTTTAATGAGTTCGTAAGCTGCAACGAATATCCTGTCTCCCTCACCAAATATAAATATCTCCTGCTCAGGGAAGCTGCCAAATACTTCAGTCAGTTGCTGTCTCTCATATTTAGTATGCTCTGACTTAAGATGCCATTCAAGTTCAATTGAGAACCAGCATGTATCTTCAATTACATATTGCTGATACCTCCTGAGTATTTCTCTAAATGATTCATCCAGTCGTTCTTTTCTATATATACCAATGCAAGCACATGTCATAGTAGTAAATTTATTAATTTAAAAAGTTAGTAGTCTGATTGTTTAAAACTAAATAACCATTCGACCAAGTCCCGAATTAGGACCTGGTGAATGGCAATTGTACTGTTAATTTTCAGTGGTTCTTGAGTTGTTAGAGGTGAGGTGAACCATCGCAAAATAACAATAAAGAAAATGCAGCATGACTCAGCTGAAAAACCAGACGTTCGGAGCTATTCGACCTAGTACCCAGATTTCCTTTCGTTGCGTCCTAACACTCTGAAATTGAATAAATAACAGACATATCTCTAATGACATACACTTAGCTCAATTCCAAATTGATTTCAACAATACTCAGATGGCAAAAATGTAGCTTTGACAACTTTAAAAGTTAGACCTGGTGGGGCTATAGATAAATTTGGATAAAGCTCTGATATATAAATGTATCGGAGCTTTTTATTTGATTGATACACCGCCAATGCAGCGACATTTCTGTTATATTTTTCCACCAAAACCTGGAGTAAATCTAAATCATGAAAAAAGGAATTACTATTTTGATATTGTGACAGCCTGATATTGATTATAGATAATCTCAAATCGGATTATTAATCCCCTCTCATCTGGCCATCCTGACATATAATGTATTTTAAAGTAATAAAGTTTTCTATATTTGAACAGATCATTCTTCATACGGATATAGATAAAAATTAAATCATTAGTCCTTTCAATTGGTCATTATGAATAAGAACTTCTCCGTCTCATTATTTATGCTCATTAGTATTAACTGTTTTTCACAATCAGCTACCGATACTACTTCATTTTTGCAGAAATTTTACACTCTGGGTGAGGTGAATATAAGTGCCACTGCCGACAAGTCGACAGTCAATGCTGCCGATATGCAGAAATACAATGCAAAGGACGTAAGCAGCGCGCTGAGGACTCTTCCCTCACTGGTAATCAGTGCAAATGGTTCAAGAAATGAGAGTACGATCTATCTGCGGGGTTTTGATATCCGCAGTGTTCCGGTATACATGGATGGAATTCCTGTGTATGTCCCATATGATGGTTATGTAGATTTGGCAAGGTTCACCACCTCAGATATTTCCAAAATCGATGTAGCCAAGGGTTTTTCCTCAATGACATACGGCGCCAATACCATTGGTGGAGCAATTAATCTTATTGGAATGAAACCCACCCAAAGGCTTGAACTGAGAGCCAAAATAGGGGCCATGAGCGGAAATGGTTACGAGACCAATATCAACCTGGGCAGCAACCTTGGCAAAGTGTATATTCAAACCGGATTTTCTTTTCTTCAGAAACAGTATATTCCGCTTTCGGCAAATTTTGATACAACAGCCCTGGAGAAAGATCACCATCGTGACAACTCTTATCAGAAGGATATAAAGGGTAGTTTTAAATTTGGATACACTCCCAATGCTACGGATGAATACAGTATCAATTATCAGTATTCTCACGGAAGCAAAGGAAATCCGGTATACCTGGGAACTGATAAAAATACCCGGGTGCGCTACTGGCAATGGCCCTACTGGGATAAGCAGAGTCTTTACTACATATCAAGAACCAGGATTGGTGAAAAATCTGATTTGAAAGCCCGCGCATATTATGACCAGTTTAAAAATGAACTGAGCAGTTTTGACAACAATTCCTATTCCACGCAGAACAAACCTTCGTCTTTCAATAGTTTATATAATGACCATACTTTAGGAGGTAATCTTGAGTTTGGCAGCAATTGGAATGACCAGAACCGGCTTAAGGTATCACTCCATGCAAAAAATGACAACCACAGTGAACATAATGAAGGTGAGCCTGTGCGACACTTTGCTGATAATACTTTTTCTCTCGGAATAGAAGATAATTATAATGCTGGCAGCAAACTCAGTTTTATTCCAGGCATGAGTTTTAATCTCAGAAAAAGTCTCCGGGCCGAGGACTATAATTCAACAGATTCTACCATAAGTAATTACCCCAAAAACCAGAATAATGCCTTCAATGCACAACTGGCGACATACTATAAAATCTCCAATGCCATGAACGTCAGCTTCAATATAGCCTATAAAAGCCGGTTTGCGACTATGAAAGACCGCTACTCATACAGGAATGGCAGTGCAATACCTAATCCTGACCTTCAATCTGAAACTGCTCTCAACCTGGAGCTTGCATCTACAATTGAAGTTGCTGATAAATTGAATTTCCGGCCCGAACTTTTTTATAGCCACCTCTATAATACTATCCAGATGGTAAGCAATGTTCAGGGTGATCTTTCCCAAATGCAAAATACGGGCGAATCCATATTTAAAGGAATTGATCTAGGTATTGTTTATCAGCCAGTTACTGTTATAAATTTATATGCAGCCTACTCATATATCCAGCGTAAAAATATCAGTAACCCTGATATTCTGTTCACCGATGTTCCAAATAATAAACTGTTTGCCTCTGTAGAATACAGTATTGCCAAAAGAATGTTTTTAACTCTTTCGGGGGAATATGATTCCAAGCGTTACAATGCCAGTGACGGCACCAGGGTATCCCCGGGATTTTTTGTGATGAATTTCCAGGCATCATATCAGTTTAAAGATTTTATTACTGCAGAAGCCGGAATTAATAATTTACTCGATAGAAATTATACAATACAGGAAGGCTATCCCGAAGCAGGCAGGAACTTCTATGCCGCAATTTATTTTAGCCTTCAGAAAAGGAGAGAATGATTGAAGTCTCTTGGAACCTGCCTAAGTTACTGATTAATAAAATGAACTTCACTGAGTGACTTTATTGCCCTGTCAGAGAAAAAATCGCATGCCGGGAACAACCGAAAAAGTCCACCATCCTCGTCAGGAGCAGTTTTAACAAGTAAAAATTCTTGCTGATCATTTCTGTTAAATAATTCGGAAAAGGAAACAGTCATTCTATATCCATCCTTTCCTACGAAACATAGTAAGCCTGTCATTAAGTTCTCTTTTGTTGAAGGGATGTATTTTCCGATCATGCTTTTTAAAAATACTCCTGTGAACGGAGTTGTACTATGAATCCCCCTGCCCCGGCCATAAAATATAGTATTATAGGTATTTAAATTTAGTCCTGATTCAAATTCAGTAACTTTTTCAGATACTTTGTTACTCATGAAGACTGAAAATCCATCCGAATACATAGGGGACATTCCTCTGACCGTTTTAAAAGATTTTGGATAGGACCTGACAGTTATTTTTGTTGGTGCCTTAATATTTCGTTCGGTAACAAGATCATTGCCACAAATCAATTTGCCTGTCCCGGGCAAAGTCCATAAATCTTTGGTTTTAGATGGAACAATCCGGGCTACATTGGAAGCAATAATTATCCTGTGAAGATTATTAGGATAATATATCTCCCCCCAGCTTAATATGACTTTTTCTCCAAAAGAATTTTCTATTTCAACATAGAGATCAATCACTGACTGGAATTCTTCAGCATTGGTTTTGCGAATTTTAATATTGTCAAGAATATCCATAAGCGAATACCCGTCATATCGGAAAGCTCCAACGAATTTATTTCCTCCTGTTTCATTGCGCAGGGCTTCCTTAACGATGACTGATCGTTTTGTGAGCTTATTCAAATCAATTATTCCAGGATTTGAGATTTCTCCCTCAACAGAAAGATTGTTAAGCGGTAATGAATATGTCTCAACATTATCATAAAAATTGTTGGTCGAGTCAGTAGAATCTACGATTTGGATTGGTGGAGAGGCAGATAATGTTGTTTTTTTGGAATTTCCAGGGTTGCAGGAGAAAAGTACAAAACAAAACCAGATTAAGGGAAGATGCCTTTTCATTTTACGATATTTATTCATTTATAATTTGATGGTAAAAATAATCAATATGTTACAAGTGACTATGATTTAAATCAAGGTCATGGACAGGTTAATGAAAAAAATTAAGATAAACCCGACCGCCGAGCTCATAAGCCTTTATATTTCCAGCCTTGCGCCAGGCTGTTAACGTCTGCTGCGACTTCCTTAGGAACTGTGCTGCCTCCTCCTGAGTAAATGGTCTTTGGTTCTTTTCATCTTCGGTTTCTGGCTGTGTCAGTCCTTTCAACACTCGTTTTACAACACTTGCGCAAATGATTGAAATTGGACTTATATTTGCACTGGTCACCCGTAAACCCGCGGAAACATCATAGGCCATGCTGACTTTAAATTATTTCTCGTAGATTTTTGAACAATAGATCATTACAAATGTTAAAAGTACATTTAGAGAACATGGAATAATTGGATAATTGATTGCATGGTCTCTATGCCAGATCATATGAAAAGAATTAGTTATATAGTATTATTTTGCACGATGTTGTTGCCCTGCAAAGAGGAAGTTCTTGCGCAGGGAAGTACAGTCGCAGAAAAACTGCTCTCTCAACTTATAGCAAAAGATCGCAGACATGCCAACCAGACAGTGCAAAAAATAGATAATGTTAATTTTGCGGATATTTATGACCGGACATTATTGATGTATGCATCATCAGTAGGTTTTAAGAAAGTGTGCAGAACCCTGCTCAGAAAAGGAGCAGATCCTAATCTGGTTGCAATTGATGGTACTACCGCAGCAATGCACGCTTCATATAATGGTCAGACAAGGATTGTAGAATTGTTGATGCGGGAAGTGTTGCAGACTGACATTCAGACTGTTGATGGCTTTACGGCTTTGATGATGGCTTCACAGAACGGACATACCGATATTGTAAAACTGTTGCTTGAGAAAGGGGCAAATCCAAATCTCCAGGCATATAATGGATTATCTCCCCTGATGCTGTCATCAGAGAATGGATATTCAGAAATTGTTAAATTATTGCTCGAAAAGAGAGTCAGTGTCAATTTACAAAGTACTTACAGCAAAACAACTGCCCTTATTCAAGCCGCTATGGGAGGATACTCGGAAATTGGGAATATGTTGCTTGAAAATGGAGCAAACCCGGATTTGAAGAATAAGCAAGAATCGACAGCACTTATGTTAGCTTCTCTTCGCGGACACGCTGAATTCGTTAATCTCTTGCTGAACAAGGGGGCTGATGTTAATCTGAAAAGTCCTGACGGATCAAATGCACTGTTTTTAGCTTCCCTGAATGGATATGATGATATTGTGAAGATGCTCCTGGAAAAAGGAGCAAAACCTGATTCCAGGGAGACAGATGGGACAACGGATATCTTAATTACCTCAAAAGATGAGATCCTGGACACTCTTAACAGGAGGCTATATATAGAATCAAAGCAGGATTCAGAGAATAATGGACAGGTGACCGTCTTAATATCAAGTTCACGGACCGGAAATCTGGAAGCTGTAAAACTATTTATTGACAAGATGGTAGAATCAGATATACTGGCGAAATCAGATAGAACTACGGCTTTTATAAGTGGTATCCCCAGCGGCCATATAACGATAGTAAATCTGTTGCTAAAAGAAAATTCACCCATTACTGATAAGAGGAGCGTGAAATTCACAGATCTTATGGCAGCCTCACTGAATGGACATATAAAAGTTGTTAAACTTCTTGCAGATTATGGCGCAGAATTGAATCTTAAGAATAATGATGGTGCAACTTCACTGATTTATGCCTCACAACAGGGGAATGCTGAAATTGTAAAACTCCTTCTTAAGAAGGGAGCAAATCCGGAGTTAAAGGACAACGAAGGCAAAATGGCTCTGGATTATGCTTATAGTCATGATGTCAGGAATTTACTGCTCAAATAGTAAACAGCGTGCTTTGTCTTCGCTCACCGCAGAAACTTCATCTTTCTTACAAAAACAGGCAAGAAAATTATTGGGGCCTATACCTTTTATCCCTCAATATGTAAAATAAAAAACATTTACGATATCTCTTTTGCATGTTATTGAGTCTATCAACTCCTTTCTCTTTCCGTTTCGGTCAAGCTCCCAAAGCAATTTTGTCCTTTTGTCTGCAAAGACTTTAGTGTTTATTGTGGTATTAACCGTTCCGCCAATCCATCTTAATTCAGTGTCTGATGTAAGTCCGAAAGGGTTGTTTGTTTTTCCGTAATTATTTATTTTATACGGGTAAAGGAACCTTTCGTCAACTCCATTTGATTCCCATGACAGAGCCAGGGTATCAAAAGCAGGGATTTTACTTTTCCTGTTTATTCTTATGGTAAGATCTGTTAGTTTGCATAAGGAGAAGAGCAGATACTTTGCATTCTGTTCAAGTTCCATGAGACCCATAGTCCTGGTTTTGAAAGCATAATCTGAATCCCCCGAAATGGAAAAATTATAATAGCGTGCATCTTTGACTTTCCGCAGTGAATATGAGAAGCAACCTGAACTGTCAGTAGAGAACTGACCGGCATCAATTGGGTCTAACTTATCATTGTTTTTAATTAATCCCTTAACAATTATTTCTTTTCCCGGAATTTGATCTTTTGTCATTTCATCAATAACCTTTCCCTTAATTTTTAGGGTGCCTTCAGTATTGACGCAACCTTTCAGCGCTACTGAAGCGAATGAAATGATGATAAGGAGTTTAAGGCTGACGAAATTCGTTTTTCGCATTTTGACAACTGAACTGGCAAATAAAATTAACTATTTTATGACGCTGAATCAAATAAGTATAGCAATTTGTATAGTCGGGCAGAGCAATTGACAGATAGGACAGAGATAACCTCTTAATATTGTTTCAAGGCTGATGAAGTATTACTAATTAGATCCTGATTTGGCCTTGCTGATCCTGTTTGTCTCTTTTGATTTCCTCAGAAAGTTATCCACGGTGCCCGGAATGTCTTCGGATCATTGTTGAGCCCGTGTTTGTAATTAATTACCTCCAGTTTCAGGGGTGTGATTTTTATCAGGACAAATATGTTCTGCCAGTCCGGAATACCTTCCCAGTAGGCACGTTTCATTTTCATGAGCAATTCTTTATCGTCAATGACTTCAGCAGTGCCCGTTATTGATACATACCCCTTTGCGGAAATATGGTTGGCATAATAGACGCTGACTCTGGGATTATTTCTAATCTCAGCGACTTTCCTGCTTGTCCTCGCTGTTGCGAACCAGGTAATGAATTCATCATTGAGCGGAAAAGGATTCATTGTACGTATCTGGGGCTGACCAGTGGAATCTACCGTAACCAGCGCACAGTAAGTTGTCTCGCTGATAATCTCTCTGGCCGCCACTATAACTGTATCCCTGCTGACGGTTAGCTGTCCGTTAAGCTTTGATGGGGCAATTGCTGCCAGGAGCAGGAAGGCAGCAACAACATTAAGTTTGTTTATCTTTTTCATTTGAGTTTCGGTTAGGTTAAATGTCTGTCTGACCTAGGACCCCCAGGCCGGCTTTTACCCTATATGAAATTTGCAGATTTTGATGAGCCGTAAAATAAAAATACTGCAGATCCGAATAATATTCATAATCGCCGGCAAGCTCCCGATAAAGCTTAAGTTTGTCATTTTCCAGGATTTGGCCGGACATTAAACATGAATACACAAAAATAAATATTGCTATAAATTCATCTGATCCCACTTTGTTCCCTGCCAATTGTTTATAAGCCCTTCCTTTTCACAATCGGGGCAATACCAGTGAATCTCTTCCGTATCAGGTCTCAGAGCGCTTTTTATAAAACCATCGCACCCTTTGGAGTTGCATGGTATTTTTGTGGATGAAAGTGTATTGTGATTTGTTTTGGTAGTACTGGCAATGATCTGAGTCAGGATTCCTATAAGGTCCCTGGCTTCAGCAGGCATCTCCTCAGCCATTTTCTGTGAAGCTTCCAAAAGGTGTTTTATATTGGTAATGTACATTTAGCAGCATATTTTAGCTTATGGGATTTGCTCTATTTGATATAAGAATCCCATCTCAAATATAAATAATATAAGTTCTTCGTCATGATTTTTTGATGCGGGAAGACTCAAATTCCGGGATGAGCAGGGCCGGTACATTTTCTCAATTCTGGAAAAAAATTCTCAAATTGATTCTTAATCTCCTGATTCCCTTCATTTAATATACAGAATATGAGGATTTTGTCAAATACTATCAATTTATGTATTGAATTTGGATTAAGAGATTATTGAACCAAAGATTAGGAGGGTTAAAAATGGAAAATGATGAAATCGGTAACCGTAATTTGAAATATGAGAATGCGGTTGAAAGGGACAAGTTAAGCAATGCCAGGAAGGCAGGGCTTAAAAGAGGGGCTCTTACTTCAGCGATTATCGGATTACTTGTATTGATAATTGCCGGCGTAATCGGATATTCGATGCATAAGCGTGTATTTGAAGAACAAATTGCTACAATGGAGAATCAGAAGAGCATGTTTACAAAGCAACTGGTTAGTCGGGATTCTACTATCAATAACTGGCTGCTGACCATTGACCAGATAGAGAAAGACCTGAGCATGATTAAGCAAAAGGAAAACATGGTCACACTAAAGTCGTCGGAGGCTGAACTCTCTGGCGATAAACGGGCTCAGGTACTGGCTGACATCAAAGACATAAATACCCTATTGGAAAGCAACAAAAAGAAGATAGCTTCTTTGAATTCCATTATAAACAGCTCCAATGGAACAATAAAGGGACTGCAAGCCAGGGTAACTACTCTTGAAACCACTTTGAACCAATACGAGAGCAATATTGCTGAGCTTAAGGTGGCCCTTGAGAAGAAAGACTTTGAGATCAACCAGTTAAATAGCAAGGTTGCTGTGCTCGATTCAACTGTTCTCCAACAGGGTGACAAGATCAAAGGACAGACTGAAAAGCTGAATCAGGCTTACATGGTAAGCGGAACCTTCAAGGAGCTTAAAGAAAAGGGAATTATTTCAAAGGAGGGAGGATTTCTCGGAATGGGTAAAAAAGGGGCTCTTATGGCCGATGTGCCCGAGAAGTTATTCACTAAAGTTGATATCACTGAAACCAAAATGATTCCGGTTCATTCAAAAGTAGCAAAATTGATTACCAAGCATCCTTCAAATTCGTATGCCATGGTTCCCGAAGGGGATAAGATAGCATATATTGAAATCAAAGATCCGGAAACGTTCTGGAAGATGTCAAAGTATGCTGTTGTTGAAATAGGTAAATAGATATTTATCAAAAATGAGAACAGGGATGTCTGATGTACTCAGGCATCCTTTTTTTTTCATACCTTCTTGTAGTATTCAATCTTGTTTCCTGGCTTTCCGGAAACTCTGTCAATCAGGGCAAGTCTGTCTTTTTCGGATAGTTTGGTAAAGCTTTTTGCAAGCGCTGTTTTCTCCCTGATCAGTTCTTTATTTTCTGCTCCTGATATCAATACACTTACCGGAAGCGACCAGACAAAATAGAGCGCTTCTTTCACAGACAATACATCCGGCACAAGCGGATCATCCGATTTCCACTCTATTTCATTCAGTACTCTTTTCTCCTTGAAGAAGCGTCCGTCCGAAAGGGTTTTCATTGCCAGAATCCCAAAATTCCTTTCG
>Ga0208980_10002212_pt1 | contig 11783 bp, 8 predicted proteins | sample WetSurMetagenome_3_FD_187993 | JGI IMG/M metagenome (GOLD analysis project Ga0208980, IMG submission 187993) | Wetland microbial communities from Twitchell Island in the Sacramento Delta, sample from surface sediment Aug2011 Site A1 Bulk (version 2) | ecosystem: Environmental > Aquatic > Marine...
CCAACGATGGTCTGGCCGCGGGACTTGATCTCGTCGGTGGAGCCGTAGACGTCCGCCACCCAGTTGAATGCCTGCTGGGGCGGGGTGATGTTGTCGCCCAGGGAGGCGAACAGGATGATGGGGGATTTGATGTCGCGAAGATCGAAGGCCTTCCCGCCCTGTGCCCGGACTTCACCCGTCCAGAGCTTGTTGCCGACGAACAGGTCCCGGACGATCCACTCGATCTCCTCGCGGTTGAGCAGGTAGAAGCCGCCCCACCAGCGCTCGAACTCAAGGAAACGGGGAGGCTCGGTGTCGACGTTGGCGAACAGGTGATAGTACTTGTCCCAGAAGGTATTGGCCGGGTTCAGGTTCTCCATGTTCTCGACCAGATAGGCGCCGTCGAAGCGACCGTTGCCGAGGTCGGCGGCCAGCGAGGCCATCCAGGTCCCACCGAGCGCGCCTCCGGCGTAGCGCATGGGGTTGTCACCCTCGCCCTCGCTCCAGGCGCCTCCCCAGTAGGACATGGGCGCCCCGTTGATCACAATCGGGCCGGTGTCCTCGGGGTTGGACGAAGCGAGCATCATCGCCGCCCAGCCGCCCTGGCAGTTGCCGACGACCACGGGCTTGGGGCTGTCGGGGTGCAGCCCCCGCACCTTGCGCACGAACTGCTCCTCCGCGCCGCACACGTCGAGCAGCGTCTGCCCGGGCTCGGGGTCGGGGAAGAAGATCACGAAATAGACCGGGTGACCGTCGCGCAGGGCCACCCCCACCTGGGAATCGTCCTTGAACCCGCCGATACCGGGGCCGTGCCCAGCGCGAGGGTCGATGATGATGTAGGGCCGGCGCTTGGGATCGACACTCACGCCTTGCGGCGGAACGATCCGCACCAGCGCGTAGTTGACCGGACGCTCGAAGCGGCGGGCGTCGAGCACCATTTCGTATTCGAAATGCAGCAACGGCGGCTTGCCGGCCTGCTCGTGGGCGAGGTAGTTATTGCCGCGACGGCGCAGCGTGTCCCAGAAGAGGACGGTTCGTTGCGCAAAGTCGGTGGAATACTCATACCACTGGGTCCAGATATCCCAGGGTGCCATCGGCTTTGCCATCAGGTCCGCAACCTGCTCGTTGAACGCCTGCTGGGTACGCTCCTTGAAGCGCTCCTGCGCCAACTGGGTGCGCTTTTGATAGACGAGGCCGACCTTGGTGGAGAGGTCCTGGGAACGGGCGCTGTGCTTGGCGATGTTGCTCATGGTGGCTTCCTGAAACGGCGGGGGTAAGGCTCGTTGTCATGATGCAGTGCAGCACCCCCACTCATGGGTGTCAAGGCCAATTGCTGCCCTGGGTCAACAAACCGCTCAGTTCCACCCTGTGACCAGAATGCCTTGCCAAAACGAGCACCCCAGAGCGCACAATTCCGGCTATCCTTCCGCGGGTTACAGGATCTCAACAGCGATTCCTCGGGACCGATGGCTCCATGCCCCGAGGGGCCGGACCGCTGGTTCCCGACTGTAGGTCATCTTTATCGGGATATTCCGCACCCCGTGTCGATTTGACGCACCCTCTCCGAATCTATTTTCTCCGACCGGGGCCGCCGCACCGGGTACCGCCATGAACAGCAAAAACCTATGCCTGGAGTCCCTGAGCCTCGGCCCGCGCTCGGGCTACGACCTCAAGAGGCTGTGCGAGGCGGCCTTCCGCCACTTCCATTCCGCCAGCTTGAGCTCCATCTTCCCGAGATTAGCGCAGATCGAACCCGAGGTATGGGTGAGCGCTCGCACCGAGCGCAAGGTGTTTCGACTCACCGACGCGCGGCAGGCCGCTCTCACCGAAGAGCTGGCCGCGGCGGCATCCACGGCGCAACTGCGCTCCGAGCTCCTGGTGCTCAGGTTCTTCGCCCATCTGCTGCCAACGGAACGGTTGGAAACGATCCTCGACACCGTCATCCAGCGCGACACCGGCACCCCCAATACCCGCTTTAGGGTGCAGGCTGCAATAGCCCCCTACCGCGCGATGCTCGATTTCCTCGCCATTCGCGGCCCTGGGTTGCTGCGCGCCCAAGGCCCCGAAAACCCCGCGGAGGGGGCCTGAGCCCATGCGCCCGTTGATCATCCTCCTCGCGCTCCTCCCTGTGCCGCTAATCGGGGCGGAGATTCCCATCACCGCAGCCCCCCTAGCGCAGCTCGTCATTCACCCCGAGCGCAGCGCACCGGCGACGGTGGAGAGCCTGAACAACGCGGACCTGAGCGCCGAAATCAACGCCCGGGTCGAGGCCATCGCGGTGCGTGTGGGTGATCTGGTGACATCGGGCGATGAGCTGGTGCGGCTCGACTGCCGCGAGCACCGCTCGCGCCTCGCCGCCCAGCAGGCCAGCCTTGCCCAGCTCGAGGCCCAACGGCGGCTCGCCCTCAGCCAGCATAACCGCGCCCGCAACCTCAACCGCGACCGCAACATCAGCGAGGAGGAGGTGGATCGCCGCGCCGCCGAGCTCGCCGTGGTGGACGCCCAGATCGGCGCCCAGCGCGAGGCGGTACGCCAGGCCGAGCTCAATGTGGAGCGCTGCAGCGTGCGCGCCCCCTTCCGGGCCGTCGTCACCGAGCGGCTGACCGACGTGGGCACCGTCACCGCTCCGGGCAGCCCGCTGTTGCGGCTGGTGCAGTTGGATGAGCTGGAGGTGAGCGCCCGGGTGCGCCCCGACGAGGCGGACGAGGGTGCAACATCCCAGTCCATCAACTTCGTCTACCTCGGCAAACCCTATCCGGTAACGATTCGCCGGTTACTTCCCGTCGTCGACCCCAGCACCCGCACGCTGGATCTGCGGCTCAGCTTCCGCGGTGAGACGCCGCCCTCGGGGGCGTCCGGGCGGCTCGTCTGGCGCGCCTCGGGGTCCTATTTGCCCGCGGAGCTCATGGTCCGTCGGGGCGAGCGGCTGGGTGTCTTCGTGCTAAGCGAAGACCGCGCCCGCTTCCATCCCCTGCCCCAAGCCATCGAAGGACAGCCCACGCGGGTAGAGCCACCGCTGGACGGCCCCATCATCCTCGAGGGACGCCAGCGCCTGCAGGACGGCGATGCGGTGCGCAGCACCGAGCCCAACCTGCCCTGAGCCTCGGCCCGTGCTGACCACGCTCCTGCGCAACCACGTCCTGACCAATCTGGCCTTTGGGCTGGTACTGGTGGTGGGCTTTCTCGCCTATCTTGCCCTGCCACGTCAGAAGGATCCCAGCATCAACTTCAACTGGATCGTGGTGACCACGGTCCTGCCCGGGGCCGCGGCCCTGGACGTGGAGAAAAAGGTCACCGAACCGCTGGAGGACGCCATCCGCGGTGTTCAGGACATCAAGTTCGTTTCCTCCACCAGTCGTGAGTCGGTGTCCGGTATCCTCGTCCGCTTCGACGACATGGACACCCGCCGCTTCGACAAGCGGGTCAACGACCTGCGCCGGGAGATCCAGAACGCGGAGCGGGACCTGCCGGCAGAGGTCGAGGACCCGATCATCCTTGAGATCACCACCGCCAACGCCTTCCCCGCCGCGACCCTGGCCGTGGTTGGCCAGGCCGATGACGAGAGCCTCCGGGTGCAGGCCCGGAACGTGGAAAAGGACCTGGAGCGGTTCACCGAGGTAGACCGCGTCGACCCCGTGGGGCTCAACGATCCGGAGATCCACGTCAGCTTCGACCCTGCTGCGTTGGAGACACTCGGACTGAGCCCAACCCAGGTGGCCGATACGGTGGCGGCCTTCTTCCGGGACGTGGCGGCCGGCACGCTGCGGCTTGGGGAGCAGAGCTGGATGGTACGCCTGGTGGGAAGCGACCGGGATCCCCAAGGCATCGGCCGCCTGCCGGTGGTGGGTGCACCCGGTGAGGTCGCCCTGGAGCGGGTGGCGACGGTCGAGCGCGCAAGGGAAAAACCCGACAAGCTGGCCCGCTACGACGGCCGGCCCGCCGTGGTGTTGGCGGCGATGAAAAAGGAAAACGCCAACACCCTGGAGCTGGTAGACCGGATCAACGCCTACATCACCGAGCGCAACCGTGTGGCCGACCAAACCGGCGTGGAGCTGGTGCTGGTGGACGACCAAACCCTGCAGACCCGGCATGCCATCTCGCTGATGGAGAGTAACGCCGTCATCGGGCTACTCCTGGTGCTGGTGGTGGCCTGGGTATTCCTCGGCAGTCGCATCGCCTTTTTCACCGCACTGGGCATCCCTTTCTCCCTGGCCGGCACCTTTCTGGCGCTGCTGGCCCTGGGGGAAACGCTCAATGTAACGGTGCTACTCGGGGTGGTGATCGTGCTCGGGATGTTGGTGGACGACGCCGTGGTGATCGTAGAGGCTATCTATTACCGGCTACAGCGGGGGGTGGCGGTGCTCGACGCGGCGATCGAGTCCATGCGGGAGGTGGCGGCGCCCGTGATTGCCTCGGTGCTCACCACCATCGCTGCCTTTCTCCCCCTGATGCTACTGCCGGGGATCCTGGGCGACTTCATGCGCGTGATCCCCATGGTGGTGACCATCGCCCTGACCGTAAGCCTGATCGAGGCCTTCTGGATGCTGCCCTCGCATGTGGTTGCTGCCCGCGTGAGCTTTGATCGGCCCTCGCGGATCCATGGCTACCGCGTCCGTTTCACCCGCTGGCTCCAACTCCGCTACGTGCGCGCCCTGCTCGCGGTGATGCGCCGACCCAAGCTATCCCTATCCGTGCTCCTGCTTCTCTTCGCCGGGTCCATCAGCGCCGTGGGCAGCGGAATGATCCGCTTCGCGTTCTTCGCCTCCGACACCTTGCGATTGTTCTACGTCAACGTCGAGATGCCGCCCGGCACACCCATCGAACGCACGCTTGAGAAGGTACTGGAGATCGAGCACAAGGTACGCCGTCAGGTGCAACCAGGCGAGGTCCGGGCAATAACTAGCTACGCCGGCAACATGTTCACCCAAAAAGAGCCGCGGCTGGGCGACCAGTACGGTCAGATCCTGGTCGGTCTGAACCCCAAGACCACGGATCTGCGCGAGGTGGACGAGATGATCGAGGCCATGCGTTCGGATCTGCTCGCCACCCCCGGACCGGTCCAGATCTCGTTTCTGCGCATCTCCGGCGGCCCGCCGACCGAAAAGCCCATCAGCATCAAGGTTCGCGGTGATCGCTATGAGGAGATCCGCAGCGCCTCCGAAGCACTCAAGGAGATTCTGCGCACGATTGCGGACGTCACCGATGTCGAGGACGATGCCGCCCGCGGACGCCCCGAGCTGGTGCTACGCATCGACCTGGACGCCGTCAACCGCGCCGGTCTCAACCCCCTCATGATCAGCCGCGCGCTGCAGCTGCTCGTCGATGGGGAGATTGTCGCCAACCTACGCGACGGAGGTGAAAAGGTGGAGGTTCGCGTGCGCGCCCGTACCCGCCAGCGCGATGATCTCCGCAGTCTGCTCGATGTGCGCCTGCCCACCCCCCAGGGCGAGCCCGTCCCCCTCGGCGCACTGGTGCACGAAGAGCGTGGTGAGGGCATCGGCAACTTCCGCCATTACAACTTCCGCCGCGCCATCACGGTGGAGGCATCCCTCGCCCAGGGGGGTATCGACACCGTCACCGCTAACCGCCTGGTGCGCGAGGGCTGGGAACAACGCCGGCTCGGGTTCCCCAACATCGATCTCGACTTCTCCGGCGAGCTCGACGACGTCCAAAAGAGCCTCAACGCCATCGGACTCCTGTTTGTGCTCGGCGTGGGCCTGATGTATCTGATTCTCGGCACCCAGTTCCGCAGCTACTTCCAGCCCCTGATGATCTTGACCACGGTGCCCATGGCCTTCACCGGGGTGGTGCTCGGGCTCATTCTCACGGGCAATCCGCTCAGCCTCTACACCCTCTACGGGGTGGTCGCTCTGGCCGGAATTGCGGTGAACGCGGCGATCGTGCTCATCTCCGCGGCCAACGACCGCCTCGCCCGCGGCATGAGCCTGCTCCACGCCACCCTCTACGCTGCCCGCCGCCGGGTCATCCCCATTCTGATCACCTCCCTGACCACGGTGGCCGGGTTGCTCTCCCTCGCCACCGGGCTGGGCGGGACATCGCTGGTGTGGGGCCCGGTGGCCACCGCCATCGTCTGGGGTCTGACCTTCTCCACCGTCCTAACCCTGCTGGTGATCCCGCTGCTCTACCGGATGTTTATGAATCCCCGATATCGTCGGACATCCGTAGAACGCCTCGCGAGCGGGTTATTGATGGTGCCGAAGTAAAGATACCCCCCGTAGGACGCCAAGGCGCCGCCGAAGTAGGTCCTGGCCACGTGCGACTCGCCAAACCAGGGGGCAATCTCGGTGCTGGCGGTACCGATCGGCACGAGGTTGAAATTCCCCCGCGCTGGAAGACACGCGAGCAGGGCTCCGATTTTCGGAGTCGCCGTGGTATAAGGTTTGAGTTCTGGCTCCATCACCGCCGCCGTTGGTGAGCACCCTCCGTTCCAGGAACCCGTTGGTTTTTGTTCACATACATGTCTGAATTCCGTTTCTCAGCCCTCTTCACCCTTGCCCCGCTCCTTATCGGCCTGCTCGGAGGCTGCGCCTCCTCCGGCAGCGCACCACCGGTAACCAAGCCCGCTCAGGAAAAAATCGAAGCGTCCGCCCGACAGGTGGAGATCTTCTACGCCACGGACCGCGCCCCGGTCCCCGCCGAAGGCGAATACTATGGACCCGATCGGGGCTCACCCGCCCTCGGCATCGCCACGGTGGCCATTCCGCCCCATCACCAGATCGGCCATCACGAACAACCCTCGGTGTTCAAGTTCGAGTGGTCCCCCGATGAGCGCAAGCACATCGCCGTGACCGGCATCACCCCCCTGGGTCGGGAGGCGTTCTTCGACCAGTTGGAACGGGCCGTCTACCTCTCGCCTGATCGCAAGCTTTTGGTGTTCGTGCACGGCTACAACACCCGCTTTGCCGAAGCCACCCGCCTGCTGGCCCAGTTTGCTACCGACCTCAAGTTCAACGGGCCCAGCGTACTCTTTAGTTGGCCCTCGCAAGCCGGCGTTACCAGTTATATGGTGGACGAAACCAATATCGAGTGGGCCCAGCCGCACCTGGTGCAGCTCCTCGACGACTTGATTGATCGCACCTCGGCACGCCAGATCTACGTCGTTGCCCACAGCATGGGGAGTCGGGTTCTGACCCGCGCCTACAACACCCTCGCCAGCGACCGCCAGGCCCACAACCTGAGCACCATCGGTGAGATGATCCTGGTCGCCCCCGACATTGATGCGGACGTATTTCGCGATGACATCTCGCCACGCCTGGCCCGCAGCGGCATTCACGTGACCCTCTACGCCTCCTCCGCCGACCGCGCGCTACTCGCCTCGAAGGCCTTCCACGGCCACCCTCGCGCGGGGGACTCCGGAGAGGGGCTGGTCATCGTGCCGGGGGTTGAGACCATCAATGCCAGCGAGGCATCCGGGGGGCTGCTCGGGCACTCCTACTTCGCCGAGGACCGGCGCATCATGGAAGACATCTTCGCCATCCTCCAGACCGGACAGCGCGCACAGAACCGCTTCGGCTTGGAGGCGGTGGACGCCAACCGAGGCCGCTACTGGACCTTCCGTAAGTAACACCTGAGAGCGCGTTGCGCGCAGGAGTAGGCCGCAAACGGGCCGATCTCGGAATGCGCCGGGGGCATCTTGAACGCATTACCTTCAAGAAGCGAGAATGCCTCAGCGGCCACAGGAAGGCGGATTTATGGTGCGCCGCGCAGGACTGGAACCTGCGACCACCTGGTTGCAGACCTGCGAAGGTAGCAAGCTGCAACCAGCAGCTGCAGGGAAATTAGCGGCTTAGGCCAGTCTGAGAATCGCCGCTCCCTGTGGATAACTGCCCCTTCTTGCGCGTGAGTGCGCCACGGCATGGGGGATCAGGACGGCCGGCAGGGGCAAAGCCAAGCACGCGGGCGCCCTAGAATCGCACCACGGCAGGGGGCGCTAGTTCACTAGTGGGCCACCCCTGGGACGCGCGAAAGCAGGACCATCCGCCCGAAACTGATGCTAGGGCGCGTCGGCGGGCCCAGGGGGCTAGGACAGGTTGGCCTAGGCCGGTGCCCCGAGTAATCACAGGGCCGCCAGATCGCCCCTACAGCAAGTTGGTCGCATCGCCCCGGAACTGCGGGTCCCCTTTTCGGGCAGGGGGATATGCCCCGGATTGTTGGGTGGGGGGCGGCGCTTCTCCCGGGTCTCCTGTCTCCCAGTGGTGAAACGGATCTGCTCGAACCCGACACACAAGCCCGTTCATGCAAGCTATCATTCGACCAGCGTGCCGCACATGGAGACTCGGCCTATGGTAGAGAGAAAGATCGCCGCCTATTCCGACGCGACGCACGCCGAAGACATGCGCGGCATCGAAGTCGGGGAGTTCAACTATAAGTACCGTCTCCTGGCCGGACGCATGATGCCGCCATACGTGACGCCCGCGCGCTATGAGGTGGCGCGGTCGACTGTCACCCGGCCGCGTGACATCTGTTACACGTCTTACCCCAAGTCGGGCTCCACCTGGCTCGCCCACATTCTGTTACTGATCGTGAACGGCGGCGAAAACCCGCCGGAGGGAACCTTGCGCAGCCACCTGCACTGGGTCGAGAGCTCGTGGACGTACCCTCGTACACGCGATGAGTTGGCAGCTCTGCCCTCACCGCGGATTTTCAAGAGCCACATGCCCTACGACATGGCACTCGGAGGTGACCCGGCGGCGAACCCCTGTCGCTACGTGTACATCGCGAGAAATCCGAAAGACGTCGCCTGCTCCTACTACTTCTTCGAGCGCGGCAAGGCGTGGTCAGGCCGTTATGACGGGCCGTGGGAGCATTGGTTAGATAGCTTCCTCGATGGCCGAGTTCAACGCGGCGACTGGTTCGATCACGTGCTCGGTTGGTGGACGGTAGCGCAGCGAGCCGACAACATCCTGTTCTTGCGATACGAGGATTTGCTCACCGACTTTCAAACGCAGTTGCGCGCATTGGCCGAGTTTCTCGGCTACCGCCTGAGCGAAGGCGTGCTCGGGAAGATCCAGGCCGAAACCAGCTTCGCGCGCATGAGCGGCGAGCGCTTCAGCAACATGTCGGAGATCGAGGATTTCGAAACGTTCTTCCGCAAGGGGGAGATCGGCTCGTGGCGAGCGCAGTTCACGGCCGAGCAGAATGAGCGCTTCGATCGCGTGATCGCCCGCCGACTGTCCGGGAGCGGTCCGAGCTTTCGTTACGAGTTCGCGAGCCACAGAGCAGACATGCCAGGTAGTCCGCTGAGGGTCGGAGGAACAGGAAAGGAACAGCGGGGAGCAGGGTCTTGACTTGTGCCTCCCGAGACGACGCGCGGCACAAGCCGGAGTCAAGACCTGACTGGTGCGGATCGGAGATATCCGTCACCGTTGCAGAGAGAACCGACGGCGCGTCCCGGGACGGATCAGGACGACGTGGCAGGACAGAAAGCGTGTTTGGGCAAGAGAAAATTTGTCGTTCTATTGATCGGGGTCGGCCAAATGGTGATGACCCCCTTGCCTTTTACATCGGCACGGGGATGTACGGCGGCCTGCCGGTCATGCCCGAGGTCTACACGGCGGCCGAGCAAAGGCACATCGAGGTGGCGGCCCTACCCACCCCGGAGCTCTGCGGCAGGCTGCAGCCGTTGAGGTCCGAAGACATCAACGCCGTGCTGCATGTGACCTGTTGAGGCCGGAGCCGGACCTCTCTAGCCTGGGAGTGTCAGCAGGGGCGGGGGAAAGGTTACTCCGACCCCACATGGCACTGCCAGCCTAGCGGAATATGCCGTAGCGGACACTGACAGGGGCAAGCAACAGTTATTCTCGCCACTCGCTCGACTTCGGCTCCACCGCTACCGACAATTTTGCAATTGGCTCAAAAAAATTGTCATCCCCATGTGCGAAAGAGCTGTGACCAAGCCATACTTATCTTGAGGGCTTTGGCTAGGGATCAGCGCTGGACATGCTTTAGCGTCAGTGGAACGGAGGATTGAAATGAACGCACTGAAATGGCTTATCCCGTGCGCCGTGCTTTTCCTCGGCGCCGTTTCCGGCAGCGTTTCCGCCGCGACAGATCCCCTCAGCAACGTCAATCGGCTCCCGCCGTCACTCGAGCAGAAGGTCCAGAAACTCCGGGCCAACCTCGAGGGTCAGGGGTACGAAGTTGCACGGGGATACTGGACCCTGTGGTCGGCCGATGACTGCAAACTTCCGCTCCAGACGGTCGGGTTCTGCTACGGCAACAATCCGACCGCCCCTTACGTGCTGGCGATCGTCCCGCCGTGGAAGAATGAATTCGTGGATCAGCGCCTGCACCACGCCATGACCGAGGCACAGCGCAACATGATCGCCAATTACCGATTGGGTGAACGGGAGGCGCTGGTGGTCTTCGCCGAACTCCCCCCGCCGGCCCGGTACTTCGGGTTGGGGACGAACGTCTTCACCCGGCAGGCCGAGCTCAACAAAGGTGACCCGGTCTATGTGAAGCTGGACCAACCCGAAACCCGGGATCTGCTTGGGATCGTCTTCGGAGCCTCGCCGAATCCCGACCGCATGATGATGCTCGCAACCATCGGCGACACCATCAACAACGTCGTCATCGAGGACCAGAGCGCAGACAAGAAGAGTTGGGGGCAACAGCGCTTCTTCGTGACCACGCCCGACGAGGCCATGGCGGACGCGGTGAGCGCGGCGCTCGAATCTGCGGGCGTCGGTCGCAGCCAGGTGTTCACGGAGCGGGTTTCCCCAGATCTGGTCAACTTGGGATACGGGCCCGAGGCGGACGATTTCGTCACCTACATCCGCTACTCGATGCCGGATCCGACCAACACGCTCGGTGAGAAATGGCGCGAGCAACTCCCGCTCACGATCCTTCGCGTCCGGGACCGCAACGATGGCGCGGCCAAGAAACCGTTCGATATCCCGATATACGAAACGAAGAAATGGAAAACCGACGAGCCCGCCGAGTTGGGGGACGCTCTGAAGCTCCTTGTGGACGCAGTCAAGGAATACTGGGGCCAGGACGGCAGCGATCCGCAACGCCCGTGGGCAGGCCAGGATCTGGAGTTCAGGAGCTTGACCCTCTGGATTGACCTCGTCGGTCAGCACTGCCTGGGGTACGACGGCCCCCCACCCACAGACGGAATCTCGCTGGAGAATCGCGGCCCGAGTGGCTGCCTCGGCGACAACCAGGATGACGAGCCCCAGATCAGTGGCGGCACATACCATCTCGACGACGACCAGGTCATCGCTGTGGTCGGGACGCTCGGGACAAAGACCGGAAACGCCACTTACACCAGCCTCTCGGTCAATTGGTTCCCGGAGCTCGTCGGTGTCCAGAACGTTGACGACCCGGACCTCGAAGAGAGTGCGAAGAAGTTCCAGAACGCACTTTCGGATCCGAAGCTGTACACGAAATTCTACGTGTACTACTTCGCGCGAGACTGCAGCGGCCTGACTCCGTGGTGCAAGGAAATCCCGAGAAAATTGGTCCCCCGGGGCGACACGATCAAGATTCTCCAGCGGAACTACATCACCCCTGACTCGATGCGGGCGCCCGACCCCCACAAGATCCTCGAACCGGTCTCCATCGAATTCGATGGAGGGAAAGGGAAGCGCCCGACGATGTAATGAACCCCTCCCGAAGCGACGACTCCGAACGCAACCGCACATCCGAGTGACAGGTATGAAAGCGCAGAAACCGGAGAAACCGGAGAAACCGGAGAAACCGGGGACAGACCACGGTTTTCCAGCTAGATCGGCAAGTTGAGCGGGGTGCTGTCGGGTGCGCATTTCTTCGGGCGCCCG